>CEUK01084215.1_pt1 | contig 16659 bp, 14 predicted proteins | sample 356451 | NCBI WGS metagenome assembly CEUK01 (sample SAMEA2622843, study PRJEB7988) | marine metagenome | isolation source: saline water (ENVO:00002010), including
GAGCCTCGCCGCGAGCACACCCCCGCGGGCGGCGAGCGGTGTTCCGCCGACCACCTGCATGTCGTAGGCATCGAGTTCCGCGTGCACAGGCGCACCGGCGAGCACGGCGAGGGCGGCGACCAGACGTCTCACGCGGTCGATTCCCGGGGGCCGTGCTGCATGCGTGCGGCGATGAGTTCGCAGGTCTCCTGGATCGCGGTCTCCAGGTCGGCGTTCACCACGAACGCGTCGTAGAGATCGCTCGTGGTCGCGAGTTCGATCTCGTGCCGAGCCTCGGCGAAGCGGCGCTGGATCGCCTCCTCGTCGTCGCGGCCGCGTGCTTCGAGTCGCCGCTGCAGTTCCTCCTCGCTGGGGGGGAGGATGAACAGCATGAACGACTCGGGCAGCGAATCGCGGATCTGCCGGGCGCCCTGGACATCGATGTCCAGGATGACCAGTCGCCCTTCGTCGAGTCGCCGTTGCACGGGACCCCGGGGCGTGCCGTAGGCGTGCTTTCCGAAGACCTCCGCCGACTCGAGGAACTCGCCCGCGTCCAGCATGGTCTGGAAGGTCTCCGGATCCACGAAGGTGTAGTCTTCGCCGTCGACCTCGTCGCTGCTCCGGGGACGGGTGGTGGCCGAGACGCTGAAGATGCCGTCGAACCGTTCCTGCACCCGGTGCGCAATGGTCGTCTTTCCCACTCCGGAGGGGCCGGAGAGGACGAGGAGGAGGCCGGTTGGGGCGGAATCGGACATCCCGGGCAGTGTACGGCAGATGCCGGTGCGGTCCAGTCGTCCCGCGTACAATGCCCGCCTCATGTCCATGCCGAAGGTCGCCATCGTGGGTCGCCCCAATGTGGGGAAATCCAGCCTGTTGAATCGGCTGGCTCGGAAACGCGTGTCCATCGTGGATCCGACGCCGGGGGTCACGCGCGATCGGGTCTCCGTCTTCATCGACATCGACCCCCCGCTGGACGCCGGCGTCGGGACGGAGACCATCCCCGTCGAGTTGATCGATACCGGCGGGTGGGGGATCTACACCACCGAAGAGGGACGCTTCGACGATGCCGGAAAGGATCTGGGGGCCCTGCGCAAGGACATCGAGCACCAGATCGACCAGGCCATGCAGCGGGCCGACCTGATCCTCTTCCTGATCGACGCCCAGGCCGGGCTGATGCCGCTCGACCACACCGTGGCCGATCTCCTGCGTCGCAAGGGCCTGCTCGATCGCGTGGTGGTCGTCGCCAACAAGACCGACGGCGACACCTGGGAATCGCACGCCTTCGAGGCGGCCACCCTGGGACTCGGCTCGCCGCTGTGCTTCTCCGCCCGCAACGGGTACGGAGGCACGGAGCTCAACGACTGCATCTGGCGCCGGCTCGAGCACGTGGAGGTCCTCGACCAGCGCGACGAGGAGATGAAGGTCGCGATCGTCGGCAAGCGCAACGCCGGCAAGTCCACCCTCATCAACGCCCTGGCGGGCGAGGAGCGGGTGATCGTCTCCGAGATCGCGGGCACCACCCGCGATTCGATCGACGTCCGCTTCGAGATGAAGGACCGGTCCTTCCTCGCCATCGACACCGCGGGACTCCGCAAGCGAAAGAGCTTCGCGGGCAGCATCGACTACTACGCGTACCACCGGATGCTCCAGTCGATCCGCCGGGCCGAAGTGGTCCTGTTCATGGTCGACGCGACGGAACCGATCTCGAAGGTCGACCAGAAGCTCGGGCAGGAGTTGCAGCGGCAGTTCAAGCCCACCGTGCTGGTGGTCAACAAGTGGGACCAGGTCGGAGACGGGGTCACGCCCGACGACTACCTCGAGTACCTGACCCGGCAGCTCCGCGGACTCGACTTCGCACCGATCGTGATGATCAGCGCGAAGGAGGGCGAGGGACTCGAGGACGTCGTTGCGATGGCGTTCAACCTGTACGAGCAGTCGGGACACCGCGAACCCACCGGACGGATCAACTCCGTCGTGGACGCGATCCTCAAGAAGCGAGGTCCGTCGTCCCGCCTCGGGACGCAGGCCAAGCTGCTCTTCGCGTCGCAGGTCGACGTGCGCCCGCCCACGCTCGCGCTGGTCGTCAACCGGCCGCAGCTCTTCAAGGGACGCTACGAGCGGTACCTCATGAACCGCCTGCGCGAGGAGCTCCCCTTCTCCGAGGTGCCCATTCGGCTGATCTTCTCCAAGCGGAAGCGGATCGACCTGCAGGCCCTCAAGGAAGGTCAGAACAAGCACGGGTGACGCGGACCCGCGTTTCCGCATCGGGAACCGGCTCCTTTTCCACTTCTGCGTGGATTCCGACTTGCCAGCGACCCGGGGTATGCTCCAATTGGGGATTCGATCCCCCTCCGGAGTGCATCCATGTCCATCGCGTTCATGCTGGCGGCTTCCCTGTCCGTGGCGACCTCCGCCCCGGCCGAGCCGATCCTGCTGGGTGTCTCGCCGGCGGTCGTCCCGTTCGGGACGAAGGAGCGGGTGAAGCTGGATGTGCCGCTGCCGTCGGGCGTCGAACTGCGCTGCGTGCTGCAGCCCTATTCCGTCGCGACTCCGGAGACGAGGTTCGTCATCGGTCGTCGGGGCGGCGCCGACGTTCCCTACGAGTTCGATCCCGGGGCCGTCCGTCTGCTCCGGGGAACGGTCGAGGATGATCCGGATTCGCACGTGGTCATCGGCATCCACGGGCCGCATCTGCGCGGCCGCATCCACCGGGGAGACGGCACCGTCTACCACCTCGCCGACTCCACCACCCCCGTGGACCGCGGGGGTCGACCGCCGCGTCTGCCGATGTGCGGCGTCGATCACACCCACTGTGCGACCGCCGCGCTCCGCGGCGCCGGCGACTCCGGACCGGACACCGCCATCTACCGGCTGCGGATCGCGGTGGAGACCGACTGGGAGTACCGCCAGCTGTTCGATTCGACCGAACAGGCGGCCGCCTACATCGTTCTCTGCTACGGGTTGATCGGCGACATCTACCTGCGCGACGTCGGGGCCAGGCTGGAACTCACCTACGTCCGGCTGTGGGAGACCGAGGACGACCTGTTCAACATCGAGGATCCGCTCTCGGAGTTCCGCCAGTACTGGAACGACAACATGGAGGACGTGCCGCGCAACCTCGCGCAGTTCTTCTCCGGCCGACGCGACATGCCATACGGAGGCGTGGCCTGGCTCTCCGCCGTCTGCGAGCGCTACGGCTACTCGGTCATGGGCTACGCCCTGGGATTCACCGGCGACATCACCCGTCCGGACGTCTTCAACTACGACGTCCACGTGGCCGCGCACGAGATCGGGCACAACTGCGGTGCGTGGCATACGCACAACTACGGACTCGACCAGTGCGACGACCTCGCAGCCGCGCCGATCCGCGGCCCCATCATGAGCTACTGCTCGCAGACCAACAGCGGCGGGAACGCGATGACCGACGTCCGGTTCCACGTCGTGATCCGGCAGGCGATGCGCGACCACTTCACCGCGGCCCACGCGGCGCATCCGACCTGCTTCTTTCGCGACTGCAACGACAACGCCGTGTCCGATGCCGACGACATCCTCTCGGGCGTCAGCGCCGACGCCAACGGGAATCTCGTGCCCGACGAGTGCGAGGACTGCAACGGCAACGGCGTGCTGGATCCGGGCGAGGTGGGGGGGACCCTGCTGGACCGAAACGGAAATCTCATTCCCGACGAGTGCGAGCCCGACTGCAACGGCAACGGGATTCCGGACGATCGCGACATCGAACTCGGACTGAGCGTCGATCGCTGGGGCGACGGCGTGCCCGACGAGTGCGAGACCGACTGCGACGGCGACGGGCAGTCCGATTACAGCCAGCTGCAGGCCGAGGCCGTGCTGGACCTCGATCGCGACGCCCAGCTGGACGCCTGCCAGGACTGCGACGGGGACGGCACGCCGGACCTCGCCGCTCTGGATGGTGCCTGGTTCGCGTGGCTGGGCTCCGACGCGGTGCCCCATCACGGCGTGCGCCACGAGGAACCCGTCGCCCTCGCGCAGGTGCATTCCATCGTCGGCACCCGGACCGGAGGCACGCACGGCGGCAACGTGCCGACCACCTGGGAGGTTCTGATCACGTCCGATCGCCGCATCCTCGCGACCTCGCCCACCGACGACCGGGTGGTCGAGTTCGACGACCGGGGTGAATGGGTCCGCGATCTTGTTCCGTCCACCGCGGGACTCGATACGCCCACCGGCCTGGTCATGACTCCACAGGGCACGCTGCTGGTCAGTTCCACCGGAGCCAACCGGGTCCTCGAGTTCGACGCCGACACCGGAGCCCCGCTGGGCGTGTTCGCCTCCGGCGACGCCTGGCAGTTCATTCCGCTGAACATCCACGTGACGCAGGACGGCCGGGCGCTGGTGGTGTCCGCGGTGGGGATGGTCGAGGCCTACGACGCCGCCACCGGAACGCACCTGGGAACGCTCGTGCGCAAGAGCGACAACGGCGGGATGGCGAGCCCGCGGGGCATCGCCGAGTTGCCCGGAGGCGACATCGTCGTCGCCAGCATGGCGACCCGGCAGGTGCTCCGCTTCGACGGCCTCGACGGCACCTTCAAGGGCGTCTTCAACCGGGGAGGAACCGAGACCGCGCTGACCATGGACGAGCCGTGGGGACTGCGGCTGGGACCGGATCGTCAGCTCTACGTCTCGCGGCACGGTGCCTACGAGGAGGGCGAGGGCGACGGCCACGATCACGGCGACGGCGATCACGACGAGGGGGACGGTGTCGACGGGGACATGCAGGACGGCGACGGCACCGGCGAACTGCACATCAACTCCACCCGTATCTACGTCTTCGACGGGCGCAGCGGCAACTTCATCCGCTCCTACGTCACGGGACACGACACCGCGATCTGGCAGCCGACCGGCTTCGACTTCATGCCCGGTGACGCCGACGACTGCAATCGCAACGGGCGTCCCGACGTCTGCGATCTGCTCTCGGGTGCGGCCGACGACGTCGACGGCGACGGTGTCCCCGACGGATGCCAGTGCCCCTCCGACCTCACCGGTGACGGGAGCGTGGGCGTCGACGATCTGCTGCTGGTGCTGCTGGAGTGGGGGTACTGTCCGTGGTGCGACACCGAGCTCACCGGGGACGGCCGCGTCGACATCGACGAGCTGCTGCAGCTCATCGGCGACTGGGGTGCCTGCCGCTGATCACGGGTCCGGGGTGATGCCCAGCCGGTCGCCGTCGGCACGGAGGGCGTCGATGCAGTTCTGGATGTGCACGGTCGGATCGAGCCCGAGATCGTCCATGCCGTCGGTGATGTCCTGTCGGTTGCAGCCGGCGGCGAAGTTGTCCGTCTTCAACTTCTTCTTGACGGACTTCGGGGCGAGATCGGCGATGCCGTTGGGACGCACCTTGCAGCACGCGACGATGAAGCCGGCCAGTTCGTCGACCGCGAACAGGTGCTTCGCCATCGCGGTCGTCCGCGGCGTCCCGCTGTACTGGGCGTGACCGAGGATCGCCTCGATGATCTCCTCGTCCACGTCGCCGCGTTCCCGCAGGTGCGTCGTGCCGACGAAGGGATGTTCGGATTCGGTCGGATGCCGCTCGTAGTCGAAGTCGTGGAGCAGGCCGGCGATCCGCCAGCGGTCCTCCTGCTCCGGTTCCACGGTGCGGGCGTAGGCGGCCATGCAGCAGGCCACGGCCTCCATGTGGATCCGCAGGGCGTCGCTTGCGACCCAGTCGTGCATCAGCGTCCGGGCCTGCTCGATGGTGATGGCGTCCGCCATGGCGTCTTACCTCAGTGCTTCTCGGCCAGGTGCCGTTCGATCCGTTGCAGGGTGTCGCGGATCTCCTCCAGGACGCCGGTGTCGGAGCCGGCCGTGGCCGCGTGCGTGGACGCATGACCGCCTGACTTGCGGTCCTCGAGCCGGTCGCGCTGCCCGAGCACCTCGTTGCGGAACTCGATGCAGTCGACGATGCCGGTCAGGCCGACCAGAGCGCCTCCCGACGTGCCGCCGCTGCCGCCGGCGGTCTCGATGGTCAGGGTGTGCAGCCCCATCGCCCGCATGATCGGCCCCTGCTTGAGGGCCAGGTCGGTGATCTTCTCCAGCGGCACCGTCTTCTCGATCCGGTTCAGCAGTCCCTTGCGGACCACGAGGCTCTTGTCGGTGAGGGTGCAGCTCATCCGGTCGAGGTAGGTGCGGGTGATCGGGATGCCGATCAGGAACCAGATCGGAATGAGGACGATGCCGATCACGCTGGCCAGCAGGGCGCCGGCCCCGCTCAGGAGCCAGTAGGTGCAGACCTTGGGGTCGAATTCCGCTTCCCGGAGAATCTGTGGGGTGTTCATGGGGGCCCATGGTAGACTCAATGTTCGCTTGATGCGTTCAAATCCGTCTCCGGGCCAGGCCGGTGCACGGACCGAAAACCCCACCTGGCGACAGCAAGAATCACGGGGTTCGCCGTGTCCACCGGACACTGCGTACGCATCATCCGTCCATGCCCATCGTTCCCCTTCCCGTCTTCGAAGCGGATGCCGATCCGGCCAATCGCGATGCCCTCACCCTCGAGGAGCAGCTGGCCGAGATCGAGGAGCCCAAGACAATCGCGGTCCGCTTCGGTCGCATGCGCATGGTCGGCGAATACAAGAACGGCATTGGGGTCACGCCGGGCTGCGGCTCGAAGCTCGTGGTCCGGACTCACCGCGGCATCGAACTGACCGAGGTCATCACCACCACCTGCGAGAACGCGGGCTGCGGAAAGTCGGTGACCCGCAACGAGATGCTCGACTACATCGAGAACTCCGGGGGCAAGGACTATCCGTTCCACACCAACGGTCGCATCCTGCGGGTCGCGACGCCCGAGGACCTGTCCGAGCAGGCGGCCATCACCGCGGACCTGCGTCGCTACGAGCAGTTCTTCAAGCGGCGGGCCGAGTCCCACGGTCTCGAGATGAAGTTCGTGGCCGCGGAACCCATCCTCGGCGGGGAGATGGTCACCTTCTTCTACATGGCCGAGGAGCGGGTGGACTTCCGCGAACTGGTCCAGGACCTCGCGGCCGAGTTCGCGGCGCGGATCGAGATGCGACAGGTCGGCGCCCGGGACGAGGCCAGACTGGTCGCCGACTACGAACGGTGCGGCCAGCACTGCTGCTGCAAGAACTTCCTCAAGGTGCTGCAGCCGGTCTCGATGCGTTCCGCGAAGACGCAGAAGGCGACGCTCGACCCACTCAAGATCTCCGGACGCTGCGGCCGCCTCATGTGCTGCCTCCGCTACGAGGACCAGACCTACAAGGAACTCAAGAAGAACCTGCCCCATCGCAAGACCCGGGTGGGTACGAGCGAGGGACCGGGCCTGGTGATGGACGGCAAGATCCTCACCCAGCTCGTGCTGGTGAAGCTCGAGTACGACAACCGCCAGATCGCGGTGCCCGTCGAGGAGCTCATCGCTCCCGAGGACTGCCCCAGCCGCGAGGAGGTCGAGGCCCGGCGGATGGCGGCGCAGCAGGTGCTGCCCGAACTCGAGCCGCCCCCGAAGAAGAAGCGGAAGCGGAAACGTTCCTCGTCCGGCACCGACGAATCGTCCGCGAGCGATTCGAAGTCGAGTTCGGGTTCCCGCCGCCGCCGTCGTCGTCGCAGCAAGGGCGGCAAGGGTGGCGAAGGCGGAACGGGCCCCGTCGCATCCGATGGCGGGGGCGATTCCAAGGCCGACGGCGACTCCGGTGCGGGAGGCGGTCGCAAGCGACGCCGCCGTCGCCGGCGACGAGGCGGCGGCGGGGGCTCCCAGAAGGGGGAATGACCGGCTTCGGTCATTTTCCGTTGATCGGGGCGTCATCTCGTCGACTAGACTCCTAGGCTCGCCCGCTGGAGATCCATGGAACCCGACGCCACCCACAACACGCCCGAGGAAGGCGGCTGGATCGACACGATCCAGTCCCTGGTCCTCGCCTTCATCCTGGCGATGACCTTCCGCGGTTTCGTGGTCGAGGGATTCGTGATTCCCACCGGTTCGATGGCCCCCACGCTGCTCGGTGAGCACTGGCTGGTCGAATCGGAGCAGACCGGCTTCAGTGCCCCCGTGGGACTCGACGCCGCACGCGGCAGCCGACCCAACACGGGGCGTCTGGAGGATCGGGCGCTGGGACGCGGTCAGCCGCTGGACGGTTCCGGCCCGCTCAAGCGTCGTCTGGGTGATCGCATCCTCGTCGCCAAGTACGCGTGGCCCTTCTTCCAGCCGGACCGCTTCGACGTCGCGGTCTTCAAGAATCCGACCGAACCCGACGGTCCTTCGGGCAACTACATCAAGCGGGTGGTCGGTCTTCCCGGCGAGACGATCTGGATCGCCGACGGCGACATCTTCGTGAAGTCGCCCGGCGGGGACCGGTTCGAGATCGCGCGCAAGCCCCGGCATGTGCAGGACGCGACCTGGCAGGCGGTGTGGTCGAGCAACGAGGTGCCCGTCGACGCCAGTCGTCTTCCGCGTCGCTGGGCCGGTTCGCCCTGGCGACCGGAGCCGGCGTCGGAGTGGGACCAGTCCGACGACCGTCGGTACGCATGCACGCCCTCGGAGACCTGCGCGACGCTCACCTGGGACACCGTCCGCTATCCGCTCGACGACTGGTCGGCCTACAACATGCTCTCTCCGATGGGGCAGCGGTACCTCAACTCCGTCCGCGATCTTCGCATCGAGGGCACGGTGATTCCCGAGGCCGACACCCTCGAGACCGCCCTGGTCATCGAGGCCGACGGTCGGACCTATCGCTTCGAACTCGGTGGCGGGACGGGAACGCTCTCCATCACGGACGGCGACGACGTGCAGACCACCTCCGGACCCGTGCCGCCCTTCGCGGCCGGACGGGCCGCGGCCCTCCGCTTCCAGCGGGTCGACCAGTCGATGTCGATCTGGGTCAACGACGCGCAGGCCCTCGAACTGCTCTGGGACGACGATCCCCGGCGGCGGCTCCAGCGGGCCGGGGACAAGCCCGCTGCGCCGGTGGTGAGGTGGTCCTTCTGCAATACACCCTGCACGGTCACGAACATGAGCCTGGACCGTGATCTCTTCTACCGCAACTCGCTGCTGATGGCCCGTTCGATGAAGAATCCGGTGACACCCGGCTTTGAGTCGCAGGTGCAGCCGGGCACGCCCGGCTTCGGAAATGCGGCCGACAAGCTCGCGGTGCTCGGCACCGACCAGTACTACGTGCTCGGGGACAACAGTGCCCGGTCGCTCGACTCGCGTCTCTGGGGTCCGCCGCATCCCTTCGTCGCCGCGCAGCTGGACCCGGCCCCCTTCGTGGTCGATCGACGTCTCTTTATAGGCAAGGCCTGGGTGGTGTACTACCCGGCGCCGCACTCGCTGCGCGAGGGCGGCATGGGGCTGATCCCCGACTTCGGCCGCATCCGGTTCATTCGATAGACCTGGGAAAACTGTAGGAACGCAATTGTATGCCTGAACAAACCAAGTCGCCGCCGATCAAGATTCTTTGGTCATCAGCAGTGTTTAGATGGTGGCTGTACATGATTGTGCTTATGGGTCTTCTCTTTGCTGCTCACGGTGCATGGATTTCGGTCGGATCTACCGTTTCACGTGGTAATGACCCCTTGGCAGTCCAAGGTTCTCTACGAGAAGTTCTTCCTGTATTCCCGATCTTGTACGTTGTGGTTCCGTTGATCGTGACAATATGCATGTGGCGGAAGACGATTTGGAAGTTCTTCAGGCGTGTCGTCATTTCATTAGATGACAAGGCGAAGAACGGTTGATATTCCGGAATTTCATCCGCTGACCGGCGTCAGTTTCCGAGTCGTCGTTTCCATTCCCTGAGCTGCGCTGCCGCCTCGGCCCTTCGCCGCTCGATGGTTCCCGGCACGATTCCCGGCGTCGGCTCCATGACGATCTCCACGCCGACCTGCGACGCATCGACCGCTTCGCGTCCCTGTTGACGAGCCTCCGCGATGGCCGCAGGGTCGATGAGTCCCTGCAGGGCTTCGACGTCGACCGGCAGCGGCCAGCAGTGCGCGGGTGTAGCTTCGGGATCGATGTTCATCTCGTGGAAGGCGATGGCGAACAGCATGCCGTCCCCGTCGACCGGGAGGGACTCGATCATCGTGGACCGCTCGGTCCCGGAGCACCACTGCTCCAGCAGGCGACGCGACTCGTCGGCCGACTGGAGGTAGCCGAACGGGTCGGAGGCCTTGATGGTGCGCAGGGTCACCAGCAGTCGGCGCCGGGCCGCATCGTCGAGTCGTTCGTCTTCGTCGAGTTCGACGATCAGCTTCATCGCATCCGCGGTCATGTCGTGCGCGACGAGGGAGTCGGCCAGATGCGGTGAGGTCGAGAGATCCGCGGCCAGCGCGATCGTCGTGTCGAGCCGGCCCACCGCACCATCGACGTCACCGGCGGCGATGCGGCGTCCGGCGTCCTCGACCAGCCGGCGTCCGCCGCGATGCAGCCCCGTCGTCCACGTCGGGATCACCGGTCGGAGCGTGTCTTCATCGAGCGGAAACTCGCATCGTTCCATCAGGGCGGCGAACATCAGTTCGTCCAGCTGGGCGGTGCGGGCTGCGGCATCGACGTCCTCGGCTCCGGCCGCGGCGTCGATCGCGCGGGCCGCTGCGATGTAGCGCCAGGCCGCGTTGGGTTCGATGCCCTCCGCCTCCTCGCCCGACGCGATCCGCTGCAGGGTCGTCCGCAACGCGGACAGTTCCTGCTCGAATTCGAACCGCATGACAAGCACGCGATCGAGGGAGGCCACCAGCAGCTGGGCGAGCTTTCCGTACTCGCCGGACTGCAGTTGCCGATCGATCGTCGATAACCGGGTCTGCGCCGTTTCGAGATCGTCCAGGATCATGGTGTCGGTCAGATCGCGCATGGCCCGGTCGTAGCCGTCGACGTCGCCCAGTCCCTTCGGATCGAGCTGTCCGAGCAGTTGTCCCACGGTCGCGCCGCCGCTGGGGGACGCGAACTGATCCCGCACCCAGGCGCCCATCGACTGCCGTTCGGTGTCGAGGGCGGTGGCCAGTCCCGTCGGATCCCGTTCGTCGATGCCCTCGAAGCCCCGCAGCAGCATGGCCGCGTCCCGGGCCGACAACTGGTCCTGTTCGATCATGAACCCGATCACGTCGCAGGCCGCCTGGAGCATCGACATGCCCACGAGCGAACTGATCAGCGTCCGATCCTGACCGAGATGCAGGGCCATGCGGTCGATGGTGTCCACCAGTCGGGCCGCGCCCGGTCCGTCGCCGGCCAGCGTGCGGCGGCGGACGTCGGCGAACATCGCCTGCGTCAGGCCGCGCATCGGAGCCAGATGGGGCAGCTCCAGTTCGAATCCCTGGGAGTAGTCCAGCTCGAAGTCGCTGATCGCGTTGCGGGCGGCGGGATGCAGGCGGTCCGCCAGCGACCGCACGCGGACGGTCAGCGCTGGATCGCAGGGCTCGAGGTAGGGGGGCATGGTCCGCAGCGCATCGATCCGGGAACCCGGAATCGTCTCGTAGTCGGCCAGCAGTTCCCGGTAGGCGGGAGCCGCATTGGGTTCGGCCGCGATGGTGGTCGAAGCGATCAGCGGCAGTATGGCGAGGATGCGAATCATGCCCGCAGCCTACTGGTCCGTGTGGTGCAGTACCAGTTGCGGCGGAGGACGGTACCCTTGTCCATCGTGAGCGACGATCAAGGCTTCATTCCACTCGACCCCGCCGTCCCCCCCGCGGACCCCCTGAAGGCGGCCGGACGGTTCCACGCCTTCATGGATCGCCGCCGCTCCGTTCGGGAGTTCTCCGATCGTCCCGTGCCGCAGGAACTGATCGAGACGATCATCGCCGCCGCGGGCACGGCCCCCAGCGGCGCGAACAAGCAGCCGTGGCGATTCGTCGCCGTGCAGGATCCCGCCATCAAGCGGGAGATCCGCGAAGCGGCCGAGGCCGAGGAACGGGAGTTCTATTCGCACCGCGCCTCCGACACCTGGCTGCACGATCTCGATGCCCTGGGCACCGACGAGCACAAGCCGTTTCTGGACGTCGCCCCGTGGCTCATCGTGGTCTTCAAGTGCATGAAGGACGAACGCGACGGCGACGCCTCCGATCAGGTCTACTACGTCAACGAATCCGTCGGCATCGCGGTGGGGATCCTGCTGGCGGCCATCCACCACGCCGGGCTCGTCGCCCTGACCCACACGCCGAGTCCGATGAAGTTTCTGTCGCGCATCCTGCGCCGTCCGTCGCACGAACGTCCGTACCTGCTGATTCCCGTGGGGTGGCCCGCCGAGGACTGCATGGTGCCGGACATCCAACGCAAGCCGATCGAGGACATCATGGTCGTCGATCGTCCCGAGGAGGCACCGTCATGATCGTCTACTACCTGCTGGGCGGCCTGTTCATCGTCCTGGGCTTCTTCTGCCTGCTGCTGGTCATCGCGCAGCTGCCGGGCAGCTGGGTCATGATCGTGCTGGCCACGCTGATCCATCTCGCCGACGACGCCTGGTTCCTTCCCACCGGGACGGATCCGTCGCGGGGGTGGTGGGCGATCGGCATCGCGGTCGCGGTGGCCCTGCTGGGTGAACTGATCGAGTTCGGGGCCGGCGCGATGGGTGCGAAGGTCGGTGGCGGATCCAAGCGGTCCGCGTGGGGCGCCATCATCGGCGGACTGGTCGGCGCGATCGCGCTGACGCCGATCATCCCGATTCCGATCCTCGGCACGCTCGTGGGGGCGCTGGTGGGCTGCTTCCTTGGGGCGCTGCTGGGCGAGATGACGGGCAAGGATCCCAAGTCGGCCGAGGAGTCGCTCAAGCCCGCCTTCGGTGCCACCCTGGGTCGGGTGCTGGGCACCTGCTGCAAGGTACTCGTCGCGGTGGTGGTGTGGGCGGTGCTGGGCTACGGACTGCTGTCGTCCTGACCCTCAGGGCGCCAGGTCGTCCGTCACCCGCAGGACCTCCTCGATGGTCGTGGTTCCGTCGAGCACCCGGCGCAGTCCCTCTTCCCGCAGGGTGCGCATGCCGTGTTCCCGGCACAACCGCGTGAAGTCGGTGACGCTCGGGTTCGAGGCGACCCGATCGCGCAGGGTGTCGTCCAGCTGCAGGAACTCGTACAGACCGAGTCGTCCGCTGTAGCCGGAGCCGCGGCAGGCGGTGCAGCCGGTGCCGTGGGCGAGGGTCGAGATCTCGTGTCCGTGGCGGGCCAGCAGTTCGTGCTGGTCGGCGGTGGCCGTCGCCTCCGTGCGGCACTCCGCACAGACCCGGCGGGCGAGGCGCTGGGCGAGCACCGCGTTGAGGGCCCCGGCGACGAGGAAGGGTTCCAGTCCGATGTTGATCAGCCGGGTCACCGACGACGGGGCGTCGTTGGTGTGCAGGGTCGAGAGCACGAGGTGGCCGGTCAGGGCGGCCTGCGTCGCGATGGTGGCCGTCTCCAGGTCGCGGATCTCGCCGACCATGATCACGTCCGGATCCTGACGCAGCAGGCTGCGCAGCGTGCCGGCGAAGGTGAGACCGATGCGGTCGTGCACCTGGATCTGCGTGATGTCCGCCAACTGGTATTCCACCGGGTCCTCGACGGTCGAGACGTTCAGTCGCTTCAGATCCATCTGCTGGATGGAGGCGTACAGGGTGGTCGTCTTGCCCGATCCGGTGGGTCCGGTGACGAGGATGATCCCGTGCGGCCGCGCGATCTCCTGCTTCCAGTCGTCGAGCATCGTCGCGGGAAACCCCAGGGCGTCCAGGGGGACGTCGATGGACCGGTTGTCGAGCAGTCGCATGACCGTCTTCTCGCCGTGCGGCGTGGGGACGGTCGAGACCCGGAGGTCCAGGGGTCGCCCCAGCGCGGTGGCCCGGATGCGGCCGTCCTGCGGCAGACGGCGTTCGGCGATGTCGAGCTGGGCCATGATCTTGATCCGGGAGGTGATCGAGGCGTGCATCTTCCGGGGCGGATTCATCACCTCGTACAGGACGCCGTCGATGCGGAAGCGCACGCGGAGGGTCTGCTCCTCCGGTTCGATGTGGATGTCGGAGGCTCCGTCGCGGACCGCCGACTGGATGATGTGGTTCACGTACCGGACGACCGGCGCCGACTCGGTGTCGTCGTCCTCGTCCTGGGTGTCGAGCAGCTCGAAGTCCTCGTCCTCGACGTCGGCGAGGATGGATTCCACGTCGTAGTCCTCGTGCAGCTCACCCGCGAGGTCGTCGAGGATGCCGGTGATGTTCGCCGCGTCGATCAGCACGTGCCGGATCGAGCGGGCGTCCAGTCGGGCCCGGATCTCGTCGAGGAGATGGATCGCGTCCGGATCGGCGGTGCCCACCAGCATCCGGTGCGTCTCGCGCCGGATGGGCAGGACCAGGTGCTCGCGGCAGTAGTCGATCCCCAGCCGCTCCAAGAGCCGCACGTCGACGGCGTCGACCTCGATCCGCATGCGTTCCGTTCCGTGCAGTTCCGCGACCACGGTCAGGATCCGTTCCTCGTCGGCCCCGAGATCGATCAGGATCCGGGCCAGGCTGCGTCCGGGCGACTGCTGCTGCACGCGCAGCGCGTTCTCCAGACACGGCTCGTCCACGATGGCCTGCGTCCGCAGCCGCCGGACGAGTTCGCTTCCCGCCGTCGCCGCCGCCTCGGTCTGCCGGTCGGGCCCGGCGTCGGGAATCCAGTCGAGTTCGGATCGCATGCGTCTGCTCCTCAGCGACCGACGGGTCGCGTCCAGGTGCCCGAGATGTCCAGCGTCGGATCGTGCGCCCGGAAGGTCACGAGTCCGCGTTCGATGCCCACGAGGGTGATCACGCTTCCGGGGGGCACGAACTCGAGGGTGTCGCCCGGTCGGACGAGTTCACCGTCGATCCGGGCCATCGGCCGCGCGCCGGTCAGGGTGGAGTCGATGCCGAGGTTCAGCACGTACGACTCCAGTTCGTCGAGTCGGCGTTGCCGGCGTCGTTCGGGTGATTCCCCCCCGTTGCCACCGGATTCCCCGGCTCCCCCGGCTCCGCCGTCGGCGGCAACGATCCGAAACGGGTTGCAGCGAAGCCGTTCCACGGGCACCTGCCGACGCTGGTAGCTCTCCTGCAGGACCAGCAGGACGTGTTCGCTCGAGTTCGTCGACCCGGGCTCCGTTCCGGTGCCGTCGATGAACTGCTCGATCAGCTGCTCGACGGCCGTGTCGCCCTGCGCCTGCTGCACGCCGCCGCCGATCGACTTGAGCGTTCCGACCGCGGCCACGCCGCCCACGAGCACCACGGCCAGCAGCCAGCGTTGGCGTCGACGTGCGGTGTTGCGCAGCGACTCCAGTCCGGACGGCTCCGGGTCCCGGCCGGGGGCATCGGTCGACGGATCCGTGCGGGGATCCGCATCGGGTGGGGCATGGGATTGGAACTCCATCATCGGGTCGCCTCCGCCCGGGTCGTCCGGGTGTCGCTCGAGAAGTAGATGCTGAGGGTGAAGTCGGCCCGCACCGAGCCGGGGGGAAGCTCCTCGCGGGAGGGGCCGCTCAGCTGCGTGATCCCCGAGAGCTCCAGATCGAAGATCCGCGTGATGCGCGGGAGTCGTTCCAGGGCGAGCATGAACCGGTAGAAGCCCTCGAAGGGTCCTTCAAGCTGCACGGCCAGCGGCTGCTCCATGTAGACCATCGCGGCCACCGGGGTGCGGGTGCGAACCGACTTGACCACCAGTCCGTTGCCGCGGGCCGCCTGCCACACCTGTTCGAGGATGCGTTCGACCTCCTGCTCCCGGGGCAGCTTGGATTCGATCAGTTCGATGGCCCGGAACCCCGAATCGACGACCGCCTCGAGTTCCTCGAGGTCCGTGGCCGTCGACTCGATGTCCCGGAGCTTCTGCTCCCGCACGGTGATGTCCCGGTTGACCGACTCGATCAGTTCGTTCTGCGGAAGGAAGACGAACTGCCAGCAGATCAGGGGCACCGCGATCATGACCACGATGAATCCGAGTTGTCGGGTGATGCCGTTCACGGGGCAGCTCCGTCGCGGCGCACGTCGGCGTCGGGCACCAGGGCGCAGGTGATCTCGAAGCGCCGCAGGAGAGCGCGGTCGACGAGCTCCTCCCGGGTCGATTCGAGTCGCACGCGTTCCAGCAGGGGATCGCCGTTGAGCGCGGCGAGGAACTCGGACACGTGCAGGTCGGTGGGGGCGAGTCCCGTGAGGGCCAGTCGCACCACGTAGCGGGGCACCTCGACGGAGGGGGGGTCGGTGGCGGCGGCGGTGCGGACGGTTCGTCGTCCGGTCGCGTCCACCGTGGTCGTCGTCGGAGGAGTGCGGATGCGGGTGGAGCCGAGATCGAACTCGGTCAGGGCCAGGCCCTCGGGCATGCGGTCGATGAGTTCTGCCAGGAGGATGGAACGGGGGACGCGTTCGACCAGCGCCGCGGCGAGTTCGGCCCGCTCGAGCATCTGCAGTCGCGATGCCTGCAGGTTCGTCAGCAACGCGACCTGCTGTCCGGCTTCCCGGGTGCGTTCGATGGCGTGCTCCTGCCGTTCGATGGCCCGCTGCAACTGATCCTGTCGGTGCAGGAACGCGGCGGCGATGGCGAAGACGATGACCGCGAAGAGGCCGATGGCCAGCACCGAGGTGCGTCGATCCCGCCGGTGTTCGACGTATTCGGGGGGGAGGAATGAATCAGGCGGCATGACGTCGCTCCCGGGTCCGGTCCGGTCGGAGCAGACCGAGGGTGGTGGTCCAGGCGGGAAGGGCGGCGCCGTTCCAGCTGGCCGGAACCGATCGGGCCGCGGGCGGCTCGTGGCGG
>CEUK01186629.1_pt1 | contig 16582 bp, 14 predicted proteins | sample 356451 | NCBI WGS metagenome assembly CEUK01 (sample SAMEA2622843, study PRJEB7988) | marine metagenome | isolation source: saline water (ENVO:00002010), including
GCGATTGGTGGGATAATTCTGTTAGCTTCTTATGCATTATTTCCTAAAACCATTCAGTTTTCAAGAACAGTAATTTTAGTTTCTAGTGTATTGTTTATTATTTCTTCTGTTTCCATACGTTTATTATTTCGTTTGTTTAAAATTGGATTATATAACAAACATCAAAACACAAAAGGGCGAATAGCAATTGTAGGTTCTAAACAAGAAACAAGTAGAATTGAATCGCTAATAGATAAAATAAGAGCTAACCATAAAATTTATAAAGTTTCTAATTCAGAATTAAACATACATGATTTAGACATTAATATTAATCAACTAAATGAATTCATAAGAATAAAAAGAATTGATGAGGTCATTTTTTGTGCAAAAAGCATGAGTTCTCATGAAATTATAAGAGCTATGTCATCAATTTCAACAAAAAAAAATATTGAATTTAAAATATCTCCGGAAAAATCTCAATTCATAATAGGAAGCAATTCCATTCACAGTGAAATGGACATGTATACCACAAAAATGAATAACATAAATAGCCAAAATAATTTGATAAAGAAAAGAACTTTTGATTTATATATTTCTGTTGCTATTTTATTTTTAAGTCCATTAATTTTGATTTTAAGTCCCAAAAGATGGATTATTTTAAAAAATGTATTTCATGTGATTTTTGGCAGTAAAACTTGGATTGGGTATGTTAAAAGTGGAAACAACTTAAAATTGCCTCAAATAAAGGAAAATGTTTTTGACATCAACAACAATTATAATTTAGATAATCAAGACTATTTAGATAAAATAAATATTATATACGCTAAAGACTACTCAGTAAGCAACGACTTTACAATGCTTATTAAAAAAGTAATATCTAAATAATTGATTTATATTTTTAATACTATTCCTTTTAATCTTGATTTTACTGTAAATAAAGTTATTTTTGTAGGCTAATTATCAAGAAATTAAAAATGTCAGAAATTCAAGTTTTATTACCTAAGATGGGGGAAAGTGTGGCAGAGGCCACAATTACAACATGGTTGAAAGCTGTTGGAGATACTATAGAAGAAGATGAACCAATTGTTGAAATCGCTACTGATAAAGTGGATTCTGAAGTACCTTCTCCTGCTTCAGGAGTTCTTAAAGAAATATTATTTAACGAAGGTGATGTTGTTGAAGTTGGGACTTCTTTTGCTGTTATTCAAACAGATGGAGAAATTGAAAATATAAACCCTGTTGAAAATACAGAAAAGGTTAATAACGAAGTTGAAAACATTGAAAAAGAAGTAGCATCTACAATTCTTGAGCCTTTATCACAAAAAGAAGAAAATGCTACATCTAATTTAACCTCAAATTCAGAAGGGAAATTCTATTCTCCATTAGTAAGAAGCATTGCCAAGGAAGAAGGGGTTTCAATAAATGATTTAAATGCAATAAAGGGTTCTGGGACAAACGGAAGAGTTACTAAAAAAGACATACTTTCTTTCATTGAAAACAAAGGGGCTAACTCAACTTCTCAAGACTCTACCACCACGGCTATTAAGGCTATACCTGTTCAACCCCAAGCTTCATTAAATATAGATTCTGGTGAGAATGAAGTAATTGAAATGGACAGAATGAGAAAGTTAATTGCCGATCACATGGTAATGTCAGTAAAAACTGCACCTCATGTAACTTCTTTTGTTGAAGCTGATGTAACTAATATTGTACTTTGGCGAAACAAAATCAAAAATAAATTCCAAGAAAAAGAGGGGGAGAAATTTACTTTTACACCTATCTTTCTTGAAGCGGTTGCCAAAGCTCTTAGAGACTTCCCTATGGTAAACTCTTCAATTGACGGAGATAAAATCATTATTAAAAAAGATATTAATGTGGGAATGGCAACAGCATTGCCATCTGGAAATTTAATTGTTCCTGTTATAAAAAATGCTGATCAATACAACATTGTCGGTCTTGCTAAAAAAGTAAACGACTTAGCCAATAGAGCCAGAATTAACAAATTAAATCCAGATGAAATTCAAGGTGGAACTTATACCATTTCTAATGTTGGAACATTTGGGAATGTTATGGGAACTCCTATTATAAATCAACCTCAAAGTGCTATTCTTGCATTAGGAGCTATAAGAAAAAAACCAGCAGTTATTGAAACACCTACTGGTGATGCCATTGCAATAAGACACATGATGTTTTTATCTCATTCTTATGACCATAGAAATGTTGATGGTGCTCTAGGAGGTCAATTTGTAAAAAGAGTAGCCGATTATTTAGAAAAATTTGATCTTAATAGAGAAATTTAAAAATGAAATTTAAGCACCTTACTTACATTGCTGTATATGCATTTTTTTTGATGCAAAACTCTATTATAATTGCTCAAAATAAAGATGATTCCAAACCTGAATTTAAAAAGAAAATAGAAGCAGCAAATCTTTTAAATATTGAAAAAAGATATGAAATTGCTAAAAATTTATTTTTGGAATTAGCTGCTGACAATCCCGATAATGCTAACATTAACTACAAAACTGGACATTGCTTGCTTAAAACATCTTTTATGAAAAAAGATGCGCTTTCATATCTTGTAAAAGCTACTGAAAACATTTCTAAAAAAGCTTATGATGAATTTGATTTCAGCATTGAACATGCACCAATTTATACTTATTTTTATTTAGCTGAAGCCTATCACCACAACTATTCTATAGACTCTGCTATTAAATATTATAAATTATTTCAAAATGTAGCCAGTAAAAAAAACATGCTACAAAATAAAGCTTCACATTACATAAAACAATGTGAAACAGCTATTAAGCTTTTAGAAAATGAAGAAAACTATAAACTAATTAATATAGGAGAACAAATTAATAGCTCATTTGCCGACTATAATCCTACACTTACTTTAGATGAAAGTGCCATGTACTTTACATCAAGAAGACTTAGAACAGACCCAAATCAAATGTCTAATCAAGAAATTTTTTGTCCTATTGATGGACAGCACTTTGAAGATATATATGTTTCGTATAAAAACCTTAAAACTGGAGAATGGGGAAAACCTCAAATAATGGAGTTTTCAAATCCAAATAGCCATCAGGCTACTGTAAGCATATCTGGTGATGGAGAAAAATTAATCATTTATCAAAGCAAGACTGATGATGAAGACACATACATTTACTATACAACACGAGAAAAGGAATTTTATAGACCAATTCCATTAAAACCAATCGACAAAAATAAATTAAGAGAAAATCATATCACCATTTCTTCAGATAGTAAAACAATATATTTTGTAAGTGATAATAAAAATGGAATGGGGGGGAAAGATATATATAGGATTGTAAAACTTCCTAATGGCGAATGGAGCAAAGCTTTTAATGTAGGGCCCCCAATAAATACTAAATTTGATGAAGATTCTCCCTTTATTCATCCAGATGGAAAAACACTTTACTACAGTTCTAATAATGATGAAAGTATGGGTGGGTATGACATTTTCTTTTCAAGGAAAATTGATGACAGAACATGGTCTCAACCTTCTAATATGGGATTCCCTTTAAATACTGTCGATGACGATTTGTTTTTTTCTACCAGCCCAGACGGTAAAAGAGGATATTATGCTTCCTCTCATGAAGGCGGATATGGAGAAAGCGACATTTATATGGTTGAATTATCAAACTCAGTTACAGAACCTGTAACCATTCTAAAAGGCTTTATTGATAAAGGAGAAAATGATAAACTTCCTCAAGGAATAGTTATTTGGGTTTATGACCTAAATAACGATGCTGACCCATTACAATACATTCCAAATAAAAACAATGGATCATATGTTTTCTCATTGGAACCTTGTCATGAATATTCTGTTGAATATACTTTAATGAATAAAACATTTTATGAGACTACATTTAAAGTTCCATGTGAAGCAGATTATCATGAAATAAACAAACCGATTACTATCCCAAATATCTCTGTTGACGGTTCTATCGTAATAGAAAATAATGATTCAACTGACGAAATTAAAAACAAAGAAATTACTAATAATGCTGTTGATTCAATAATAAATAAAGAAATTATTAATGACCAACCAATAGTTAAATTTAACACCCTTAATCAAGGACAAAAATCCATAACAAAGTTATATATGGTTGATGAAAATGGAAACATTCTTTATGAAGCAATATTAACTCCTTCAGGGTTTAGATTTGAACAACTCCCATATCAAGAAGATTATATTTTTAAAATAGAAAACTTACCAGATAGCTTAACTATTGAAGATATTAAAATTCAATTTAAAAATAACAAAGAAACCATTTCATTCAGTACTAGTGTTAATACATCAAATAGTATAATTAAATACCAAGTGAAAAAAGATGATATCTTAATTTCAGAAACTAAAAAAGAAGATGAAAAAGAAAACGAAATATCACAAAGTGTAAATAACAATACTGAACCTTACATATTTCAAATCAACTTTGGATATAACATTACTTCCAATAAAAAACAAGAAGATGAGGCGAATGCTCTTCTTAAAACAATGCAAGAATTAATTTCTAAAAGAGGATATGTAAATATTGATATTGTTGGAAGTGCATCCACTGTACCAACAAAATATGTCTCTTCAAATTTAGAACTGGCTAAATTAAGAGTGAAAGATGCTAAAAGAATGATGAACAAAAAATACAATCTTTATAAAATTGACTCCAAAAAGGTTAAAATAATCAAAGAAAAGCCAATAGTATCAGGACCAAAATATGATGGCGATTATTACGACACTTCCAAATATGGAAAGTATCAATATATTAAAATAATTGCTTACTAATTAAACATTATTTTTCTTGAAAAAAATTTTACTTATACTGTTATTAATTAGTATCGTTAATCAGTATAAGTGCCAAAATTTTGAATTAGCTCCTGATGAATATTTTAAAAATAAAAATTACCTAAATGCTTTTGTTGGGTATAAAATGTTATTTCATGAGGAGCCAAAAAAAATAAATTTATTAAAGAAAATTGGGAATTGTATTTTAAAATCAAATATTGACAGAAACAAAGCTTCAAAGTATTTTATTGATTATTTAAAGGTCAAGCCTAAAGATAAGGAAGTTTGGATTTCATTATGTAACTCCTATTTATATGGATATCAATTTAATCAAGCAAGAGAAGCAATTGATAATTATATTCTTAACAATGGGAAAAACAAAAAATTAATTATTAGTAAATTAAACCAAATTGAAACAGTTGAAAAATTATACAATTCAAACTACAATATAAGCATAAAAAATCTTGGGAATAAAGTAAATTCATCCAACATGGAAACATGCCCTTTTATAGATGTAAATGAAAAATTCATAGTCTATTGCTCAAATAAAGAAGGGAGTAAAGGCCATTTACAATTAAATGGTTCATATAATTCAGATTTATACATTAGCCGTTACAACGGAATGTTTTTTCAAAAAAACAAATCTCTTAAAACATTAAACTCTACAAATAATGAAAGAATTATAGGTATAGATGAAAAAGGGTCTTTTATATATTACAAAAGTGAAAATCAATTTATTAAATCAACTAACCCAATAATCATGCAAGCAAAAAAAAGAGGGTTTAATTACAAAAAAAAGCAGACATACAGAGATTTAAATATTGATTCTAAAATCATTGTCAACTATTTATATTTAAATGATGAACATAATAAATGTTTTATTTCCGGTAAAGAGCATAATGAAAAAAACAAAGCAAAAATTTATGAACTTAAAAAGCTTCCCAATGGAAAATGGGGCAACGCAAAACAAATTCAAGAAATAAATTTAGCAGGAAATAACATTTCACCTTATTTTCATAAAGAAACTAATACGCTATATTTTGCTTCTGATAACGAACTAGGGATGGGCGGATATGACATATATAAGTCAACGTATAATTTCAACTCTAAAAGTTGGTCATCTCCAAAAAATATGGGTTACCCAGTTAATTCACCATATAACGAAAATAACATTAGTTTCAATCATGAAGGAAATAGAGCTTTTATTTCATCTATTAGACCAGGCGGGTTAGGCGATTATGATATATACCAACTTGATTTTTTGGACAAAAGGGTAAATAAAGCTGTATTTATTGTAGAAATAATAAATCAAAAAAATGACAAAAAAATATTTGATGCTGAAATTGAAATTTTCAACGATCATAATATATTAATTGGACAATATTTACCTAATAATATTTCTGGAAACTTTTCTTTGATATTGGAAAGAGGAAATTATAAACTAAATTGTATAGTTGATGGCAAGACTTTGCTAAAAAAAGAATTAACCGTTTCAGATTTTGATACTAAAAAGGAAAATAAAAAACTTAAATTACTAATTGAGCAATAGAGCTATGAATTTAAAACTTAAAAAACCCTTAATCATTCTTGATTTAGAAGCAACAGGAGATCATATAGTGAAAGATAGAATTGTAGAAATTGCAATGATAAAGCTACATCCTGATGGGAAACAAGAAAAATATGAAAAAAGAATAAACCCGAACCAACCCATTCCTATTGAAATATCCGAAATTCATGGAATCTATGATTTTGATGTTTTAAAATGCCCTTCATTTAAAGATCTTGCAAGTGAAATTAAAGAATTTATATCTGATAGTGATCTTGGAGGTTTTAACTCAAACAAATTCGACATTCCTATGTTAGAGGAAGAATTTATGCGTTCTGGTATTTCATCCGATTTTATAGAAAAAAAACTAATTGATGTTCAAAATATTTTTCATAAAATGGAAAAAAGAACACTGATTGCAGCATATAAATTTTATTGCAATAAAGATTTAGAAAATGCCCATTCTGCCATGCATGATGCTCAAGCAACTTTAGATGTTTTAATGGCTCAAATAGACCGTTATGAAGAATTAGAAAACCATATTGAATTCTTGAGTGAATTTTCAAAAGCAGGACAAAGAGCATTAGACTACGCTAATAGAATTTCTCTAAATAAAGAAAATGAACCTACAATAAATTTTGGGAAACATAAAGGGAAACTTGTTAAAGAAGTTTTTAAAAAAGAACCTGGATACTTTTCTTGGATAATGAAAGGAGATTTTAGTGCTAATACTAAAGCCTGTTTTCAGAAAATTTGGGATGAAATAAAAGAAAAAAAATGAAAATAATATGTATAGGTAGAAATTATGCACTTCATGCAAAAGAAATGGGGAGCAGCACCACTGAAAAACCCATGTTTTTTTTAAAACCAGATTCTGCTATATTGCCAAAAAGAAACCCTTTTTTTATACCAAACTTTAGTGAAGAAATTCATCATGAAGTAGAATTAATTATTAAAATTAAAAAACTTGGGAAATCTATAGATGAGAAATTTGCTCATTCATACTATGATGAAATCGGATTAGGAATTGACTTTACTGCAAGAGATTTACAATCTAAATGCAAAAAACTAGGTCACCCTTGGGAAATTGCAAAAGCATTTGACCAATCTGCAGTGGTATCTGAAAAATTTATTAATAAAAAAGAATTTTCTGGAACAAATATTAATTTTAGACTAACAAAAAACAAAGAGATTGTTCAAAAAGGAAACGGGAATGATATGATTTTTTCGCCTGCTAAAATTATTAGCTATGTGTCTCAATTTATGACATTAAAAATTGGTGATTTAATATTTACAGGCACTCCTTCTGGAGTTGGGAAAATTAAAATTAATGATGAACTTGAAGGGTTTATTGAAAACACTTCAATGTTTAAAATCAAAATTAAATAGTTTAATTGGTTAATAGTATTTGTTCAAACTCATGACCTTCATTAATATCAAGAATATTTCCAAAATTAATGTTAAGTTCAATGTCTTTCTTGTAAATTAACCCTATATTTTTTCCATACACTTCATAAGCTTCTTCAAATTCAAGGATATTATTTTTTAAATTTTGAATAACATATACTGTTGAATCATAGGATTTAGATCCAAAGATGGAAGAACCATAAAGACTATCGTAATAATATTCTTTATATCCCATATGATTATATGCGTTTCCATTCCAAAATTCTCCCTTAGATATAGGAAAAACTAATTTTGTGTATCTAATGTTCTCCTCTACTTTTTGAGCTGTTCTTGATGTAGTTTTTGATGTCCAAACATCTTTAATAGTATAATCATCTAATGAGTCTATTTTCCAAAATCTTTCAATTCTATATGCCAACTCTCCTTGTTCATCAATTATTTCTTGAGTTATAACTTCTTTAAGAAAATAAGACATGGTATCGCTACCTAAAGAGTGATGTGTTATGTCCGTCACATAATATTCCTTTTCATTGTTTAATTCTAAAGGAAAATAATTATAATTAAAATCTAATGACAGATTATTATCTGGTTTATCACAATTTGAAATAACAAAAATTGAAATAACAAAAACAACAATAAATAATCTATTATTCTTCATGATTAGGGGTTTCATTATCCTTAATGGGTTCTCCTTTAATATAATTAATTTCAGAATAAATATTATTTTCTCCATTATAATATAACCATTTACCTTCTTTTAAATTATTCACGTAACGCCCTTTTTCATCAATTGTGCCATTTTGAAGATAATAAATAAATTCACCAGTTTTTGAGCCTTCTTTATAACCTCCAGAAGCTTTAGTAGTTCCATCCATAAAAAACTGCACCCATTCTCCGCTTTTCAACCCATTTTCAACATAATATCTTTCAGCTAGTTTAAGATCTTCATGATAATCAACAGCATAAAAAACTTCTTGAACACCATTTAAAATTCCATGATCATAAAATGATTTTCCAATAAGTTGCCCTTGTCTATTATAAATTGTCCAAAGACTATCTTTTAATTTATTTATGAATTTGCCAGCACCCATAAAATTGCCATTATCATGATAATGCGACACATATGAAACCGAATCGTTTTTATATTTCATTTTTGCAGAAAGATTTCCTGAGGGATAATAATAAATAAAATTTCCTGTAGGTATATTATTTTCAAACTGCCCAGAATACCTCAATTGATTAGAGTTTTCATGAAGAACTTTCCATTTACCTATTTTTTCACCCTTTTTATTTAGTTTATTTAATGGCAAATCAGTGTTTTGAGAAAAGATTGACCCAAAATTAAAAAACAAAAAGATTGTCAAAAAAAAGTTTAAAAATCTAGCTATCATTTTTTATTTTATTCAATTATTATAAAAAGTTAACTATTTTTTTTTGACATATGAATATGAGGAATACCATCTTCTAAAAATTCTTCGCCATTTGTTTCAAAGCCTAAAGAAATATAAAAATTAATTAGATAAGTTTGAGCTGATAAATAAACCATTTGACTATTAAAATTAATCTTAATAAAAGTTAAAGAATCCATCATCATTTTTTTTGCTATTCCAGAATTCCTATAATCTTCATGAACAGCAACTCTACCAATTAAAATTTTATCATTTGAATCATCTTCATAAATTCTTAAAACAGCAACAATTGTTCCATTATTTTTACAAAAAACATGATATGAATTTTTATCATTTTCATCAAGTTCTTGATATGCACAATTTTGTTCGACTATAAAAACTTTTGTTCTTAAAGCTAAAACATCAAATAAATCATTTTTTGAAATCTGTTTATAATGTTGAATGGTAAACTTCAATTCTTATGTATTAGATAAACAAATTTATAACTTTGTATAGATGGCCAACACTTTCAATAAGAAATATACCTACCAACCAATAAATAAGCCAAATTTAAAAGAACTTTATAATGGCATTACAACTGGAAATAAAACTGTTTTATCTCAGGCCATAACACTTTTAGAAAGCAACAATCAAAAAGATAGAGAACTTATTTATCAACTCATAAAAAAACTACCATCCCCTTCAAAAAAAACAATAAGAATTGGTATTACTGGAAGCCCAGGGGTTGGGAAAAGTACTTTTATAGAATCTATAGGTTCTTTTCTATGTAAAAAAGATTACAAAGTTGCTGTATTAGCCATTGATCCAAGTTCGGGAAAAACTGGAGGAAGTATTTTAGGAGACAAAACACGAATGGAAAATCTTAGCACAATGGAAAATGCTTTCATTCGCCCTACCCCTTCCAAAGGACAATTAGGAGGTGTTGCTCAAAAGTCTCATGAAGCAATTTTATTATGTGAAATGGCTGGTTTTGAAATAATTCTTATTGAAACAGTTGGTGTTGGACAATCAGAAACTCATGTTAAAGAATTGGTAGACTTTTTTTTACTGCTGATGCTGGCAGGTGCAGGTGATGAATTACAGGGCATTAAAAGAGGGATAATGGAACTTGCTGACACCATTTTAATCACAAAATCTGATGAAGGAAATGAATTAAATGCTAAAAAAGCCAAGTTAAATTACCAAAATGCATTACACCTTTTCCCAGCTAACGAAAACAACTGGATGCCAAAAGTGCTCACATGTTCAAGTTTGGAGAATAGAGGGATTAACCAAGTTTGGGAAGTAATTCAAGATTTTGAAAAAAAAGTAACTGAAAATGGTTGGATTAAAAAAAATAGAAGTTCTCAAAATAGGTTTTGGTTTCATCAAACTCTTCAAAATTTCATTAAAAATAAATTTTACACTTCACCCTCTATTAAAAACAAGTTAGAAGAATTAGAAGAATTAGTTTCAATTGGTAATATTGACCCAATTAATGCTGCTAAAGAATTGTTTGATTTAATTTTAAAATGAATGCTGATAAACAAATATTAGTTTTTACAGGATCTGAACTTTTAACTTCTTTTCTAAAACAAAATCTAGAAGAGGCTAAAATTCAATGTTATATAAACAATGAAAATAATTCAGCTAGATTAGCAGGTTTTGGTGTACCATCAGGATTTATTAACGGTTGTCAGTTGTACATTCACAAAAATGATCAATTAAAAGCAAAACCAATAATAAAAGAGTTTTTAAAATTAAATAACATTTAAGATGAAAGTTTCCAAAAAAAAAATTTTCATCTTGTTGGGTTTCTTAGTTACAATTGGAACTTCTTATGTGTATTTGTTTAGAAATAAAACTACTTTAATTAACATTAAAAACATTCCAATAACCGCAGCTTCATATGTAATCATAGACCCTTTATCTATAGCTAATGACATTAAAAGTCATTACATAAAAAACCCCAATGAATTACTAGAGTTTTTTGAAAAAATTGGAGCAAAAAAAATAGATCAAGAAATTGAAATAGAACAAAAATTAGTCCCATTAAAAATCAATTTTTTTGAACCATTTTGTATTTATCAAGACACATTAATAAATGCTATAGGATATAATTTTAGTTTATATGAAAATAAAGACATAATTCCATGGGTTTCCAATTATTACAATTACAATTCCGACACATTAATTAATAACATAAAACTTTCACTTTATGACAGCAATAAAGTCGTTATTTATTCAGATAAACATCAAATAAGAGCTTTCTATATAGAGCAACCAAACTCTAAATCTCTTCAATTGCTTTCTAAAGCATTACTAAACTCAAAAACTCAAAAATCTAAATTTCAAAATGTGGATGCATTAAAATTTTATAAAGAAAAAAAAGCAGCTATTACCTATAATTACACATTAAAGCACAATAATAAATTCAAACCTTTTTTAAATAATATTTATGGAACAATAGAAACTCAGGAAACTAAATATATTTTTAATTCTAAATTAAATTTCGACAACCCCATTCTAAAAAAATCCCCAATTAATTATCTCAAAAGAGCTAAAAACAATCTGTTTTCATTTTCTGCAAACCTTAATAATACATTTATTGAATTATTAAAAACTGTTGGGATAAAGCCTTTATCGTTTTATGAAAAATATTGTAATGGTGAAGTACTATTAGCAGTTTCTAATTTTAAAAACCTTAATACAATACCAGGATCAAATATTAATGAAATTCTTAATTGTATAGATTTTGAAATTACTCTAGGAATTCGAAACAAAGTAGACCTTTTAAATTTCAGTAAAGATTTAAATTTATTTAAAAGAAAAGTACACAAGTTTTTTTCACTAACAGACTCTTTAAAATATGATTACTTAAAAACCAATAATCAATTGACAATACTTAATTTTGAAAAAGAAATACAAGAAAAACAAAAAACTTCGTCTCCACTTAATCTAAAAATTGATTTTGAAAAAATAATCTTGTTGGAAAATCAAGATTTTTTCTTTAAAATAATTAAATCCGCCCTTAAAAGGGTTAATTTTGAGGCTTTAAAAATTGAAACGCTTGAAATAAGCGACCGAAACATTAATTTATTTGGAGAAATTACAACAATTGATACATCTCAGCATGTATTATTTAGTCCATTATTTGATAGATAAATATAAAACAAGCATTAAAAATGAACATTAAAAATTACACATTAGGGGAATGGATAGAAGGGGAAGGTACAGAAATTGAACATTATAATGCTATTACAGGAGAACTCATAAGCACATGCTCAAGCAAAGGATTAGATTATAATTCAATTCTAGAATATGGACGAAATATAGGTGGTTCTGCTTTAAGAAAAATGACTTTTCAACAAAGAGGAGAAATGCTAAAATCTTTAGCTCTTTACCTAAACAAAAGAAAAGAAACTTTTTATGAACTAAGTAAAGCAACTGGCGCAACAAGAATTGACTCATGGATCGATATTGAAGGAGGAATTGGGAACCTATTTGCAAACGCTTCTTTAAGAAGACAATTTCCTGATTTACCTTATCATGTAGACGGACAGGCTGCACCACTATCAAAAAATGGAACATTTATTGGACACCATATTATGGTACCAAAAAAAGGAGTGGCTGTGCATATTAACGCCTTTAATTTTCCAATATGGGGGATGTTAGAAAAAATTGCAGTAAATATTATGGCAGGAGTTGCAGCAGTGGTTAAGCCATCTGAATATACTTCTTATTTGACTGCTTTAATGGTAGAGGAAATAATAAAATCTAAAATACTTCCTGAAGGAAGTTTACAATTGATCCCAGGTTTAGGTAGAGGTATTTTAGACCATGTTGACCATAGAGATATAGTCACATTTACAGGGTCTGCTGCAACAGGTAGAAAATTAAAAAGCCACCCTAACATTATAGAAAATTCTATTCCTTTCAATTTAGAAGCTGATTCTCTTAATGCATGTGTATTGGGCGAAGATGCTGTTCCAGGAACCGCTGAGTTTGATTTATTTGTTAAAGAAGTTCATCGTGAAATAACTGTTAAAACAGGTCAAAAGTGTACAGCTGTAAGGCGTATACTAGTGCCTGAATCATTGATTGATAATGTTCAGGGTGCTTTAATTAAACGACTTCAAAAAACTACTATTGGTAATCCAGAAAATAAAGAAGTTAGAATGGGAGCTTTAGCAACAAAAGTTCAAGTGGAAAGAGTTAAAGAGAATGTTGAACTATTGATGAAGTCACAAGAAATAGTTTACGGAAACCAGGACAAATTTGAAGTTTATGATGCTGATAAAAACAAAGGTGCTTTCTTTTCTCCAGTACTTTTTAGAAATGACAACCCATTTTTAAAAGATGATGTACATAACATTGAAGCTTTTGGTCCTGTATCTACTTTAATTCCATATAAAGGAATTGAAGAAGCCGTTCAACTTGTTGAAAAGGGAAAGGGTTCATTAGTAACTTCAATAGTAACTAATGATAATGCATTAGCAAAAAGCTTTGTTCTTGAATCAGCAAATATGAATGGAAGAATTTTAATTCTAAACGAAAGATGTGCTAAAGAAAGTACAGGACACGGATCCCCTATGCCTTTACTTACCCACGGAGGACCAGGAAGAGCTGGAGGAGGTGAAGAGATGGGAGGTATTAGAGGAATAAAACATTATTTACAAAGAACTGCAATTCAAGGGCATCCAGAAACCATTACAAGAATTACTGAACAATTTCAAGTTGGCGCAGATCAACCAGAAGCTAACCCTCATGTTTTTAGAAAACATTTTGAAGAATTGATCGTTGGGGAAACCGTATTTACACATAAACATACCGTAACTACAGCTGATATTGTAAATTTTGCAAATGTAAGTGGTGATAATTTTTATGCTCATATGGACGAAACATCTTTAGATGGAACAATCTTTGAAGAAAGAGTTGCTCATGGCTACTTTATTCTTTCAAAGGCAGCAGGTTTATTTGTAGATCCAGCAAAAGGCCCAGTTCTACTAAATTATGGAATAGATGAATGCAGATTTACTAAACCAGTTTATGCAGGAGCAACAATTGGAGTTAAGTTTACGGTTAAAGAAAAAATAGACCAAAAGAAAAAAGATGATGAAGATATTGCTAAGGGAATTGTAAAATTCCTTGTAGACATTTATGATGAAACAGGTGAAACAGTTGGTATAGCTACTATATTAACTATGGTCAAAAAAATTAATCAAACTTATTAATGAGAAATTTAAACAGAATAATCTGTTCCCTGCTTCTTGTAATTATTTTTCAAGGCTATTCTAGTCAAATCACAAGACTTTCAATTAAAATTGACCAAATAAAAAGCAGAATTGAAAAAACAGAATCTGATTCAATAAAAATTGTATTGTACAATGAATGGAATAATATTTCATACATATATGAGGAAGAACATCAACAAGAACTAAAAATAAATCAAACCATTGTAAAACTTTGCAATAAAAACATTTTAAACGAAAGCAATAAGCTCAAAAAACATTGGTATAAAGAAAAATTATGGATTTCGTTAAATAATATTGGACACTACTACAATGACAGAGGGGATTTAAACAACGCGGTTAACTATTTTACTCAATGTTCCAAAATCTTAAAAGAGGTAAATAATCCAAACTCTTTATCAATAACCTATACAATTATTGGAAACATTTATCAAGATTTAAAAAATGATAAAAAAGCGCTAATTTATTTTCAAAAGAGTTTAGAAATTGAAGAAAACTTGAGAAAAAACAGTGAAAAAAGAATCATTTTAGCTCATATTTCTGATAGTATTGAAAGGGTGAAGGCAAAAGAACTGCACCAATTAGAACTAGAAGGAGAAAAAGAAAAAAGCAAAAAAAATCAAGCTATTGCTGATTTAAAACTAAAATCAAAAAACAAAGTTCAAAACATACTCATTGGAGGTATTTTACTGTTTGTCCTATCATTTATTTTTATGTTTTTTCAATGGAAAAAAACCAAATCTCAAAACAAAACTATTATAAAACAACATCAACTATTAGACGAATCGCATAAGGAAATTACAGATAGCATCAATTACGCTAAAAACATTCAAGACGCATTAATGACTTCAGTAGTATATTTAAATGATGTTTTGCCTGAAAGCTTTATTTTTTTAAAACCTAAAGATGTTGTTTCAGGAGATTATTACTGGGTGCACAAAACCAATGATGATGAAGTGTTTTTTACAGTTGCTGACTGTACTGGGCATGGTGTCCCAGGAGCATTCATGAGTATGATAGGCAATTCATTATTAAATGAAAACATCATTGAAAATAAAATTAAAACACCAGCTGTCATATTAGATAATATGCGTGAAAACATCATTAATTCCTTGAATCAAAAAAACCCTGAAAAAGCAAATAAAGACGGCATGGATATGGCGTTATGCAAATTCAATAAAACAAAAATGACCGTAGAATTTGCTGGAGCCAACAACCCTTTAGTTCATATTAGAAATGGAGAAATAAACCATATAAAAGCCAATTATCAACCTGTTTCCATTTCAGCCGGTGCAAAAAAACCATTTACTAATCACGAAATTAAAGTTAAAAAGGGCGATATGTTATACATATATTCTGATGGTTTTGCTGATCAATTTGGAGGACCTAAAGGAAAGAAATACATGTCAAGAAAATTTAGAGATTATCTAGCTTCTATAAGTTCGTTATCGGCTAAAGATCAAGAGGAAAAATTACAAGCTGAATTTTATAGATGGAAAGGAAGCCAAGAACAAATAGATGATGTTTGTATAATGGGTGTTAAAATTTAAAACGAAAAATATGAATAAAATAATATTAATTTTTGCATTGGCAACAGCAATGATTTCTTGTGAAAACGAATCAGCTGTTGAAATTAATGCCAACAAATTAGAAACTGCTTGTGATTGCAAAGAGGCTATTCTTAAAATTCAAAATGAATTGAAAGGTTTAGAAGAACAATCTAAAAAACAAAGTGAAGCTTTATTAGCAAAAGAAATTGAAATAAAAGAAAAATGTGTAGGAGATCTAAGCATTGAAAAGGCAAAAGATTGTAAAGCTTTAGAAGAAAGCCTTAAAATGGCCAAAGAATTAGATGTTCTTTTAAAATAATTTTAACACTTAAAAATTAATCTTAAATTAGTTGAAACATATAAAATTAACCTAAAATGAAAAAACTATTATTACTATTTACCATTGTTGCTTTTATGGCTTCATGTGGTCCTTCTCTTTGTGATTGTGTAAACGAATCCATGAAAGGTGAAATTTCTGAAGCTTGTGAAAAAATGGAGGAAAAAATGATGAAGCTTGAAGGTGATGAACTGGAAGCTAAGATGAAAGAAGCTGAAGAATGCATGACAGCTTCAATGGATAACAACATTGAAGATGAAGAAGAGGATATTATTCCAAATGAAGAAGAGTATAATTATGAAGATGAAGAAGAGTATGA
>CEUK01046171.1_pt1 | contig 16574 bp, 14 predicted proteins | sample 356451 | NCBI WGS metagenome assembly CEUK01 (sample SAMEA2622843, study PRJEB7988) | marine metagenome | isolation source: saline water (ENVO:00002010), including
TAAACCTTACTTTGTTGACAATTTTTTAAATATTAACTTAGAAGATCATGGCTTGATAAGCATTTATAATACTTCTGGAAATTTAATATTCCAGTCTCTGAAAAAAAAAAGTGAGAAGTCTGTACTTACAAATAATCTGAAAGCAGGTAATTATATTATTACTTTTAAAAATAAAAGTAATAATATAAGCACTTTAATAACTAAAGAATAATAGTATTTATTTATTTCTTGTACTTGGATCATAATCCAAGTCTCTCTTCTTTAAATAATCATTTTCTTTATTATCTTTTTCCTTTTGCTTTATTCTCTTTTTATTTTTTTCTTTATACTCAACTTTTTTTTCTTCAATTTCTTTATTTTCAAGTTTCTCAGATTGTAACTCCTCAGTTTGATTTGGCAAAGTATCAATAGATACATCTACTTCCACTTTGCTTTTACTGAATAACCACATCAATAAACCTGCTAGGGTAAGCAAAATAAAAAGTCTTTTTGGACTCATTGTTGATTTGTTTTTAGACATAACGATTTTATTTTCTTAAAATTAAATATTTTTTTTATTCCTATCTATTATCATAATATAGAATTTGTATAATTTGAACAACAGATTTATTTTTAATAAAATATAAACTTTGTTTACCTTTTTTATTTGAATTAATAATTTTTTGTCTTTTTAAAATTGCTAGATGTAACGATATGACAGGTTGCTCAATATTTAATAATTCTTGAATATTTTTTACTGATAAAGTTTCGTGTTCATGAATTGCCCTAAGAATCTGAATTCTTAAAGGGTGACCAATTGATTTAAAAATATTTGCTATATTTTGAATTCTATCAGCCTTCATTAGTCCGTTATTTTTTTTCTTAATCTAGCTACTGGAAATCCCATTTGTTCTCTATATTTAGCCACTGTTCTTCTGGCAATATTATACCCCTTGGACTTTAACGTCTCTGTAATGCTTTGATCATTAATTGGTTTGTTAGAATTTTCACTATTAATAATTTCTCTAATACTATTTTTAATTTCTTTTGCAGAAATGCTTTCTCCATCATTTTTAGTCATAGATTCTGAAAAAAAATGCTTTAATGAAAAGACACCAAATAAGGTTTCAACATATTTACTATTAATCACCCTCGACACAGTTGAAATATCCATATTTATCTCCGTTGCTATATCTTTTAATATCATGGGTCTTAAGTCCTTTTCATCACCAGAAATAAAATAATGTTTTTGTTTTTTAACAATTGCTGACATCGTTAGAATTAATGTTTTTTGTCTTTGTTGAATTGCATTAATAAACCATCTTGCAGAATCCAATTTTTGTTTAGCAAACAATAAAGCCTGATGATTTTCTTTACTAATATCTCCTTTTTTTTCTTTGTTTAGACTAATTAAGTTTTGAAACTCTTTACTTATTTTTAAAACAGGAGCATTTCTTGAATTTAAAGTAAATTCTACATGATCTTCTTCATCTACTTGAACAGTAAAATCAGGGATTATACTTTGAATATGACTAGAAGAATTTAATCCAACTGCAGGCTTTGGATTTAATTTTTCAATTTCTAAAATAGCTGATTTTAAAACATTTATATCAACTTGTAATTTATTGCAAAGTTTCTCATAATGTTTATTTACAAATATTTCAAAATAATCTTCTAAGATTAAAACAGCTAAATTTATTTCAGACTTTTTTTCTTTTTTTTTCAATTGAATAATTAAAGATTCTTTTAAATCTCTTGCCGCAACCCCAGGAGGATCAAATGATTGAATTATGGTCAAAACTTCTAAAATCTCTTGTTCATTACAATTTAAATTTTTTGAAAAAACTAAATCATCACAAATCTGTAAAGGTTTTCTATTTAAATAGCCATCATCATTTATACACCCAATTATATAATACCCAATTTCATAATCCTTTTCACTCAATTTATGCTCTCTCAATTGATCATTAAGAATTTCAAATAAATTTTTTCCTGAATTTAAAACAATTTCTTGTTCTTCATTATCGTAAGAACTTTGAGAGTATAATTTATAATTAGGTATTTCATCATCACTAATATATTGGTCTAAATTTACATCTCTCTCCTGATAATCTAAATCGTTTGTATAATCTTCTTCAAAATCACTCACTTCATTATTTGATATATTTTCATTTTCTAAAGCTGGGTTTTCAGTCAGTTCATTATCAATTCGATTTTCCAATTCAATAGTAGATAATTGAATTAGTTTCATCAATTTTATTTGCTGAGGAGATAACTTTTGAAGTAATTTTTGATTTAGAGACTGCTTAGGCATTTTAGAATTCTATATTTTTTGGAGTTCTTGGAAATGGTATAACGTCTCTTATATTACGCATGCCTGTAATAAATTGAACTAACCTTTCTAAACCTAAACCAAATCCTCCGTGAGGAACCGTTCCAAATTTCCTTGTTTCTAAATACCACCATAATTCTTTTTTTGAAATATTCATTTCTGACATCCGGTCATTTAGAATATTAAGTCTTTCTTCTCTTTGAGAGCCCCCAATTACCTCTCCAATACCAGGCATCAAAATATCCATAGCAGCAACTGTTTTATTATCATCATTTTGACGCATGTAAAATGCTTTTATTTGTTTTGGATAATTAATAATAACAACCGGTTTTTTAAAGTGTTTTTCTACTAAGAATCTCTCATGTTCAGATTGAAAATCAACTCCCCATTCAGTAATTAAATATTTAAATTTTCTTTTTTTATTAGGCTTTGAATTTTTTAAAATATTAAACGCATCTGTGTAATCAATAATTTCAAATGGTTCGCTTACTACAAAATCTAATTTATCAATTAATGTTTTATCATCTCTTTCTTCTTTTTTTAACTGACTTTGTTCTTTTAATAGCCTTTCATTTAAAAATTTTATATCCTCAAAATAATTATCTGTTACAAACTTGATTACATATTTAATCATTCCAATTGCTAAATTAATTACATCTTCAAGATTTGCAAAGGCAATTTCCGGTTCAATCATCCAGAATTCAGCTAAATGCCTTGACGTATTAGAGTTTTCAGCTCTAAATGTCGGTCCAAATGTGTAAACCTTCCCTAAACCCAAAGCTCCTAGTTCTGCTTCAAGCTGACCAGAAACTGTAAGAAAAGTATCTTTAGCAAAAAAATCTTTAGATACATCTGTTTTATTTTTTTCTAATGTTGTCGCTCTAAACATTTCACCTGCTCCCTCAGCATCAGAAGTTGTAAGTATTGGAGTGTGTAAATAATAAAAATTTTTCTCATGAAAAAATTGATGGATAGCTAAACTAATAGCGTGTCGAATTCTAAAAATAGAACTGAATGTTTTTGTTCTGAATCTTAAATGTCCTTTTTCTCGCAAAAATTCAAATGAATGAGATTTGGGTTGTATTGGATATGATTCTGGATCGCAATAGCCAATTATTTCTATTTTATCTGCAACAAAATCAAACTTTTGGCCCTTTCCTTGGGATTCTATTAATTTTCCTTCTATTCTAACACTCGTGCCGGTGTGTATCTTATCAGTTTCAATTTTATTTTCAGAAACAACTTGAATACTATCATAGCAAGAGCCATCATTAATTGATAAAAATGTAATTTGATTATTACCTCTTTTTGTTCTAACCCAACCTTTAACAAAGTATGTATCATTAATTTTACCGTTATTAATTAAGTTCTTTATTGAAACGTGCATTATTATTTAAATTATTTGATTTAAATATCGAATTTAATTTCTTAAAAAGAAAGTATTGTGTTTTAATAATTATATTTTTGTATATAATATTTAAGTATATATAATGCCTGACATTCTTTCCAAAATATCAAATCCAAAAGATTTAAAAAAAATTAAAAAAAAGGATTTAAATAAATTGGCTCATGAACTAAGACAATTTATTATAGATGTTGTTTCTGTGAATGGTGGGCATTTTGGTGCTAGCTTAGGAGTTGTAGAACTAACCATTGCAATTCATTATGTATTTAATACACCTAAAGATTTACTAGTTTGGGATGTGGGCCATCAAGCTTATGGACATAAAATTTTAACCGGTAGAAGGGATAAGTTTTTTACCAATAGAAAGTGGAAAGGAATAAGCGGATTTCCTAAAAGAAAAGAAAGTATTTATGATACTTTCGGTGTTGGTCATTCTTCAACATCAATTAGCGCAGCTCTTGGTATGTCAGTTGCTTCTAAATTATTAAAACGAAAAAAAAATCATATTGCTGTAATAGGTGATGGTGCAATGACAGCAGGCCTTGCATTTGAAGGTCTAAACCATGCAGGTATTGAAAATTCTAATATTCTTGTTATTTTAAACGACAACTGTATGTCAATTGACCCAAACGTTGGCGCTCTTAAAGAATATCTGTTAAAAATTAGTACATCTAAAATTTATAATGATACAAAAAATGAAATCTGGTCTCTTCTAGGTAAATTAAGTAATTTTGGCTCAAGCGCAAAAGAAATTGTTAGTCGGACTGAAAAGGCTTTAAAATCAAGTTTACTTAAGAATAGTAATTTATTTGAATCTCTTAATTTTCGGTATTTTGGGCCTGTTGATGGCCACAATATGGAAAATTTAATTGATACACTTGAGAAATTAAAGAATATTCCTGGGCCAAAAATTTTACATTGTATAACTACCAAAGGAAAGGGTTATGAAATAGCTGAAAATAACCAAACTAAGTGGCATGCCCCAGGAATTTTCGATAAAGATACTGGTATAATAAGTAAAAGTAATAATTTAAATGAACCCATTAAATATCAAGATGTTTTTGGAAAAACCATAATTGAACTAGCAAAAAAAAATAAAAAAATTGTTGGAATAACTCCAGCCATGCCATCTGGATCGTCATTAAAATTCATGATGGAAAAAATTCCATCTAGAGCTTTTGATGTAGGAATTGCAGAACAACATGCAGTAACATTTTCCGCTGGTTTGTCAACTGAGGGTATAATTCCCTTTTGTAACATTTATTCTACATTTATTCAAAGGGCATACGATCAAGTAATTCATGATGTAGCAATACAAAACTTACATGTAATTTTTTGTATAGATAGAGGTGGGTTAGTTGGAGCAGATGGAGAAACTCATCAGGGTGTGTTTGATATAGCATTTTTAAGATGTATTCCGAATCTAATTGTATCTTCTCCAAGAAACGAAGAAGAATTACGAAACTTAATGTATACTGCGCAAAGTAAAGATTTTGGTCCATTCTGTATAAGGTACCCAAGAGGAAAAGGTGTAATGAAGAATAGTAACACACCATTTAAAAAAATTAAAATTGGAACAGGAAAAGAATTAATTAAAGGACAAATTGTTGCTTGTATTTCTTTTGGACCTATTGGAAACGACGTTTTTAAAATTGCAAAAGAGTTACAAGGAGAAAATGTAAATATTGGAGTATATGATTTACGGTTTGTTAAGCCAATTGACGAAAAATTGTTGCACAAAATATTTACTAAGTACAATTGTATTATTACTATTGAAGATGGATGCGTTATTGGAGGAATGGGATCGGCAATATTAGAGTTTGGAGCTAAAAATAATTATCATAAAAAAATTGAAATACTCGGAGTCCCCGATAAATTTATTCCTCACGGCAGCCCTGAGAAACAAAAAAAAGAATGTGGTATTGATCAAAAAAGTATTAAAGAGAAAATAATTGAAAATTATAAAAATTTTAGTAACTAAAATCTTCTAAAAATTTTGTTGTATAAACTCCTTTACAAAAGTTTTTATCATGCATTAACTTTAAATGAAATGGAATAGTTGTTTTAATTCCTTCCACAACAAATTCATCCAATGCTCTTCTCATTTTAAAAATTGCCTCCTCTCTGGTTTGAGCAACAGTAATTAATTTTGCAATCATTGAATCATAATATGGAGAAATAGTATACCCGCTGTAAACATGTGTGTCTGTTCTAACCCCATGGCCTCCGGGTACATGAAAGTTTGTAATTTTGCCGGGGCTAGGCATAAAATCTTTTGCTGGGTCTTCAGCATTAATTCGACATTCAATGGCATGTAATTCAGGCTCATAATTATTTCCTGAGATTCTAATACCTGCAGCAACTTTAATTTGCTCTCTTATTAAGTCATAATTTATTACCTCTTCAGTAACAGGGTGTTCTACTTGAATTCTAGTATTCATTTCCATAAAATAAAAATTTCTGTCTTTATCTACTAAGAATTCTACAGTACCTACACCCTCATATTTTACTGCCTTTGCCGCTAAAATTGCTGCTTCTCCCATTTTTTTTCTAAGATCTGGTGTCATAAATGGAGATGGAGACTCTTCAACTAACTTTTGATGTCTTCTTTGTATTGAGCAGTCTCTTTCAGATAAGTGACAAACTCTACCTTTAGAATCACCAATTATTTGAATCTCTATATGCCTAGGTTCAACAACTAATTTTTCCATATACATTCCATCATTTCCAAATGATGCTTTTGCCTCATTTTTTGCACTTTCCCATGAACTTTGAAGTTCTGATTCTTGTTGAACAGCACGCATACCTTTTCCTCCTCCTCCAGCTGTGGCTTTTAACATCACAGGATATCCTATTTTTTTAGCAATTTTTTTTGCAGAACTAATATCCTTGATAATACCATCTGAACCAGGTATAACAGGAACACCTGCTTTTAACATTGTTTCTCTTGCCATGGCTTTATCACCCATCTTACTAATCATTTTTGGGTCAGCTCCAATAAATTTAATATCGTTCTCTGAACAAATTTTTGAAAATTGTGCGTTCTCAGATAAAAATCCATATCCTGGATGAATTGCATCAGAATTTGTTATTTCTGCAGCAGAAATTATATTTGGAATATTTAAATAAGATTGGTTGCTTGAGGGAGGTCCGATACAAACAGCTTCATCAGCAAAGCTGACTGGTAAACTATCCATGTCAGCTTTGGAATAAACGGCAACTGTTTTTATACCCATTTCCTTACAGGTCCTTATAACTCTGAGGGCAATTTCCCCTCTATTTGCTATTAGAATTTTCTTAAACATAATTAATTTTTTATGAAGGATCTATTAAAAAAAGAGGTTGGTCATATTCTACTGGTGACATGTCATCTACCAAAACTTTTACTATTGTTCCTGATACTTCAGATTCAATTTCATTAAACAACTTCATTGCTTCAATTATACACAATGCTTGACCTTTCTCAATTTTATCACCAACATTAACAAAGGGCTCTTTATCAGGACTAGATCTTCTATAAAAAGTACCTATAATTGGAGCTTTAACAGAAATATAATTTAAACTATTATCAGTTTTATCTTTTTTATTTTTCTCATCATCTAAACTTGGGTTAGACGTTGTTTGAGTATTAGTATTTTCAGCAACTTGTGATTGTATAGGAGTTATTTGATGTACAACAGGTGGTGCTTGCTGACTTATTGGTATTATTTGTTGAGGAATAGAAACATTATCAACTCCTACATTAGAAATTTTACCTTTTGGTGGAGATTTGATTGATAATTTAACATCACCTATTTCAACATCAACTTCTGTTGCTCCAGATTTTGCAACAAATTTTATTAATTCTTGTATTTGTCTTAAATTCATTTATAAAAATTTTAATTTTAGTCGTTTTTTTATTAAAAATGTTAAAAAAAAGGTATAAAACAATAAAAAAACGTATTTTTTTTAATTATTTACTTCAAAAAGTAAAATTAAATTAACAAAAATATGAAAAAAATTTATTGAATCTATTTTTTTAATTTTTAAAAAATTCAAAGTTTTTTAATTTTTTTTGCTTTATTTAATCGATTTTGTTCCTTTTTTAATTGATTTTATTATTTTTTTAATTGATTTTACTATTTTTTTAATTGATTTTAGATTGTTTTTTATTTTTTTCTATAGTATTCGCATTTTTTTATTCTTTTTTTTAATTGATTTTGATTTTTTTTTAAAAAAATTGAATATTTAAGAATTATAAGCCCATTTTAAATAAATGGCTCCCCATGTAAAACCACCACCAAATGCAGCTAAAATTATATTATCTCCCTTTTTCATTTTTTTCTCCCACTCCCACAGACATAAGGGTATAGTCGCAGCTGTTGTATTTCCATATTTTTGAATATTAATCATTATTTTTTTATTGTCTATTCCCATTCTACGAGCAGTCGCATCAATTATTCTTAAATTAGCTTGATGAGGAACCAACCATGATATATCTTTTGATTCTAAATTATTTTTCTTCATTATTTCTGCAGCCACATCAGCCATTTTACTTACAGCAAACTTAAAAACAGTCTTACCATCTTGATAAATAAAATGTTCTTTATTTTTTACAGTCTCTTTCGTGGCAGGATTTAACGAACCACCGGCTATTTGTTTTAAATACTTTTGACCTGCCCCATCAACTTTAAGGATAGTATCCAAAATACCAAATTGAGTTTTGGTAGGCTCTAAAAGAACAGCTCCAGCCCCATCTCCAAATATCACACAGGTTTGCCTATCTTCATAATCTACTATAGATGACATTTTATCAGCGCCCACAATAATTACTTTCTTACATGCGCCACTTTCTATATAAGAGGAACCTGTTTTAAGCGCAAATAGAAAACCAGAACATGCAGCTGACAAATCAAAACCAAAAGCATTCTCAGCACCTATTTCTTCAATAACAATTGCAGCAGTTGAAGGAAAAAGCATGTCAGGGGTTACGGTAGCACAAATTATCAAATCTATTTCGCTTGCCTTGATTTTTCTTTTTTTAAGCAACCTTTTAATTGACTGAGATGACATGTGAGCTGTAGCTTTTTCCGGATCTCTTAAAATTCTTCTTTCTTTTATACCTGTTCTAGTAGTGATCCACTCATCAGAGGTATCAACCATTGATGCTAAATCATCGTTAGTTAATTTTTCATTGGGAACCCAGCCTGAAACTGCGGTTATAGCACAGGAGTGTAATTTAGACATAAAATTTATATAAAAATTTATGCTAATAAAGTTATGATTAAACTGTTACGAAAAAAATTATTCTGAAAATAATTTACCTTTATAATAAATTTTTCCTTCGTGTGTATATGCTCTGTGGTAAACATGAGCCTCTCCGGTTTCCTTACATATAGATACAACTTCACTCTTAGCTTTGTAATGAGTTCTTCTTTTGTTTTTTCGAGTTTTGGAAACTCTTCTTTTTGGATGTGCCATATTACTTCTTTTTTAATTTTTTCTTTAAATAATCTGAAAATAAATTTTTTTTACTTTTTTTTTGATATTTCTCCAAGTTTTTAATTACATCTAAGTTACAATCTTCCAAAGCATGAACTTTTGTTTTTGGAATAGAAAAAACAAGAGATTCTTTTAAAACATTCTCAACATTTAGTTGTTCCGAAAGGTGATTTAAATAAATTACATTATGTAATTGAGGATTGTGGCTTGTTTTTTTTTTTAAGAAAAAAGTTTCGCAAGCCTTAATACTTAAATCTAGAGGGTCTCCACACCTGTCACAATAAGTGTTAATGAGTCCATTTATTTCAACATCAAGTTGTAAAAATGAATTTTTTTTTTCAATCTCAATTAAAAAATTCACACTATAATTTTCAATCAAAAAAAAATCAGAAAATTCAAAGAACTTTTTGTCCAAGTTAAAATTTGAAATAGTCTTTTTTCCAAAATGACTAGGAAGGTTAATCAAAAATTTCTTTCTTCCCATTATTTAAATTTAAATTTGGAAGGCAAATATAACATTTTCTTCTAATTAATTCCTTGCTTCGTATATTTTATTTGCAAAATAAACAGCATTTATAAAAGATTCACAGTTAACCATTTTTGAACCTACAATATCAAGAGCAGGTCCATGATCTGGAGAAGTGCGGACAAAATTCATACCAGCTGTAAAGTTTATCCCCCTGTTAAATGATTTCATTTTAAACGGTATTAAACCTTGATCATGATACATTGAAAGTACCGCATCAAAATTTTTATATAATTCCTTTCCAAAAAAGGCATCAGCTGAGAAAGGGCCTGATACTTTAAAATTTTTTTTAGGTAATTCATTTACCAAAGGAATTATTATTTTTTCCTCTTCTTCTCCAATCAGGCCAGAATCTCCCATGTGAGGGTTTAGTCCCAGTAATGCAACTTTTGGGTAATTAATTTGAAAGTCTTTCTTTAAACTATTTACTAACAAAGTTAACTTAGTTTCAAGCAACTGTTTAGTTAGAAATTGTGAAACTTTAGAAATCGGTATGTGATTTGTGGCCGTCGCTACCCTTAATTTATCTGTCAATAAAACCATTAATGTTTCTTTAGACTGTGTAACGTCTCTTAAATATTCTGTATGACCAATAAATGTTTCCTTGTGACCTAAAAACATATTTGACTTGGTTACAGGCATTGTAACAAGAGCATTGATTTTATTATTTATTAAATTTTTTGAGGCGACAGCTAAAGATTGTGAAGCAGCTAAGCCTGATTCGCTTGTGATTTTGCCAGGATTTATTGATAAATGAGAGGGAAAACATTCATAAATGTTAATCTGATTTGGTTTTGACTTTTCTAGATTAGATATGACACTATAATTAATTTCATTAACATTTAATAGCTTCATGTAAAACTCAAATGAAGACTTAGTTGCAAATAATATCAGCTTAAATTTTTCACTTATATTTAAAGTATCTTTAAAAGATTGGATTAACAACTGAAGACCGACTCCATTAAGATCTCCAGTAGTAATACCTATTTTAGTTAAATTATTCATTAAATAAAATTTTAAATCTTTATATAGTATTTATTTACAAGTAATCTTTTTTTGAAACCTCTTTTATAAATTCACATAATAATCTTACACTAGACCCCGTTCCTCCCTTTGGATATAAAAAATATTTAGAGCTCAAAAATGCAGTACCTGCTATATCTAAATGTATCCATGGATACATTTTTTTTTCATTGTTATTCTTAGTAAAGTGCTCCAAAAATTTACCTGCCGTTATGTGCCCAGCATCTGAGGAACCAATATTTTTTAAATCCGCTATACTTGACTCTAACTCATTTGAATATTCATCCCAAAAGGGTTGTAATGCTATTCTCTCACTAGTATTCTCTCCACATTTTTCAAGTAGATCAAATATCTCTTTATTTACATTACCCATAGCCACAATTCCATACTTTCCAACAGCTCTAACTGCTGCCCCTGTCAATGTAGCCACATCAATAACTAAACTTGGTTTATATTTTTTAGCGTAATGTAATGCATCTGCAAGAATCATCCTACCTTCTGCATCTGTATTTAAAACTTCAACTGTACTACCATTCATCATAGTAACTACATCGCCTGGAACATAGGCATCACCACCAGGTCTATTTTCAACTGCTGGAATCAATCCTACAATATTTATATTTAATTTCATTTTTGAAATTGCGTAAATAACTCCAGCAACAGTTGCTGCTCCCCCCATATCACTTTTCATACAATCCATTGAGTTCGGCGTAGGCTTTAAACTTAAACCTCCAGTGTCATAGACTACTCCTTTCCCTACTAAAACGATTGGTTTTTTTTGTTTCTTATTTGGCGTATAAGTTATTATATTAAAAGTGGGGGGATTGACAGATCCTTTATTAACACTTAAAACCCCTCCCATACCTAAGGATTCTATTTTCTTTTGATTAAAAACTTCTAATTGAAAATAAGAAGTTTCTGAGGCTGTTTTTAATTCTTTTGATAATTGCTGTGCTGTTAAATATGATAGAGGTTCATTTACTAGGTCCCTGGCAAAAAAAACCCCATCAATAATTTCTTTTTTAAAAAATTTATTCTTTGGGTACTTAATTTTAAAGTTTGGCTTTTTGTTTTTTTTATACTTTTCGAATTTATAATTTAACAATAAAATGCTCTCTAAGAAAACTGCGACTTTTTTTTTATTTTTTACTTTATCAATTATTTCTATTTCTAATTTTTTTCCAATTAATTTGTGAGCAAGAAAATCAACTTGTCTTCTTTCAACTGCTTTAAGCCAATCAAAAATTTTAACAGCTTCTTTTCTAATTTCTAAAAATGTTCCAATTAAAGGGACTACAACTTTATTTAGTTCAGGCTTTAAATTTTTTTTTTTGTCGGATAAATATATTTTTATCATAATCTTATTAGTAAATTTATTCATCTAAAGTAATTATTTTAGATGAATAAATTAAAAAAATAATATGTTCTCAGGAATCATTGAAACTATAGGCGAAGTAATTAAGGTAGAAAATGATTTATCTAATTTTAATATTAATATTTCATCAAAATTTTCTAGTGAATTGTCCGTTGGAGAAAGTGTGGCTCACAATGGAGTCTGTTTAACTGTAACTGAAATTAAAGGAGATATATACAAAGTAAACTGCGTTAAAGAGACATTAAATAAAACAAACTTGGGGAAAATTCAAGTTGGCAATAAAATAAATTTAGAACGTAGTTTAATGGTTAATTCCCGAATTAGTGGACATTTTGTTCAAGGTCATGTAGACTGCATAGGAAAATGCTGCTTCATTAATAAAGAAAAGGGAAATATTTTTTTAAGATTTACTTTTCCAAAAAAATTCCAAAATTTAATTTTTGAAAAAGGATCTATTTGTGTAAATGGAGTTAGTCTAACTATTTCAAAAATTAATGATATTGAGCTATTTTTTGAAGTTTGTATAGTACCACATACTTACGTTGAAACAATATTTCAATACATTCAGCTAAATGAAGATGTAAATCTTGAATTTGATATGCTTGCTAAGCAAATTAATAGAACAACTAGTCTTTTAAAATTGTAATATGACCTGTGTAATATTCTTTTTGATTTTGAGCTTGATTAAAGACATCTAACACATAATAATATATTCCGTCGTTAACAAGTTTTTTTTCAGAGCTTTCCGAATAATCTCTAATGTAACTATCTAATATAACCTCTCCATCCCACCAAACGTCATTTAGACCATAATCACTTTCAACATAAACTACACTTCCCCATCTATTAAACACAGTAAACAAGCTATTAGTATAGATACTTGGGTCAAGTCCTTCAATTATAAACTCATCATTAATACCGTCATTATTTGGGGTAATTACATTAGGTAAAACTAACTCACAAGAAAAGCCAACTTCAATATACGAATCAGTATTACAAGCTGTATATTGAAATATGTAAATTCCATAATCCGGAACAGTAACTTGGACTTCTGGCGACCATTGATCTGAAAAAATAACGCCAGTTGGGCCAAAGATTTGAGTCCACGGTCCTCCGTTCTCTGCTTCTGTGTAAGCAACTAATTCAGCTGACAAAACACAATCTTGATGCTGTGGCCCAATAACCGTAGGTTCGTCAGGAGCAAACGTTATTGGAATAATGTCGTAAGAATCACAAGCTTCAAACATAAACTGATATGTTCCATATTGATTCACGGTAACGTTAGTATTTAAACTATTGGGAGAGTCAAAAATAACATCAGAACCATTAGGACTACTATACAAAGACCAACCGACTATATTTTCTATAAAATTAACTTCTAACTCTGTTTGAAAGTCACAGTAAACTGGCTCTTGTGTAATTATTTCTGGGGATTCTGTGACAAATTCAACTGTGACAGTTTGAGAGCCTGCGCACCCCATAAAATTAAAATTGTAAGTACCGTATTGATCTACTACAACAGAGGTTGATAAATTATTGGGTGTTGAAAAAGTAATATTTCCAGGACCTGTCCCAGACCAAACCATAACATCCCCTTCAACATTGGCATTTAAATTAGTACTTAAAAGACAAGATATCGGTGTTGAAGGTTGAGTTATAACAGGGTTACCATCCAAAACAGTAATTGAAATTTGATCAGTGTTGGTTCCGCACTCGTTTGTCACATTCCATTGAAAAATATTTTCACCAATAGAGAGCCCGGAAACTGTTGATTGTGGGTTATTGATATCTTCTATTACACCATTACCAGTAATTAACTCCCATTGTCCAAAATTATCTAAGGATTGTGGGGTGATAGCGGAAAAAGTTGAAAAAGTTGAGCAAATTTCTTGATTTTCTCCCGCAAAAGCCTCTTCTGGCATGGTGCCATCCATTTCAACAATTATATTTTCTTCATCAAAACATCCCAAAGGAGTTGATACACTTAGCGTGTATTGACCGGGCGGAATATTATTTAAAATATCTGTATTCTGAGATAATGTTTCTTGAACTACTATTCCATTCTCATTTGTCCAAATAAAATCGAACGGACCGGTTCCTGAAGGGGTAGCTAAAATTTGACCATCAGGATTAGTTTCCCAACCACAAGAAGCTGGTGTTGACGAATAATCAATAGCTATTTCTTCAAAAAATATATTGACCTCATCTTGAACAGTTCCTCCACCAAAACCTGAACACCCACCCCCCTCACATAGTTGCGCTTGAGCATAATAAGTAGTCGATTCGGTTGGGTTAATAGTTAAAGAATTTCCTTCACCTACAACATTTCCATCAACATCAAGCCAAGTTACAACGTTTCCTGTAATAACAGGTTGATAGGGTATTTGCTGAATTATATAATCATTAGCACCATTTGGGGTAAATCTATAACCATCTTCCAAGGCTGTCCATTGATTTGGGAAATTTCTTTCAATTCCATCAGGACCGGTTACAACATTAGCAACTGTACCGTTATTATTATGTAAAGCATGTATTGCCGCACCATCATTCCATGTTTCACATAAAGGTTTTTCTGAAATGTGCGTTTCTATAATATTACTAGTTTCAAATAATTTTATCTGACTTGTATAGCATATATCAGTGCAAGAAAACATTGGTATAGCACAAAATGTCACTGTAAATACTCGGTTCGGTGCTTCACCAGATAAACTGTATTGAATATTACCGCCAATACCTGGATTTATATCCTGCCATGGACATAAAATAGAATTTAATGGAGCATCAAAATTATTTGGGACAGCTGCACCAATATTCCATCCAGAGTATCCATTAGCATTTCCAGTGTCAAAGGATATATAATTATTAGAGGAAATAACACACTGATTGTAAACATTACCATAAAATTCAAAGTTAAAACCTAAATTAACAACTCCCCCAAAAGTATCATCACTAGAAATACCAGTATCAGTACCATCTATACCGTTAGCAGTTGCTTCTAAAGTAACTTCTGTTTGTTCACATAAATAAATATCATCAGTAGCTACAATTTGAGCAACCATAATATTAGATATCATATAAAAAAATATTAATACTTGAAATCCTAAGTACTTTAGCATGTGAAATTTTTATTTGAGTTATATAAAACAAATATAGTTATTAAAATAGAAGTATATATAGAATTAAAAAAGTAGTTTTGTAATCTTTATAATTAATCATGTCTAACAAACAAATTTATATTAGAAATTTCTGTATTATTGCTCATATTGACCATGGTAAAAGCACTTTGGCTGATAGACTTTTAGAATACACTGAAACAATTGAAAAGAAAAATCTTCAAAATCAGTTGTTGGACAACATGGATTTAGAAAGAGAGCGTGGTATAACTATAAAAAGTCATGCAATTCAAATGCAAACAAAGCAAAATAATCAAAATTATTGCTTAAACCTAATTGATACCCCTGGTCACGTAGATTTTTCATATGAGGTTTCAAGATCAATTGCAGCTTGTGAAGGTGCGCTTCTAGTGGTTGATGCCGCTCAAGGAATTCAGGCACAAACAATATCAAATCTTTATTTAGCATTAGAGAATGATTTAGAAATAATTCCTGTTTTAAATAAAGTGGATTTAGATAGCGCAAACCCTGAAGAGGTCTCAGATCAAATAATTGATTTAATTGGTTGTAAAAATGAAGAGATTATTTGGACTTCTGGAAAAACAGGGCTGGGTATAGATTTACTAATTAAAACAATTATAGATAAAATACCAGCGCCAAAAGGAGAATTGAACTCACCATTACAAGCCTTAATATTTGACTCTGTTTACAATCCATTTAGAGGCATAGAAGCATATTTCAAAGTTGTTAATGGCAGCATTTCAAAAGGGGAAAAAGTAAAATTTTTTGCTACAGGAAAATCTTACAATGCTGATGAGGTTGGAATATTAAAATTCAAACAAGAAAAAAGTGAAACTATTTCTACGGGAAATGTTGGATATATTATCTCTGGAATTAAAGATGCTAATGAAGTTAAAGTAGGTGACACAATAACTTCGTATGAAAATCCATGCGAAAAGCCAATTGAAGGTTTCGAAGATGTAAAGCCGATGGTATTCGCTGGAATATACCCTGTTGATACAGATGACTACGAGGAGTTAAGAAACTCTATGGAAAAATTAAAGTTAAACGATGCATCTCTTACGTTTGAACCAGAATCCTCAATGGCTTTAGGATTTGGTTTTCGTTGTGGGTTCTTAGGAATGTTGCATATGGAAATTATTCAGGAACGATTAGATAGAGAATTTAATATGAATGTAATAACTACTGTTCCTAATGTTTCTTATTACGCACACACTAAAAAAGGTGATGTTATTCAAGTTAATAACCCATCAGATTTACCTGAAGCTAACCATTTAGAAAAAGTTGAAGAACCATTTATTAAAGCACAAATAATTACA
>CEUK01010541.1_pt1 | contig 16562 bp, 14 predicted proteins | sample 356451 | NCBI WGS metagenome assembly CEUK01 (sample SAMEA2622843, study PRJEB7988) | marine metagenome | isolation source: saline water (ENVO:00002010), including
CTACCGCCTAAAGGCGCTTGTTCAGGTGCTGCGCGCGCAGATTGACTGAGGAAACAATTAAGGGAACTTGGCAAACCCAGCGGGTGGGAACGCTTATTCTGACTTAACCGCCCACCGCCAGAGCGCTTCCTCGCCAACTCGATACATCAAAAATACGTGCTCAACTGCCGCCAGCGCAGCCACCCACGCTAGGAGGAATAGGCTAAGTGCAACTGAGGTGTCATCCGTTGCAAAAGCACGTGAGAACAACAGCGCGGCAAATATAGCCGCCAGGGAGCTTGAGGGAGTCATCAAAGCGCTGTTTTTCCCTACGCTAACGTAACTTGCAACATGTTTATGGCTTTTGGGTAGCCAGCCGTGGTTAAAGTGGCGAACGCCGAAAAATAAGTTTAGCTTGGTGCTGCATCGCATAAGCCAAAGGACCAACAAAACATAAAATATAATTGGATTGGTGGGCTGTTCTCCGCCCAAAAAAAAAGTTAACCCAATTACTGAAATAACGACCACCTCATGATAAATCATCGTTGCGAGTGCCTGTTTAAATTTCTGACCTACACCAAGTCCCTGAGGTGCTAATGACTTGTTGGGGCCCGTCACAACCCCCATTAGAAACATCAACTCTAGCCATGCCCAGATTAGCAACGCAAAAAGAAATCCAAAAAGAACCGCTACAAGGGAAGAGTCAGCAGAAATATAGGGGACGGAAGCAATGCACCCGATCGCCACAATGGTACTCAGCCCAAAAAGCAGGTTTTTAATTGGTGGGCGCTGATGCGCACTTATCAAAGCAAGCCCGGTGAATAGCCACCAAAGCGAGAGTGTAACGAACAGTGCGAGCCAAATCATTTTTCCGACGTGGGGTCATGTGAAATTGAGGAAAGGTTTATTGCTGAATCGAGCATCTGCCGAAAATGTTCGGCGTTAGGCTCACCAAAGGCTTTTAACTGAATTCGACTATTCGTGCTTGGATCTTCGACTGTGATGTCCCCGGCACCCAATGTGTAAAGAATAAAGACAGGTTCCGCAGAGACCCCCTGAACCCTGCGGTCTCGGACCAAACTTCTAAAGATTGTTCGCACGAAAGCACCTTGCCCAGATTCGTAGCGAGCGATCGCGGCGCCGCTTTCTGCGTGGAAAATTCCGACAGCACCGTTAGCCAAGTCTCGAACGACAATTCGCTCTGACACACCGGGCGGGCCTGTACCCGAACCACTGAATGCGGTGCTATTTTGATTAGTGAGAAAGGCCCCTGCACCCCAAACCGCCAACATCGAAACCATCACCCACACCAACGGATGGATCGGGCGAAGCAATTTGGGCGGGGATATCACAGCTGTCGCGCCCATCACTGCGCCCGTTGGGGCGCTAGAGCCTCCATCGAAACATCCTGGTAGTCGCTCTTAAATTGACCCAGCGATACTCTAGACTCAGCATTCGCCGCAGTCGCTAAGCTACTCGCAGCCAGTTCAAAGTCACGCAGACCTCTCAGCAAAGGCTGTAGTGGGCGTACCCACCACGATCTAACATTTGGCCACAACAGCAACCAGTAAAGCTTATCGCTGTTTTCAAGCGTCAACGCGATATCACCCGTCCCATCCGGGAAAACTTTTAGATCCGCAGAGGCAATCTGTTCTAATGGGAAATTGACGTGGATTGGGACCGCTGCACCGGTCCTGAGAATCAACCGTCGAGTAGTCAGGCTGTAAATCGTGGTCTTTCCATAAAGCGCCGATAAGCCTACGATGACGCCGACAATAAACAAGCTGGCTAGTAACTGCCATGCCAATAACGCAGACCACTCACTTATCGGCGCATCACCCATTATTAGGTAACCAGTCCTCAGCACGACCAAGCCTAGCAAATATGCCACAACATACCGAAGGTACATCGCGCGAATAGCGATAGCATTAGCTTCTGGTCGTCCTTGCCAGATTAGCACCTCATCAGTTGGCAAGTTTTCGGCAAGATTGCCGTCGTTGAGAGGTGCCGCCCCGCGCACCACCTTTTTTTCTTTTTTTAGTCCTTCTTTCACAGGCGAGGTTCCTGACGGTTAGGCATAGCGTAAAGAGTTCCGCCACCGTAAAACGCAGTTATTCGATCCTCTTCCTGAAGCGTTACTTGATCCGGGTTAGCCAATGTAGGCACTTGTTGGAACTGATCGCTGCGGATCGAGCGCACATTGAGCTCACCACTTTTTGACACTCGCGCCATTGTCATGGGCAGCAACACTCGCTTGCCCACAACATCTAACTCAGCATAGCGAAACATTGGTTCAGCTCGGTCAACCCACATATCCACAACGGTGCCCCCTTGTTTGCCATCGCACCCATAGACAGCTTTTCCAACAGGGTTGGGGTCTTTAGATGCAACACTATGTTCAGGATCGATTCTTAGTGGAACGATTCGGGGTCGCCCATCAACTGTTAAATCTGGCTGGTCCGCCCGATTAGCCCATGCCGCGGGCCCCAGTCCGTCCACCATTGGGTCTCCCAACGGCTTTAAAGGTGCGCCCGCAGCGTTATAAAGTGGCTCGGCATTAATGGCGTATTCGGGTGCATCTGGTCCAGGCCTGACACGATCTCCTTGGCCGTGGTGCTTACGATAAGTCTTGGGCTTTGGAATACCACCCAATCCAGCCGCTGTCTCTCCATTGTTCAGCTGAAGTGGCCACCCCTCTCGCTTACCTTCGCGATGCAGATGCAGCACTAATCCAATGAAGAACAACCAGAATAACGTGAACAAAATTGAGGTTAGATCTAAGAAAGATGATACGTCGCTCATTTAAAAACCCTCCAAGTATGAAGACTAGTTCGGAAAATCCTCTAATTTCAGGCCGTCTGCTGAATTACCAGACGTCATCACTCTCCTAGCCAGTGGCCCGAGCGAAGCTAATGCCAAAAATAAAAGTGCTACTTCAAAAATATAGACCGATAGATACCCTGCAGCGGGTGACCGCATAGCCATACCCAACAGCCCCACTTCCCCCCAGCTACTAACCAAATCGCGAATGGCTCCTCCAGAAAATACGGCAACACCCGAGGCGCTTGCTTGAACAGCACCCCAAGCGCCTAAGGTAAGCCCTACCATTTTTTTTCCACCAAACATCATCGCTGCTGTCAGCATTCCAACCGCAAATAGTCCATGACCGAAGCCGATCAAAATAACCCCTAATTGAAATAGTAAGCTCGAATCTACTAGAGCCGATAAGCAAACCAAGCTGAATGCTGCGACACCAAACAAAACGCCGATAGACGCTAACAAGATAGGATCTTTTCCCTTCGCCAAACTGCGGGCAGTTATCAGTAGCGCCAGAACCATGCCACCGGCAAATATCGCCGTCAGCATCGTCGTTCCGCTGACAGACAACCCCAGAACCTGCGCTCCATAGGGCTCAAGGAGGATATCCTGCATCGTGAAACCCATAGTGCCGAGCCCAAGCGCCCAAAGCAGACGGCGGGCCTGAGGCAAGGTGATGAAGTCGCGCCAGGCGCTCCCGAATGTGGGACGCGCTAAGGAATGGGCAGTAAGATCGGGCCTGCGCACTTCCTGCTTGAACATCGCGACGACATTCAGTAACAGCGTGACTACCGCCGCGCTCTGGATCACCTGAATCAGCCGAACGTATCCGAAGTCATTCAAAAGCGCGGCGAAGATCAGTGCACTGCCGATCATGCCGATCAGCAACATTAGGTATAGCAGTGCTACGACGCGGGGGCGGGTTTCTTGCGACGCAAGGTCCGTAGCGAGCGCCAAACCCGCGGTCTGCGAAACATGCATGCCCAACCCAGTAAGCAAGAAGGCTGCCATCGCGGCAGCGGGACCTAAAAACGCCGGACCGGAGTGTGGTTCGGTCATCAGAATCAAAGCGAAGGGCAGAAAAGCGAGGCCACCAAACTGCATCATGGTGCCTGCCCAGAGAAATGGAATGCGGCGCCAGCCAAGGTAAGAGCGGTGATAGTCAGACCGATATCCGATCAATGCGCGCGCCGGCGCCATCAAAAGCGGAATCGCCAACATTAACGCCACCCATGAAGCTGGCTGGCCGAGCTCCACCACCATAACGCGATTCAGCGTGCCCGTCAGTAGGACTATCGCCATACCGGTGGAGAGCTGGAACATAGAGAGCCGCAGCAGGCGGCCCAAGGAGAGGTCTGCCGATGCCGCATCAGCAAAGGGGAGCCAGCGGTGCCCGAAGCCCGCGAGGCGAGTCCCTGCATTGCTGACAGACCGGCTCATCGTCGCGTCAACTCCATCGCGTGGGATTTATAAAACCCAACATCAATGCGATGCGACCGACCCGCCACCCAGTCCTGGGTCAGGCCCACGTCATCGAGATGTCGCGAGAGGCGCCCTGGCGACACAGGCTCAATCGACGGCGCCCGATCGGCTCTGGGGAAGAATTTTCCTGCGGCGTGCATTAACGCCAGCAGTGGCGTTTTCGGCGCAAAGGTGAAGACCATCTTGCGTTGAATCTGCGCCGCCATCGCCTCCAGCGTTTGCACGCCGTCTGCAACGTCGTAATGAATCAGCGAGTCCATCGCGACCGCGTAATCAAAAGACCCCAAGTCCATGTTGCGCATGTCGCCGACTAGGAACGTGACATCGAGAGTTTGATTCAGGTCGCGCAGTCGCTCTTTGGCCAAATCGACCAGCGTGGGTGATAAGTCCACGGCGACGACTTCAGCACCACGCTGTGCCGCCTCGATGGCCAGCGTGCCAGTGCCACAGCCGGCATCAATCAAAGTACTACCGGTCATATCCTCAGGCAGCCAGCTCATCAACGTCCCGCGCATCGCGTCTCGACCGCGGCGCACCGTACGCCGGATGCGACTGACCGGCGCATCGGATGTGAGCGCGGCCCAGGCATCGGCAGCGGTGCGATCGAAATAGGTTTCGATCTCATCGCGGCGCGTTTGATAACTTGCTGATGCCATCAATCAAATCCCAGGAAATCGAACAGGTCACGATCTTTCATCGGCTCGCAAGGCAGCGGGTCGGTTCCCGCCCAAAGTTGCTCGGCGAGCTGCAGATATTCATCACAGACCTCGGTCAGGCCTGGCGCTTCGTCGAGCTCAAACAGCGTCGACTTCTTCAAACGGCTGCGGCGAATGACATCGAGGTCGGGGAAGTGGGCCAGCCGCTTCAGCCCAACTGCCTCATTGAAGCGATCAATTTCATCGGTCGCGGCACTGCGATTGGCGATGACGCCGCCTAAGCGCACGGCATAGTTCTTTGACTTGGCCTTGATGGCCGCCGCGATGCGATTCATCGCAAAAATGGAATCAAAATCGTTGGCGGTAACGACTAGCGCGCGCTCTGCGTGCTGCAGGGGCGATGCAAAACCGCCGCAGACCACATCACCCAACACATCAAAAATGACCACGTCGGAGTCATCGAGCAGATGGTGCTGCTTTAGCAACTTCACGGTTTGACCCACCACGTAGCCCCCGCAGCCCGTGCCGGCTGGCGGTCCGCCCGCCTCGACACACATCACACCGTTGTAGCCCTCGTGCACGTAATCCTCGGGACGAAGTTCCTCAGCGTGAAACTCAACCGACTCGAGCACGTCGATCACCGTGGGCATCAGCGCTTTGGTCAAGGTAAAGGTGGAGTCATGCTTGGGATCGCAACCGATCTGAATGACGCGCTTGCCGAGCTTGGAAAATGCCACCGACAGATTCGATGAGGTTGTGCTCTTGCCGATACCGCCCTTCCCGTAGACAGCAAAAACCTTAGCACTAGTCTGCATCAGATCTTCTTCCAAATGGACCTGAACGCTGCCCTCGCCGTCGCCGACGTTCTTGCCCGGATCAATGTTACTGACCGGAATGTGTTGATTGGGTGAATTCATGCTGCCACCTCCCCTGTGACTCCTTCGAGGAAGTCCTCGAGATCTTCTCCTGCCCGTTTCAGGGCATCGATACTCTCGTCATCGGCCCCCCAGTACTCTCTTTCCTGTGCTTCGATCAGCCGGTTGGCCAGTCTTGCGGCCGAAACCGGGTTGAGCTCTGCCAGACGACGACGCATGTCCTCATCCAGCACAAATGTCTCGGATAGTTGTTGGTACACCCAAGGTGCGACGTCGCCAGTAGTTGCAGACCAGCCCATGGTATTAGTGATGTGAGCTTCGATCTGGCGCACCCCCTCATAACCGTGATCGAGCATCGACTCGTACCACTTGGGGTTTAGCAAGCGCGTGCGGGTCTCCAGAGCTACCTGCTCATTGAGCGTGCGCACGCGACCGGTGCCGCCGGAAGTATGGTCTGCGATATAGACCGGGACTCGCTCTCCCCTGGCGCGCTGCACTGCGCGGCTGATGCCGCCCAGCGTGCCGAAGTAGTGGTCGACGGTGGTCACGCCAAGCTCAACGGAGTCGAGGTTCTGATAAGCGAGATCGACATCCTCGAGCACGCGGTTCAGCAAATCTGACTGCTGCGAAACCTTGCCGTGCCGGTCGTAGGCAAAGCCCTTACGCTGGGTGTAACAATCCGCCAGCTCTTCTTCGTCTTCCCAGCGACCGCTGTCGAGCATCAGGTTGACATTCGAACCGTACGCGCCTTCTGCATTACTGAACACGCGCAGCGCAGCCTGCTCGAGATCGCAGCCATGCTCCGCCTGATAGGCGAGCACGTGCTTGCGCACGAAGTTCTGCTCAATATCTTCATCTGCTGTGGCGGCCAGCCAGCTGGCCTCGGCAAGCACCTGGGTTTGCATGGGCAACAGATCCCGGAAAATACCCGATAAGGTCACCAACACATCGATACGGGGCCGACCCAACTGCTCGAGAGGCAAGAGGCGTGCACCGACCACCCGGCCGTAACTGTCCTGCCGCGGCTCTGCACCCAGTAGCGCCAGCGCTTGCGCGATGCTGACGCCCTCGGTCTTGAGGTTATCGGTCCCCCACAGCACGAGTGCCACGGATTCGGGCAAGGCCCCGCTCTCGCTTTGATGACGCGCCAGTAACTGCTCGGCCTGTCTGCAACCTTCGGAGTGGGCAAAACTCGACGGTAGCCGGAACGGATCAAAACCATGTAGGTTGCGCCCGGTGGGTAGAATCTCGGGTGCTCTAAGTACGTCACCACCCTTCACCGGCTGAATAAATCGACCATCGAGTGCCCGCAGAATCGCGCGAAGCTCGTGGTCCTCACCCAGCGTAACCGCGGCTTCAACCAACGTCTCTGTTAACGCGGCAGGCGTCTCCTCAGCCGCATCCGGCATCGCGTCGTTCAACACCGCTTGAAGTGAGTCCGCATCCGCGGCTTCGATTGCTCGGGTAAAGGCAACAGCATCAATATCTGACGCCCCGCCAGACTCCGCCATCGCCAACAGCATTTCGTGACGATCATCGGTATTGAGCGGCTCACCGACAACATGGAGTCCAAAAGGAATGAGTGCCTGCTCGATTTCATCGAGTTGATCGCGCACCTCCGATACCTTCTCTGCCCATTGATCGGGCGCCCACTCGGCCCCTTCTTCACACAAATCACATCGCGCAGCCAGCGCGAGTACGGTGTCGATCATCGCCTGTTCTGCATCGCGCGCGACATCGGCTGGGCGCTGTCGCCAGTGATCAATCGCCGCGCGCAAATCCACCAGATGACGGTACAAGTCGGAGTGAGTGACCGGCGGCGTCAAATAACTGATCAAGGTCGACGCCGCGCGGCGTTTCGCGATCAAACCCTCGGAGGGGTTATTGGCCGCGTACAGATAGACGTTGGGGAGGTCTGCAATCAGTCGGTCTGGCCAGCACTGACCTGAGAGGCCCACCTGCTTGCCAGGCATGAACTCTAGGGAACCATGGGTGCCAAAATGCAGCACGGCATTGGCACCGAAATCCTCGCGCAGCCAGCGATAGAAATGGGAGAACGCATGGGTGGGCGCTAGCCCGCCCTCAAACAGCATCCGCATGGGATCACCTTCGTAACCCATGGGGGGCTGAATCCCCACCAGCACGTTGCCGAACGATTCGCCCAGCACAAAAAGGTGCTGACCGTCGGTCCATTCCTTTCCCGGTGCCGGCCCCCATTGCGCCTCGATCTCTGCGAGCCAGGGCTCTGCGCGCACGTGGTCATCCACTGGCACGCGCTGGAACACATTGGCCTCGGCGCCAAACTGCTTGGCATTGCCCTTCAGGATCGCGTCGCGAAGTTCGGCATGGGAATCGGGGAGGTCGACGTGGTAACCCTCCTCCCGCATCGCCGAGAGCGTATTGAATAACGACTCGAACACGCTGAGGTGCGCCGCGGTGCCTGCCGCGCCGCTATTGGGCGGAAAGTTAAACAAGACGATCGCAACCTTGCGCTCGGCAATGGGCGTGTGCCGCAGCGCGGCCAACCGCGCAACGCGATCCGCGAGACGATCAATCCGCTCGGGCGCCGGTTGCATATCAAACTTTTCGCCAGCTGAAAGCTCTGAGCGACCACCGAACACCATTGAACCCGTGGCGCCGTCGAGCTCAGGGATCGCGACCATCATGGTCGCCTCGACGGGCATCAGGCCCATCGACGAGGACTCCCAGTCCTGAAGACTTTGAAATTCGAGGCCCTGAACCGCCAGATACGGCACATCGAGAGCTTCGAGCATTTCCTGCGCGGCGTCGGTGTCGTTGTAGGCCGGGCCGCCCACCAGAGAGAAACCGGTGAGCGAGACCACTGCGTCGACGATGGGTTCACCCCGGTCCATAAAAAAGGCTTTTACTGCGGGCCGCGCATCGAGCCCCGACGCAAATGCGGGAATGACCCGCAAACCCCGCGCCTCAAGCGACTCAATCACTGCATCGTAATGGGCGCTGTTGCCGGACAGCGCATAGGAGCGCATCAGCAAAACACCCACGGTGCCGGTAACCGCTTTTTTGGCGGCCTTACCTAGCACTTTTGGGTCATCGGTAATGCGGTCGGGCAGGCGCTGATGATAGAGACCGGTGTCGGGGTACTCGAGCGGTGGCTCGTAGGTCAGGGCGTCGCGAGTACCGGCATGCGCGTCGCTTGCGTAGCGATTGATCAAAAACGCCATCATCCGACCCAGATTGGTTTCCGACCCGGCCAGCCAGTACTGCAAGGTGAGAAAATAAGCGCGAACATCTTGTGCCGTGCCCGGAATGAAGCGCAGTAAACGCGGCAGGCGCCGCAACATAGTCATTTGCTGCGCGCCAGCGGACCGACCGGTTTTATCGCCGCCACCGCGTAGCCGCTTCAAGAGTGCGAGTGCCCCGGTCGCCTCCGTGTCCATGCGGAACCGGCCCATTCGAGTCAGGCGCATGATTTCGGGGGCTGACATGCAGCAAATCATGGCGTCGCAGGCTTCGCGGCGATCAGCCAACGCGCCTCGGACCGCCTCAATGTGCGCCTCGAGGAAGAGCATGGTGACAATCACGATGTCGCCCTTGGCAATCGCTGCCAGAGTGTCATCCAGCACCGCGGGGTCGCGGTCCCACTCGGTCGCCGCATGGGCTGACACGGAGAGTGCCGGCACCTGTTTGGAGAGCTCATCAGCTGCCCGTGACCATGCGCCGCTGACGTGGTTATCGAGAGTGACCAATACCACCCGCAGAGGATGGTCGGTCTTAGCGACTGAAGTGCGCTTTCGCTTCATACAGCGTCTCGACATCAATCACAGAAAGCCCCTGCTCCTGCGCAAAGTGTTCGGTATTTCGCCGCGCCTTGCCGCGGACGAAGAACGGGATCTTTCTCAATTCTTTCTCGGCAGACACAGCCCAAGCCACGGCACCCGACTCGGGGGGCGTAATGGGAGTCACATTGTCTGGCTGCTGTGCACCACCACCGCCCTCACCACCGAGGTGTGACGGTACCGCGCCATCGTTGAATTCAAAGTCATCGCGGAACATGGTGAGCAAGTGCTCTTCGAGACCCATGATCAGGGGGTGAACCCAAGTATCGAAAATGACGTTGCTGCCTTCAAAACCCATTTGCGGCGAGTAGCGCGCCGGATAATCCTGAACATGAGCAGGCGTCGATATCACCGCGCAAGGAATACCCAGACGCTTGGCAATATGGCGCTCCATCTGGGTACCCAGCACCAGCTCCGGTTGCAGCTCGGTGACCGCGCGCTCGACGGCAAGGTAGTCGTCGGTGATGAGAGCTTCTATCCCGTACTCAGTCGCAAGTGCGCGCACATCGCGAGCGCGCTCCCGGCTGTAAGTGCCCAGACCCACAACCTCAAAACCCATTTCATCGCGCGCCATTCGCGCGGCTGCCAATGCATGGGTCCCGTCCGCAAAAATGAAAACCCGCTTTCCCGTCAGATAGGTCGAGTCCACCGATCGGCTATACCAAGGCAGGCGGCTTTCTCCGACGGCATCGGCATCCATATCGAGCCCCAGCGTATCGATCACCTCGGCAATAAAATCCCGGGTGGCGCCCCAACCCAGCGGCACCGTGGAAATGATCGGCTGCTTGAACTGACGCTTGAGCCAATCGCAGGTGAGCTCGCCCACCTCGGGCGCTAGGTTCACGTTGGCATCGGCCTCGGGGATCCTCAACAGATCACGGGGTGTCGCATCAAGAGGCGCGACCACATTGACCCGCACGCCCATGCTCTCAAGAAGGCGACGAATCTCGGTGACATCGTCCCGACAGCGAAAGCCCAGCTTGGTAGGGCCAATCAAATTGACGGAGGGAGGCTGATCGGCAGGTCGCGCCCGGCACGCTTCACCTGGCTTGGGCGCCTGAGCAGCAAGTAATCCCCGCACCAGCTGATAAAACGTCTCGCTCGCGCCCCAATTTTCCTTACGCGTGTAGGCGGCCATCTCGATAGGAATAATCGGTGCGCTGAGTCCGGCACCTTTGGCGAGTGCACCGGGCTGATCCTGAATCAACTCCCCCGTGCAGGATTCCGCCACCAACAGCACCTGGGGCTGGTAGCGATCGCAGGCGCCCTTTAGGGTTTCGATCACCATTTCCGCCGTAGAGCTCCCAAGGTCTCTCGCCTGAAAAGTCGTCCAGGTCACCGGCGGTCGACGGCCCTCGCGCTCGATCATCGTGAACAGCAGATCGGCATAGGTGTCACCTTGCGGCGCGTGCAGCACCAGATGCACATCGCGCATCGACGCTGCAATCCGAATCGCACCGACATGGGGCGGTCCTTCATAGGTCCACAGCGTCAGCTCCATGAACCCACCTCCAGTTGGCGTTCTCGCACGAGTGGTCTGGCAAACAAACCGGCGAGATCAGCGACCTGATCGAAGCCTTGAATGGGCGTGAAGATGAGCTCAATCGACCATTTGGTGCGCAGACCCTCTGCCTCTAATGGATTCGCAATACCCATACCGCAGACCGTCAGATCGGGGCGATGGTCTCTGACCCGCGCCAGCGCGGAATCCAGATCGGAACCCTCCACGAGTGACACGTCGCGACCAAGCCGCTGCAGCTCTTCTGCCATCAGCGTCTGATCCAGATACGGTGTAGCCACCTCCGTCAGGGACATACCGCACTCATCTCGCAGGAACCGAGCGAGCGGGATCTCCAACTGTGAGTCAGGCAAGAAATGAATGGTGCGCCCTTGCAGTGACTCGCGGACTTTGGCGAGTGACTTTTGCGCCCGCGCCATCGGAATTGCCAGGGCCTCGTGCACAGCGTCGGGGCTGTGACCCCACTCCGCAGCGGCGGCCTGAAACCAGCCGAGCGTGCCCTCGACACCGAGCGGGTAAGGGGCGGACACCAACTTGGCGCCGCGCTTACAGAGCGCTGTCACGGTGTCACTCAGATAGGGCTGGGCGAGCAGTACGCGGGTGCCCGAACCCACCGGCGGCAAATCGTCGGCCCGCGCTGCCGGGAAAAAGTCCACGTCGATAATGCCGAGCTGCGCGAAATGGCGGCGGAACTGCTCTTCAATAATGTCAGCCAATGTGCCGACCACCATCAGGCGCTGGGTGCCCTCCGGCGCTGCAGGCAGATCGGGCACCATGCTCGCAAGACATTGATCCTCGCCCTGGGTAAACGTGGTCTCGATACCCGAGCCACTGAAAGCGGAAATGCGGAGCCGATTCTCGTGTACACCCTGCAAGCGAGCAGCGGCATTGGCAAGGTCGAGCTTGATCACCTCGGAAGGACAGGAACCCACTAGGAAAAGTCGTCGAATATCGGGACGGCGCGCCAACAGTTCTGAAACCACTCGGTCGAGTTCTTCATGGCAATCCGCCATGCCGGCCAGATCACGCTCACCAAGAATCGCCGTCGCAAAACGTGGTTCTGCAAAAATCATGACGCCCGCTGCGGACTGCAGTAGGTGGGCACAGGTGCGGGATCCCACGACGAGGAAAAACGCATCCTGAATACGACGATGCAGCCAAATGATGGAAGTCAGTCCGCAGAAGACAGCCCGCTCACCCCGCTCGGTGGTGACCTCGGGTAGCGTCTCGGCGTCCGCTCGCGCAATCACCTGACTCACGATTCGAGGGCTCCCTGCGCACCCATCACACTCGGTGTGGCGCCGGGATCAGCAGCCGAGGTTTGCTTGGCTGCCTGGAACTTGAGCAGGAACTGCAGTGCATTCACGACGTAGCTGGCATAGGCCGCTAGCGCCACCCACATTTGCACGGTCGGCGTGCCCCACCCCGCCAACCACATGACTACGTAAGCGGTGTGCAGCGCCATCACCAACATGCTCACCACGTCTTCCCAGAAGAAGGCGGGGGCGAACAGGTAGCGACCAAAGACGACTTTCTCCCAGATTGCCCCGGTGACCATGATGGCGTACAAGATCGCCGTCTTTATCATCACCGAAAGTGTGGCTTCCAAAAGGCCCGAACCATTGACAAGAAAATTCACGACAAGGCAGAGACTGAGGGCAAAAGCGAGGAACTGCAGAGGCGCTAGTACACCCTGAACCAGAGTCCAAACAGTCGCGTCGCGTCGAGCGCGCTCTGCTGGGGTGTATAGCGTTTGCCGCAAACGGCCTGACACCGGATGCTGAACGCTCATTCCATCCTCCCACTATAGCTGGTGCTACAGTTCTCGTTATTCAATCCAGAGTAGAGGTCCAGCTTTTGACTGTCAAATTATTTTAACTTATTTGAAAGACAAGAAATTTAGACACTTAGGGGCGAGAACCGATCCGTTGGGCGCTCGGCGCTGCTGGCGGTTTTATTGATCGTTGAGCATTTGCGGGGCAAGCTTTAAATAGGTTAAAGTGTCCAAAATTTAGGACACTTTGATCTCTCGGAGGCGCTAAACGTGTCAAGTTTCTCTCCCAACACCCTTAGCTCGATGTTATCTGCAGTAGCAGACATTCAAATGACGGTCGACGCGCAAGGCGGCGTGTCAGGAGCCGATTTGAATACAGAGCTTTCACAGCTGCTCGAGGCCGACAAGCTTTCAACCGACGACTGGCGCGACTTAATCGCTGATCGGGACAAAGAAACAGCCGAAGCAGTGCTGAAAGCCGCGCGCTCGACACCCGGCGAGACGCATAAGGTCGACTTGGACCTCTATACGGGCCCCCAAGAGGAATGCATTCCTGTCAGTTGTTGGTTTTGCTCAGACGAAGTTACCAAGGCGACGAAAGTGGTGTGCAAAGATCTGCGCAGCGATACATCTGTCAGACAGCAACTTATCAATGCTCAACGGACATTAGAGCAAGACTACTGGAGCAACCGTCGACTGGAGGCCCGCTACCGGCGAATGTTGGACATGATCTCTGACGGTTTTCTAGTCATCGATGATCTTGGGGGTCGAGTGCTGGAAGCCAACAAAAATGCCAGCATGCTATTGGGATTAGGCGAGGACTCGATAGTAGGACGGGCATTTCCTCTCGGCCTGAGCGATGAAGCGTCACGCACCATTATTGAATTGCAAAAAGACGCGCGCAGCGTCAACGGAATTGTGACGAGCCAGTTTAATACCATGGATGGAAACACGTTGACGGCCTGCATGATATGCCTGCGGCAAAGTAATGAAACTCGATTGTTACTACGGATTAGTCCGATCAAGCATTACGCCTCAGAGCTAACCATCCCCAGAGATGCCTTTGAACACGCACCCGACGGCATTCTGGTAACTGATAACACGGGCGTTGTGGTTACGGCCAATACCGCATACCTAAAATTGGCCGGCATTAACGAGGAGAATCAAGCGATAGGCAGACGAGCCGATCGGTGGCTTGGTCGATCCAACGTCGACCTGAGTGTCATACTGGCTAATGTTGGTACCGATAGTCCTCTCCAGCTTTTCAGCACAGTGCTCCGCACGGAGAGCGGGGCGTTACTCGACGTAGAACTGTCCGCCGCAAAAACGCAGATAAACGGGCAAGTCATGATCATCTCGTTTATTCGAGACATCAGTCGGCGCATAGATCGGCAATACGAAACAGAAGTGCACTTACCGCGGTCGATTGAGCAAATTACCGGGCGTGTCGGCCGCGTTCCGCTGAAACAACTGGTTCGGGAATCCACAGACGTAATCGAAGCGCTATGTGTTGAAGCCGCCCTTAAACTCACCAAAGATAACAGGGCTGCTGCTTCGGAATTACTTGGCTTGAGCCGACAGAGCCTTTACACGAAGCTCAGGAGGTTCGATATAGGCGACTCGGAGGATGAGGTTGCTTAAAGCTGCACGAGAGATGAGAAATTACCGACGCGGCAGCAGATGTTAATGACTCGCCATTGAGCTCTAAGCCCTACGGCCAAAAAAATGGGGGCTGAGCCCCCATTTTGCTGGCGCTTTTCTCTCAAACTAGCTTGAATGCGCCCCGCATGATACCCCAGTGACCTGGAAAGCTACAAAAGTAAGTGTACTCTCCACCTGCCGTCATGCCTGACGTAGAAAACGTTACCGATGTAGTGTCGCCGCCACCAATAATCTCAGTTCCTGCGATCACGCGGGCGTCGCCGACTGGAATGTAGTTGTTCGCCAAACCAGCCTTCATGCCCTCGTTGGCGACGTCGTTAAAGTCAGCAGAAGCAGTCAGAACCCAATTGTGGCCCATTCCCTCCCTAGGCAATTGACCTGTATGGGTGAGCGTTACAGTGATTTCCGTGCATGAGGCCGGGGCCTCCATCGTCAAGGCACTGAACTGCATTCTATCATTAGCCTCAATCGTCAACTCACAGGAGGCGTCCTGTGCAGTTACCTCAACAGAAAACAGGAAACAGGTGGCAAGGGCGGCTGACTTAAGTGCAAGCAGGAATCTCATATTTAGCTCCAATAATTATGTCCTCGAACCACCTACGAATGGCTCAGAAGAATGGATTACAGAACAGTTCGGCAACAACTGAAAGTAAACTATATATACACTATATATGTAAAATAAAATTGACTTCATTAGCCCCCGCCGTAATATGACCTGATGAATCAGTCTGCCCCGGTCAACGTAGCAGTTGGCAGGGCGTCGCCGGGCGCACTGCTTGAACTTTTAAAGCCCATCACATGGTTTCCTCCCATGTGGGCGTTTGTGTGTGGCTGGGTTTCTGCCGGTCCGGGCACGGGAATCAATGGCTGGTCACTTCTGGCCGGCATCGCGCTGACCGGCCCGCTTGTCTGTGGCGCCAGTCAGGTGGTCAACGACTGGTACGACCGTGACGTCGATGCCCTCAATGAACCCCATCGCCCCATTCCCTCTGGCCGGGTGCCGGGCAATGCGGCGCTCTGGTTCGCCATACTCTGGACACTGGTGGCGCAAAGCTGGGCACTCATGCTCGGACCCTGGGTCGCCGCGGCCACCTTTGTCGGCTTGCTATTGGCCTGGGCATACAGCGCACCCCCGCTGAGACTCAAACTGAATGGCTGGTGGGGTAACAGCGCCGTGGCACTCAGCTACGAGGGCTTGGCCTGGATTACGGGTGCGGCGATTGTGTTGGGTGGCGCTCTGCCACCGACACCGATTTTGATCATTGCCCTGCTCTATAGCATTGGCGCGCACGGGATCATGACCCTCAATGACTTCAAAAGTGTTGAGGGTGATTTGCAGATGGGCATTCGCTCGCTCCCCGCTCAACTGGGCCGCGAGCGCGCAGCGAAAGTCGCCTGTGTGTTCATGCTGCTACCGCAACTGCTCGTCATCGCCCTGCTACTGCAGTGGCAACTCGCGCCCTACGCCGCCGCAGTCAGCGCAGTGGTGGTGGCCCAGTGCCTCGCCATGAAGCGCCTGCTATCTGATCCCAAGCAACTGGCGCCCTGGTACAACGCGACCGGCGTGTCGCTCTATGTACTCGGCATGATGAGCGCCGCAGTCGGCCTCGGGGGCTGGTTCGCATGATCTCAGCCTCGAGCACAGTCTCAGCGGGGCTCAGCTGGTGGCACATCATTCGACTCGGTCTCATACAGACCTCTCTGGGCGGGATCGTGGTACTGACAACCTCGACACTAAATCGCATCATGGTGGTCGAACTGGCCCTGGCTGCGACGATCCCGGGCTTTCTGGTCACTATCCACCACGTCGTGCAGCTGGCGCGCCCGCGCATCGGCTACAGCTCCGATGTGGGTGGCCGGCGCACGCCCTGGATCGTTGGCGGCATGTTTATTCTGGGTCTAGGCGGCGTGCTCGCAGCACTGGGCACAGCGCTTATCCCGAGCCAATACTGGCTGGGGCTGTCTGTCTCGGCGCTAGGG
>CEUK01031388.1_pt1 | contig 16527 bp, 8 predicted proteins | sample 356451 | NCBI WGS metagenome assembly CEUK01 (sample SAMEA2622843, study PRJEB7988) | marine metagenome | isolation source: saline water (ENVO:00002010), including
GCACATAAGCATAACTAAAGCTATCTTCATAGCAGCTCCTTTAATTTATGTAATTTTTTTTTAGGTATTAAGAAGTATAACTACCATCAGCCGTAAATATAACTATTGTATCTGAACCAGATTGTGAAACTGTTGGCGAACCAGTTGTTGAACCAGAATAATTTGATGTTGGCATTCTTAAAATAACAACCCCACTTTTTCCATTAGTACTTTCTCCAAATATACCCGAGCCTCCATGACCCCTATTATTAGTATTTGACCAACCATCTCCATTTGGATCTGTATCTGCAGAACCATAATAACCTCTAGCACCAGCTCCTCCTGCGCCATAAGTGATTGCTGAACCCGTTATAGATATTGATGTTCCATTTCCACCTTTACCTCCACGACCAGAACCTGGAGAAGTATTTGCTCCTGCAGTAGCACTACCTCCACCACCTCCTGCGGCTAAACCATTTCCTCCATTTCCAATATCTCCATCTCCACCAGAAGACCCTTGATTTGAAGTTCCATACGCTCCATTTTGGTAAGAAGTTCCTCCTGTATCTCCCGATCCACCGCCACCAGATCCTCCAGTACCTGCAAGATAACCAGTATTTCCATAAGCTCCACGACCACCTCCTAAAGAGGTAATTGTAGTTAATCCAGAACCACTAATAGATGAATTACCTCCGTTTTGAGGAACAGTTGAAGTTGAGTTCCCTGCACCAACTCCGCCTTGTCCAACAGTAATTGTGTAAGTTATCCCACCAGAAAAAGTAATACTGCTTTCAGCAGAAGAACCACCTCCAGAAACAGAACCATAAGATGTACGAAGTCCACCAGCACCTCCGCCACCTCCATAGTAATTCTGATAACCAGAACCACCACCACCTCCTAATACTAGGAAATCTACTGAGTAGCTGTAAGATGAGGTTAAATTAAATTCTCTGTCTGTTGTTTGACCTTGTGCGTCTGTTGCTCTAATTGTAAATGTATGTGTTCGTGGTGATGTACTTGAACCATCAAAATCTGTAGAAGTTATTACTCCAGTTGAGGGGTCTAAAGAACAATTTGCTAAAGATGAATTTGTTAAAACATTTGTAGTTTCTGAATAAGTAATACTATCTCCAGTTGCTGCTACTGTTGCAACTGTACCATTAAAATTTCCTGCAACTGTACCAAGTGAGCCTGCGCTTGTAGTCCAAACTGGAGCATCTGATACTGTTAAAAAGTTTGCACTTGACAGACCCGCAAGACCATCTGGATTTTCAACTCTTATTCTATAAGTATTTCCATCAACTGGTAAGGTAATATTAGCAGTTAATGATGTTGTACTATTAAAAGTGACTGTATTAACTGAATACCAAATACCCGTTGCAGTATTAATTAAATCTACTCTTGGAATTGATATAAAGTCTGTTCCAGTAATAGTAATATCTGTTGCATTATTTGAAATAACATTTGGAGAAACACTTGAAACAACTGGTTTAGTTTCAGTTGCTAAAGATAATCTTGACGCTGCTATATCTCCGCTTACGATTTTACTAGCATCTAAACCAGGTATCTCATTAGCATCAAGTGTAATTTTATTATTATCTATTTGTCCAGTATTATCAATAAGACTAGATATATCCCTAGCTTTTGTCATAAGACTAAAACTCCTATATTTGTTTTTAAAATTATTTTATTAAAGTACGATTGTATCTGCCTCTTCTGCAGTTAAAGCCTCTCCAGCAATTAACTTAGATTTAGCACTAGCTTTTAAATCTTTTTTCTCTTGATCTTTTTGTTCAGCTTGTGCAGAGCTTTCATCTGCTTGTTGATTATCAGCAGCTAAAGCATCAATTTCAGCTTGTGTTATTTCTTCTTCGACAATACCATTTGGTGTTATTTTTTTATGTTTTGCCATAGATCACTCCTTATTTTTTAAATCCATACAAAGTCATTCGACCTGATGTAATTGTTCCTGTGCTTGGATATATTTTCCAACCAGTTACTGCTGATACTTGTGAAAGAACAATTGTTTTATCCTGAACAGCATAAGAAAATCTACTCATGCTATTAGATGTACTTCCACCTCTCATTGCTCCATGATATATACAAACAAGATTATTTGTGTTTCCAGCATTAGGAATTTCTAATACTGCATTATAATTATTTCCTCCACCAGATACACTAGATCTAAATTGAGCTCCACTTCTACTTGTTTTATCTGCTCTGCCAAATTCAATATAACTGTCATTACCACCAGTATAACTATTCAATGCTGTGTTTCTCCATGATTGTGAATAATATCCTGCTGTATCATAGTAGTCTTGCCAATAAGTAGATATACCTCCATAATCAGATGTAATTTCACCAGAGGCATTTAAAGCTCTTTCTCTTATATAACAAGTAGTGCTAAAAACTAAGTTTTGATAAACAATTCTATATGCACCATAAATTGCATTATTAAAAAATCCATCTACTTGTAATGATGCACTTGAGCTTGCATCTACAGACGCAAGAACCTCTAAATTACCAGATGAACCAACACCAGATGCTAATTTTGTCCAGTAAGTAGTATTAACTGTACCAGTTGTTTGAGGTGCTTGGTTTGTTGAACCTTGCACAGCAACAAATGTGTGTGTTCCATCAGATGTATATTGAACAACATCATTTTTATTGTAAGCAGTCGAACTATCCCAGGTTCCTTGATTTGTGCTTGAGATTGTAGAACCTCTTGACATCAAATTCCAGAATGAAGTATTAACAGTTCCGTTTGTAGCTGGAGCTTGGTTTGTTGATGCTGCTACTGCAACATAAGATGACAGCTCTCCATTATCTAAATGTTGAACCACATCTTTTGTCGTATAGCTAGTACCACTATTCCAAGTACCTTTTTGCGTGAACGAAATTTTTCCAATGTCTATCGTAGCCATTTTAATCCTATAAATTATTTGTTTAATTAATTATAGAAAACTTTATGTGAACAAATTAAACTGTTGCTATAAGTCTTCCATCTGCATTTAAGCTAAATACAAAGCCGCTTGCGCTGAATAATACATCATCAAAAGCATCAAATTCAGCTCCGCTTATGTTATCTGCTCCTTGATTTGTAGTAGTCACTCTAACTGAGTTATCAGCTGGAACGGGTGTATTAGCTTGACCACCCATATTAGGATGGTATTGACAATAGTAATATAGCGTTGGAGCTGCGTTTGCTACAACTATTGTGGTTTTGTAATTTGTCATGTCAACTGTCACTCCATTTGTATATTCAACCCCAGAATTGTGTGTACCTCCAGATGTAGTTGAAAATCGCAAAGGATGACTACTAGCTGCAGACCAATCAAAAATATAAGTATTTCCCTCAAATAATTCTAAAGTATCTTGTTGCACTCCATTTATAAAATATTTATTTGCTCCACCAACATTTTGAAAAGTGACAGTAATATTTATTGTAGATGGATTGTAATACATTTCTAAACCATAAACTTCTGCTGAGCTAGCATTTGAATAAATTAAAGCATTTCCAGCTCCGTTCACAACTAACGCTTGTCCAGCTAAACCAATTGATGATGGAGTATCTGTTAAATCGTTTATTGAAGTTGTGACAGTAGGCGTAGAATATTCTAAAGCCGTACCGCCAGAATTCACGACTAAAGTTTGTCCCGCAGACCCTATTGCAGATGGAGTATCAACTAAATCATTTACTGAAATATTGGCTAATTGGAAAGTACCATAAGCCACTATCATAAGAATATCATTAGCTGCCGCAGCTGTTGCTAATACAATGCTTGTCCCAGATGTTGCAGTAAAATCTGCATTTGCTAATTTTACCCCGTTTAAATAAATGTCAATAAATCCGCTATCGTAAGCAAGTATGGATGAATTATTATCTGCTCCAGAAAAAGTAGTTTGACCAGCTGTAGCTGTGTACTCGAACCTATTTGCGGTCCCGTTGACTGTGGAACCAGCAGCCGCCCAGCCAGAGCTTTTATAAACTTTAAGCTCATTTGCTGTTGTATCAAAATATAAATCTCCTTGGTTTAATGATGTTGTAGGAGCTGAGGATGATATTCTATAAACATCCGCAAAATTTTGAACCGATATTAAATTATTATTTACATTAGTCACAGCTGCATGAGCTGCTGCTAAAGATGATAATCCAGAAATTCCAGCTAAAGTGTTAATATTTGTTTCATTATTTTTAACAGCAGTAATATTAGTCTCATTATTTTTAACAGCCGTCACATCTGCTGCAATTGTATTAACTCCAGAAATATCAGTACGGATACCATTAAGATTTGTAATCTCTGTAGTTATACCAGCTAAGTTTGTAATTTCAGTATTTAGACCAGCAACAGTTGCTAAATTATTTGTTGGAGATATTTGAGCTGCAACAGTATTTAAGTTAGCTTGATCTGTAGATGTTAGTTGGATCTTTCTCCAAACTGTAGCTCCAAGATCATAAACTTTCATTACATTAAGAGTAGTATCGAAATACAATGCTCCGTCTGTTAATGCGTTTCCATCATTATCAACAGATGGATCTGAAGTTTTAGCTCCTAAAAATCTATCATCAAAATTATCTAAAGCTGCCTCCGCTGCAGCTTGAGCTGTTTGAGCTGCTGTTCTTGCAGTTTCGGCTGCTGTCTGAGCTGTCTCGGATGCCGTCTTTGCAGTTTCTGCATCGTTTTTATGAGTTAATGCTGTTGCCGCTGATGCTGCAGCATTAGTCTCAGAAGTTGCTGCATTTGTTTCAGAGGTAGCCGCAGCTGCAGCTGATGAAGTAGCAGATGCTGCATCTACCAATAAATCCCATTTTGCGCTATCAGCATTTGTAGTTAAAGGCTGTGAACCAGAGGAAGTATGACCAGTATTAGCCATAAAAATATTATTGGTACTGGTATCCTTAACAATATCTCTAACAGCATATGTAGTTGATGCACTCCAATTTCCTCGATTTGATCCAATCGTAGTAGTGACCGATAGCTCTCCAGAATTATCAAATCCTAAAATTTTTCCAGCTCTATCTGTAGCTCCAACAATAAACTCAGTTGAGTTCATCGTGTTAGTTCTTGATAATTTTAAAGATCTATCTACTTCTTCTTGTAGCTCTTGTTGTTGTAAAGTTAATTTATCAAGAGCTGCCTCATGTGTTTCAGCTGGAAAAGGATCATTACTTATGTAATCTGTTTCTTGAGTTAAGTTTGTGTTTCTTAATAAGACTACAGTAATTCCAGTTGCGGGAGCTGTCACAAAATTAACTTGTCCACCGCTAGCTCCGTTATCTACGATAGAATAATGAGTTGTTAAAGTTTGTACTGTTTCAGTTCCATCAGAAGATCTTAATATAACTTGCAGCTCTGCTGAGCTATGAATTGGAAAAGTAAAAGCAAAACTTGTTGTGCTGTTATCTCCATTGTAGGAATTTTTTACCGATAAACTCGATACTGTCATAATTTACTCTTTTGTTGTGTTAGGAAAAATTTTTGTAGGCGTTATAATCCCACTATATTTTTCGTATTAAATTAATTTGTCAATTCTGTCTATAGAATTATTCAGAAATTTGCGGTGTATCAGTTGGCTTAATATCGCCTGGATACCACCAATAATCTCTGTTTTCTTTAGTTTGGTATCTTTTTATCACATTGTTGTTTCTTTTATGAAATTTAGGATCAATTAAATTCTGCAGCGTATCTACTATAATCCTTTCCCATGCTGCTCTAAGATACCATATTGAGCTGCCTGGGGTATATTTTTTAATAAAATTAGAAAACTCTCTGCCTAAAGCTGGCTCTTTACCACCAGGCATATATCTAAATGTTTCATCTATTAGACCAAAAACATCTTTAGCAAAAGCTACTGGTAGTCCAAGTAAAGCATCTGTAATATCTGTTCCGTAGTTTTCTCCCTCTGCCTCTTGATAAACTAGATCTCCAAAAATACCTAATCCACCACCACCAATCAATCTAGCTAACCAATATTGAAATTGTTGTGTTTTATCTAAAGTGTTTAAATTTATTATATCTCTGCCTTTTAATACTTCTCTCATCTCATGTGAGTAAGCATTCATTAAAGTTGTACCAATTAAAAATGGCACTAAATAACCAGCTTTGCCTTTTAAACCAGTTTCTCTTAAACCTCTCATTATGTGAGTAAAACCAATTGCAATTGCAAAATTTTTAAACATTAATCCAGATGCTAATATTTCTCCAGCAAATGTTCCTGGTTTATTTTTACCCATAACAGCAACTCTGCCTCTAATCGCAGCTGTAGGTATAGCATGATCTGTTTCTGTAAAGATCATTTCCATAATTCTGCCATGCAATCTATTAGCCTCAGATGGATCTAAGTCAGATCTTTTTAATAAATCTTCTGGCTTAAAAAACATAGCCTCGCCAGGTTTCATATTTGGATCATCAACAGCAGCATCATATAATTTAGTTTGTCTTATAACATCCCAATCTCCCTCTCTTATTCCATAAGTTTCTAAAGTTTGTGTAAGAGATCTTCCGTAAGATTGAGCTTTAGATTTTTTAGTAAGCTCTCCAAGTTCTTTCCAAGATAAATTAAAATTATCTCCTAAAAAACCCATAAACTCCATACCAAATGCCCAACGACCAGCTTGAGTTAAATGTGATAAACCAGACGCTCTTAGTGTCATATCTGATAACATCTTTGCAAGTATTGGTGCATCAGTATCTATAAAATATCTATTAGCAGCTGATGCAATAGTTGACCAATGTTCAGCAACTAACCCAGCTCTAATAGCTGCCTTAGACCAACTTTTATCAGTTTTTAAACCATCCTTAATTAATTTTAATGCTTTTCTATTTGCTTTGTATGCGGGTAATCCAAGAAATTTAGATGTCATTCTTGAAAAGAAAAAGTCTGATTGTGCAAGTAGTGTTGCAGATCCAATAACAGAAGAAGTTAGAATATGCCTTAAACCAGCAAATCCCATTGCCCACCACTTATCAACTCCACTATTTAATCTACCAGCATGAGATAAGTATAAATTTTCTAATCCCTCTATTTTAGATCTAACACTTTCTCTTTCTTTAATTGGTAAGTCTTTTGTATTAACTCTTATAAGATCAACTAAATATCTAAACCCAGCGTTGGGATTTGGTCCCAAGGCTCTCATCATTGCAGTATCTCTGCTGATGCTTTCTAAGTGCTGGTATATTGTTGATATAACATCTTCATCGCCAAACTTAGCTTGATAAGCCATATAACTATCTGCATCTTTAAAAACTAAAAATCTATGATCTAACCTGGCGTTAGCTGTCATACCAGATGCGTTGCTCATAGTTCTTGATGTAGATTTTGATCCAGGTACTAATTGACTTACTCCCTCAGTTCTTATTGCATCATAAGTTCTAGGTAATTCTAAAACTAATTCCTCTCTAGTAAATGATCTACCCGTTTTGTTATTAATCATTCTTTCAAGATCTAGTTTTGGTAAAATATATTCTATCCAATCTTCTTGTGTTGCTAAACCAACTTTAACTGGATTATGTGGCTGTGGTAAATAATTACCTTTTATCTTAGCAACATTACCACCAAACTGATTGTGTCTAGTTCTTGCAAGTTCTATAGCTTGATTAATTGCTGCAGCAAATTCTTTTGCTAAAGGATTTGCAGTAGATCCAGGTTCTAGTATTTCTTTAATAATTAATGGAGTAGTCATTTTTTGAAATTTATTTCTTCTGCCAAAATAACTTGTTCTATACTTCTCCATAAACTGAGCTAAAGGTGCGTGTACTAAACCAAGCTCAGTTCTTTTCATATTAGTAATAGATAAAATTTGATTGCCAGCATCTTGATCAAATATAGATCTTATACCCTCAATAATATCTTTATTACCTTTTACATCTGTATAATTTTCTACAGTAAATTTATTTTGTGCTTGTGTTCTTGCTTGAAATAATGCGTTTCTTTTAGATCTAATTCTTTTTTCTAATTGTACATCCCATGTTTCTTTAGCAGCAGCTCTTTCAGCCTCAAAATCATTAAAACCTTGAGACTTAAATTTTTTGTATTGTTTATCAAATTCTATTCTATGTGCATCTGCAGCATCTGATGTCATTTCTCCATCTCTAAGCGCATTGCTAATACATTTTAAATAACTCATTTACAATCCTTTAATCTTTCTAAAGCTTGAGCTGCCTTAGCATCATTTTCCATAAACTCTCTCATTGGCTGAATAATATCTACTTCTTCTCCAGCAGCATCTATTCTAGTTCCTATATGAATATTGGTGTCAATTAATTCTTCTGAGCCTAATCCTTGTTTTTCTAAAGCTGTGAACCAGGCATCATCTAATTCCATTTTTATATTTTCTTTTGCCTTTTCAAATGCAGCTAAACCTTTTGCAGTTTTAAATTGATCTGCTTTCATTTTGTACAGTTTATGAGATCTTGTCAAAATTTTAGCAGTAGATTTTAATCTAACTTGTAGCTCAGTTGTCATGCCATCTTTAGTTAAAAGCTGCATGTGTATAGCTCTATAGCCAGATCCTCTACCACCATCAGTTTTTAAAAAATCATCAAACTCAATAGTTTTTACAGAATTTTTAATATCTTGAGCTACAGCTCTAACCTGGTCAATAGTATCAAGATCTATTCTAGCTCTTAATAAATCAGATATTTCCTCAATATTACGAGTTTTTAACTTTTCTGCCAAACTTGCGTCATCTTTTAGACTTATATCTATATTGGCTTTATGCTTTTCTTTAAATTTATTAAGAAAACTTAAATATCCATCATAGTTCTTTTTGGCTAAAGCCTTTAATTCGTTGATGTCATTAACGCTATGATATATAATTCTTTTACTTATGGCACTTGTAGAACCAATAGCTTTATTATCAGATCCTCGTAAAGATGGAGGAGACGCTGTAGCATCTGCAAAAACAGTAGATGGTGGAGTAGCTTTTGTTCGTTGGGATCCAGCTGCTAAATCTTGGGAAATAGATAATTCCTTAACTGCTGGAGATGTGCTTACACTTCCACTGCTGCCAACATCATCTTTTATTTCTTTAGAAATACCCTCGCCTAATATTGCATCTGCAATTGATGGATCTTCTGAGGCTTGACCAACTTTAGGCTCGCTAAATAATTTATTTGTTGTTAAGTCTTCTTCAAATTTTGGAGGTATTGTTTGTGTCTCAATCTCAGTTTTGTTAGCTCCAAATGATCCGCTAACATCGCTCCCTCTAAAATCGCCTTTCGCAGCAGCGTCATCGACAGCTTGTTGGAAGAATTTTTCAGCATCCCCTCGTTTTCCATCTTTGAGGAGTTGAGCTGCTTTTGTGAGTTTGTCTGAGAGTTCTGATCCAGCTCTCGTTGCAATCTTTTCAAATCTTTCTCCAACTTGCTCATATATTAATCTTTGCTCCTCATTGTTAAGTTTGTTTAATTTATTTCCCGCTTTTTGTAAAGTTGTATCATTTTCAACAATAGTCTTAAATGCAGCACTTCTCTTATTAATATTCTTTTTTGCCCAGTTTAATAGCTGAGATCTTTCTACTAACAGAGTTTCTGCAAAAAAATCTGTACCAAATAATGTGTCTTGTTTAGTGACAGTTTTAGGTAGTGTGTTTGTTAATCTTAATGTTTGCTCTAGTTCTGCAATACTAGAAAATTTTTTATCTTTTAAAATTTTAATTATATTTGCATGCAAAGATTTATCTTCAATAATCTCTCCAACTTTAGCACCCAGGTTTTCTAAATTTTTAGTGTTGGATACCATACCCCAGGCATCATCGCTAAGCTCAGTTAATCCTTTTGTGTTTCTAACTAAATTACTTCTAGCTGGTAAAGACTTTTCAAAAACTGTCCAATCAGCACCAAACCTAGATCTCATTATTTTAGCAGCATCAATTGCTGTACCAGTATTATTTCTAAGGTTAATCATTAAACCTTTAACCATAGCCTCATCTGGAAACACTCCATCTACTTCTCTAAATGTATGAGCTAATAATTCTATTTTTTTTCCTTGAGCTGATAATCTTTTAGCTAAACCTAATCTTTGGTGTCCATCAACAATTGCTTTTTTTCCATTTGCAAATTCATAAACTAAAACTGCACCAGCACTTGGAGCATCCCATTCTGTGACATTTGCAAGTTTATTAGATACACCTCTTTTATCTCCGTCAGTTTTATATTGAAAATTTACTGGATCAAATTCTATTTCTTCTGGTTTATAAACTGTGACATTGCCTTTTATTTCATCTAAAGATTTTTGTTTTATTTGCGCCTCAATAGGTTTTATTTCTTTTTTAATATCATTTAAAACAATTGTCTGAGCTGCATTATGATTTTCTGTATCTAGCTGCGATGTAGCTTTTGTTTCTTCAAAAGGATTTTCTGGCTGTTTTACTTTAGACAGCTCCTCTGGATTTTCTATTTTAAGAGCTTTAGATATTTTTTCTATTTCTGCATCACTTGATCTATTTAATGCTTTTCTTAATGTGCTAGTTGCATTAGGCACACCTTTAATTAAACCTTGTATTAATCCACCTAAAACAAATGAACCAGCTCCAACAGTTAGTGTGTTTAAAACTCCAAGATTTATTTTTTGTCCAAATAATTCTACTTCTGTTTTTAATCCTACTTCTTTTCTAAAACCTTGAGCTTTTATTTGAATAGGTATCTCAACAGCTGTACCTATTAAACCCTCTACCCAGGCTACTCTCCAGGCAGCTGCTAGAGCTGTTGATGGCACTTTATACATAGCTCCAATTGGTAAAGTACCAAGAATTAAAGGATCTGTGACTAACGCAGAAAAAGAACCAGCAAAGTTTCCAAAGGTTCCCATACCAGTTGATCTGTCTGCTACATCAGCTTGTTTATCATGTAGTCCCTGGATCCTAACTCCCATAGTATTAAAAAACTGTTCTTGATTTTCATATCCTAAGTTTATTAGTTCTTCTCCAATATCTGGATTATCAGCTTTTAGCTCATCTATTCTCTGCCAAAAAGTTTCTACATTTTCTGTTTCCGATGGTGGCGGTTCATCTAATACTCTTGGATCTTCTGGTCCCAAAGGCACATCTTCATTATTATAAATAGGATTACTAAATTGTGAGTATCCTTTTTTATTTAAAAAATCTGTAAGTATGCTGTATTCTTTTTCTACTGAGTTTCTTTCACTATCAAATCTATCTGATGCAAACATGGCATCATAACTTGCCTTAAAATTTTCTTTAAATGTAGTTCGATTACCAGATGCCCAGGAAGTTTCTCCTAAAGAATTTGTTGCATTTTTTTCATCAAATACAAAAGACATTATCTACTTTCCCAGTTAGCTCTAACTTTATTAAAATCTATTATATAAAAATTATTACCCTCATTTGCAAAATTACCATCAATTGCATAGCGTGGTTCTGCATTAGCTTTTGATGGATGATCTTGCATAGCTACTTTAAATTTACCATAACCAACGCTAATCAAATATGGATCTCCACCCTCAAAAATTTGTATATTTCTAATATTACCAGACCCATCTTTACCTACTGCATCTCCAGGTAAGAATTTACCATCAACTGTAGTTCCGCTAGCTGTAGCTAACATAGCTGGGTTTTCTTTTAACCAATCTACAAAATCGTCAAACTCATCATTCTTTAACCACATAGGAACATGAACAGCATTGTTATTGTATTCTGCAACACCGCCATATTTACCATTAGCACCTAAAGACATATTCATTGCTTTGTCATAAAGATTTTTATCAAATTGACCATTCTTATATTTTGGAGAATTAAAATACATAGCAGTATAAATATTATCTGCAGTACCAACTATGTTATTAAATGTTTCCATATTTTCTGGAAAAACATTTTTATATTTACCAATTGTTAATCTTTTATCTGTATCACTAACTTTAATATCTATATTAGGTTGTTTGTTTAACAAGAAACCCTCTATAGCTAGATCTATTGCTTTGTTAGGCATATTCTCAGATACAATACTTAATCCGCCTATATGAGCTAAGAATTGATCTTTTTCCTGGAGCTGCGCAAATACATCTGGAGCTGCACTACCAAAACCCTCTACTAAAATTTGAGACATAAATTTTATTTGTGTTGGGTTTTCCATTTTAGCTAACGCAGCTGTTATTTGTGTAGCCTCATTTTCTGATAAAAATTTACTTTCTATTCCGTAAATGGCTCCAATACTTTCTGCTTGTGATTTTCTTTTAACCATAAGCGATTTGAATGTTTCAAAGTTTTCTTGTGGATTTGATGCAAACTCATTAAAATCAATTGTCTCAATATCAAATGTACCTCTTTTAGATACAGCTAATATTGGATCTTTATCTAAATCTGTTTTTAATTTAGCAGCATAATTTTCTATAGTTTGTAATTGATCAAATAATGCAGTTGAGGTTCCCTCTTTATTAGCAGCTATCTTAGTTCTAGTTTCTGTTAAAAAATCCTCAATCTGCAAAGGTGTCATTAAATTTAAAGATTGTACTAAAGCAACTTTAGCTTTTATCTTTTGAGCTTTTAATTCTATTTCTGGCTTACCTAGTGCTTTTGCAGTAGCCTCATAATCGTTTAGTGTACTCATGTTAGGTAGAATACCATTGTCAGCCATACTATCCATTTTACTTAATTCAGAATTAATTAATTTTGTAGATGTTGAGCTTGATGTTTTAAAATGAGTTTGTAATTTTTCTATATCTTCTACAGTTAATCTTGGATCTTTTTTAGCAGCTCCTAATGCTCCCTCTCTTTGATCTATAGGTACATTTTTATAACCAAAAAAAGCTATATCTTTTCTAGTAGTTTTTTTTACATCATCTAATTTTTCTCCAAACAAATCACTAAACTTTTTGCTATTTAATAATTCTTTTAATTCTGTTTCTGCAGCAAATTGAGTATCTGGATTTTGTGCATAAATAATTTTTTTCTTTAAGACTTCTATATATTCAAGATTTTTATTTCTATTGTTTTCTATTAAATTTTTTGTAGTTGATAATCTAATTTCGTTGACATCTTCTAATTCTTGTTTTTTTAACCAGTTGTTAAAATATTTTTTTGCAAATATACCATTAAATTCTTTTGTTGTATTTTTTGTTTTTTGTACTTCATTTTTAAAATACTCAATACCTTTATCTGGATCATTCATTTGTGATGCAATAAGTTTATGCGCAGATAAACCTTGCTCATTTTCTGATCCGTTCATTACAGTTTTTTTCTTTTCAAATAAATCGTTTTCAGATTTTATCTGTTGGTGTTTTATGTAAAGATTTTCTCCAGATTTTAAAAATCCTTTCATAGCTTTACCAACAGAACCAGCCTCAGATAAACTTATTTGTCTTCTGTCCATTACATTTGAGTTATCTGTAGTTGGTGTAAGTTGTGATTTGTATAATTTAATTGACATATTTATCTCCTATGCTGCCGCCATTTTAAAACCAAGATCTAATAAACTTGAGCCAGCTGCATAGTAAGATGCTTTCTTAGCAACTTTACCTCTCCATCTTTGAAGATTTGCATCAGCTCTTTTTTGTATTGCCTCATTTAATGCTGTATCTCTTGCATTCTCAGCATTGTAATCCATTATATCTCTGTCTGTTTGTAGTTCTAATTCATTAGCATAAAGAGTATCAATAACAGTACCAGATAAATCAGCACCACCAGCTAAATAAGCTACAGTAGTTTTACCTTGGATCTGTTCAACTGTTTTATCAAATTTAGGAAGTGAATAATCATTATGAACAGACATAATCTGTTCAGCTTTTTGCTCATCTATTTTTGCATTACGCTCTAAAATTTTAGCATTATAATTAGCTGCTGCTTGTTGTGATCTACCCGCAAATATATCTCCAAAAAAACTCATCTTTCTATCCTCGCAAATCTAATAAAGTCTGCACCATCGGGACCATAATTTTTCATAACTCCCTCTGGATTTAGACCTAGCCATTTAGCAAATCGGATTGCCATTTCACAATCTGCTTTGACGCTTGTTTGTAATCTTTTTATATTATTATTTTTTATAAGCATCTCAGTTCTTTTTTTTATATGCTTTGCGCAAAAAATTGGATACTTATAAATATCTTTTGTAGCTAAGACCCACCCCTCAGCAACGCCATCCCAAAGTGTAAATACACCTCCAGCCGCTATGGGTTTATCATTAACTAAACCCGTGAACGACATACCAACTTCTTTTAAGTAGTAAGCATATTTTTTATGTTCTGGTTTCAGCTCTAATAATTTGCTGTTCAAACCAGTTTGTAAAATTTGTTCAGCGTGTTTATTTTCAAATGGTACAATAACAACCTTAGACACTCTCTGTCTCCAATCTAGGATATATACCCAAGATAGTCATTGGTAAAGCCTGGGGTTGCTTTACATAAATTAATCCCTCAACTCCGTGTCCAGTATCAAATTCTATTTGTTTATCTCCAGTAAATAATGGCACGGGTAAATCCATACTTGCGCCACTATCTCTAAAATCTATTACAGTTAAATTATCTGGTGTTGGTCCAACACTAGCTCCAACTGTATCTTGAAATCTTACAGATAAATCAAAAACTCTAACTGTTTTAGTTTGTGTAGTTTCTGTAAATCCCTCATCAAGTCTCATTGTTTGTAAATCAGAAGAATACAATAATCCTACTTGCGCCTCTTCTATAGCTACATCTAAATTTATGCTACCCGATGAAACTGTTTTTGCATTTTGTACAGATCCCTCCCCTATAATATTTACTATTTCTCCCTCCAAATGAGATAGTCCAGATAATGTAGAAGTTTCTCCACCCGTATAAGTTAATCCACTATCTAAATAATGAAATGCTGTAAGATCTTTATTAAATTCAAATGGAGTAAAATATTCAACATATCTTTTTGTAGCTCCATTTATATATCTATTAATAATTACATAAACTTGATCCTCATCGCTATCGCCATCTATTGTTGCAACACTTTCTACTTTAGCATGAGTTAAAATTTTATCTATTTGTTCTGAGCTGTCTGCAGATGTTAAATTAATTATAGATGCTCTAAGTTCATCACTAAATAATTGTATTTGATTATCATCTATTTTTTCTACAAAATATTTTGTATTTTTAGCAAGACCAGAAATTGCAGTACCTGAATTTTCATAAAAAATATGATCTCCAGTTTTAAATCCATGATTTGATATAAATAAAATATTATTATTTATATTTACACCTTGATAAATAAATTGTGTGGTATCGGATCCAGGAGCTGATGTTAATGAGATCGCAGTACCACCAGACGCATTAGATGTAGATGTTGCAAGTTTAATTGTATTAGCATCAACAACTATTACAAAATAAACTTTTGAATTAGATAATCCACCTATTACATTAGATCCAGCAAAATAATAAACTTGATCTCCAGTAGATAAACCATGACCAGTTAAAGTTATTGTATTGTTAGATGTTAAAACATTTGTAGAGTTTGCTGTAAAAGAAATTTTTTGTTGCTTAACAGTTTTACCAGTATCAGATTTACCACCAAATATATGTCTGTGCCAGGCAACAACATTTTCTAGTCTATTGTAAGTTAATCCAGCTAATTGACCATCAGATCTTACTGCCCAGACAATAGAGTATGGTTCTTGTTGGTAAGCCATATCAGTAAATCCACCAACTGAAATATGGTCTGCAAGTATAGTTAAGTCTGGAGCTGTATAACCATCAGTATCAAAATTATATGCAAGCTCTCTAATTTTTCTTTTTGCTCTTTGTAAAAATATTGTAGCATTTCCAATTGACAAAGCATCTACTCCAGCAGATCCATAATTAGATTGTTTTCTAATATTTATATTTGTTGGTGTAATTGCATCTTGAGATGCTCCAGAAGATACTGCGTATTCTCCACCAGTTGTCATTACAATTAAAGTTCTTGTAGCTTTCATAGCCTGGATTGCATTGACCTGGTTAGATGCAATTGTATAAACCATAGCATCATTATCGTTAGTACCACCCGTCATATTTTCATAGTCTCCAGATTTAGAAAAAAACATTGTTTGTGGTTGAGTAGATGTACCAGCAAAAACTAGACGCTGCTCAAAAAATGAAACGCATCTTGGAAAACCAGTTGTTGTAGAAAAAGCTCCTAACTTCCAATTTTCAACTGCATTAGTATTATCAAAATTTTTATTAACTGTTGCACTAACAGATGTGCCAGAGCTAAATGCAGTTATCTTTGCATTGCCGTTAGAAAAATTAATTAACCTATCTACATCTGTTGATACAAAAATAGAGCTGCTCGCTGTTATAGTTATATTTCCAGAAGTTCCGCTTGGTGTGACAGTTGTTGATGTAGTGTTTGGATCTAAGTATGGTCCATCAGTAAAGCTGCAATTAGTTAGTGTCCAGGATGTATGACCAGTACGAGATAATTTTTTTACTGGATGGCTTTCGTGAGTTAGGTACATAATATCTGCAGATTGCGCAAATTTAAGATCTGATAATTCAGCTGTTGTATATGGAGATGATATTTCAAAAGCAGATCCACCAGATGTTATTTGACCATTGTCTTTATAAAATCTTATGTATTGATTGCCAAATTCTAAA
>CEUK01186562.1_pt1 | contig 16520 bp, 12 predicted proteins | sample 356451 | NCBI WGS metagenome assembly CEUK01 (sample SAMEA2622843, study PRJEB7988) | marine metagenome | isolation source: saline water (ENVO:00002010), including
TGCTTCAGACACAAGAACGCCACAGGCAATGATAGCAACATCCGGACCATTGCGCAATTCGATTCCTTTTCCAATTTGAATCGTGCTTGGGTCAACGTCGTCGTACAAGACAGGCGTCTTGTTCCGAGCGGTTCTCATGTAGGAGGGGTTGTCAGAATCTGCGAGTTGTTTGGTCAACAGGCGTGTACTCACATCATCGCTTGGATGGAGAACGGTAACGTTGGGCAGAGTGCGATATATTGCCAAATCTTCGATCGATTGAGCAGATGAACCATCCGTCCCGGTGTGTGTACCACCATGCGAACCGCACACGTGGACAGCAAGATTGGGTCGCGCTACACCGTTCCTCATTTGTTCAAAGGCTCGTTCCGTAAAGATTGCAAACGTGGAAGCGAATGGAATGTAACCACTTGATGCCATTCCTGCCGCTACGAGAAGCATGTTTTGCTCCCCAATCCCACACGAGATGGTCCGCTCTGGGTGTGCCTTTCTGAAATGCAAGGATTTTGTTGACTTTCCGAGGTCGGCTTCAAGGACAACAACCTTGTCGTTTTCTGCGAGCTCAAGCAAGGCTTGTCCATAGCCGTCTCGAGTAGCAGCCATTCGACTCATTCGAACGCCCCCAATTCGTTCATTGCGATTTCAAACTGCTCATCGTTCGGCGCAGCACCATGGAACGAAGGATTGTCTTCCATGTAGGATACGCCCTTTCCTTTCACGGTGTGTGCAATTAGGATTGATGGAGCATCGTTGGACTCATCGAGGAACTTGATTCCATCAACAATCTCGGTCATCTCATGTCCGTCAATTTCCTTGACGTTCCAACCAAACGCCTCCCATTTGGCGGGGATGTCGAACATTCGCATTTGTTCAAGACAAAAGTCATCGTTTTGAATTCGATTGCGGTCAAGGATGACTTTGAGGTTTCCGAGTTCGTGGTGGGTTGCGGCCATGGCTGCCTCCCAAACGGAACCTTCCTGAATTTCACCATCGCCAAGCATGACAAATGCACGTCGCTCACTGCCTTCGAGCCGTGCTGCAAGGGCACAACCCATGCCAAAGGAGAGCCCCATTCCGAGGCTTCCTGCGCTGAAGTCTACACCTGGACACCACTTCATGTCGACATGGCCTTGACAAATTCCTCCTAGAACTCGGTACGAATGCAAATCATCGTGCGAAATGAATCCCTTTTCTGCCAAGAGGGCATACATTCCGGGTGATGCGTGTCCCTTGGAGAGAATGAATCGGTCTCTATCGTCCCAGTCAGGATCGTCTGGTCGAACACGGAGCGACGTAGAATAGAGGGCCGCCATCAAATCGATTTCAGAAAGAGAACCACCTGGGTGGCCTGCTTGCGCACGATGAACCATTTTTACGATTTCAATTCGACAACGTCGTGCAAGTTCTTCCAATTCAGATATGGATGCTGTGATACTGACCACCGATTACTGGCCATCGCCTTGAGCCTTTCATAATTACCGTTGAATTATTTGGACTGAGGTAGCAGAGAACGCAAGAATTTCTTGATTGAATGCGTTGCGGTGGTGAAGATTTCCTTGCCAAGATTTCCTCCATCAGGAAGCGCTCTTGTTGCCAACCAGACAAAGACCCCTACAAACCAAGCAAAGAAGACAAGTGAGAAGAATTGAGACAATTCATGAATGCCAAAGATTTGGTCCAGATTGATGTTGAGAACGATAAGAACTGCAATGAGAACACCAAGAATGGATTCTCCGGCAATGAAACCGGCACCGATCAAAACACCTCTGCTTTCAACATCCGATGCAGCTTCTTTCGCTTCTTTGGATGGTTCTTGTTCTAGGGAACCATCAATACGCAAGTATGCTGCACCAATAGCAAGTGATGACAAGATTCCACCGAGCATGATTGGAACACTCAACTTCAGGGGAAGATAGATACCAATCGCTACCGACATGACTGGCATCGATAGACGAATCAATACCACTGCCAATGCAGCTCCCAAGAACACCATGGGGAGGTTCATATCACCAACAAACGCTCCTTTAACGATGGCACCAATCAACTCAGCTTGTGGTGCAAACAGAGCCTCACTGCAATCATACATCGTTTGTGACATGTCACCATTCTGTTGAGCAGCAGCAATGCGTTCGTTGGTTGCTAGACATGCTGTTGAAGAAATCTGGAATGCATTGTGTAGAAGGGCAATTGTAGGGCCTATGACAAACGCACCGGTTACCACACCTACGATTTCAGCAATTTGTTGGCGCCAAGGTGTTGCTCCAACCATATGTCCAGTTTTTAGATCCTGCATGACATCTCCTGCAATGGCAGCACTGCTCGCAACAACGGCTGCAATAAGTAGAGTTGCGTACATGAGTTCTGTCTGTGACAAATCCAAGATGAGCGAGCCAACGATCCAAACCAGTCCAACCGTGAACAACAGTGTTGCAATCGTCATACCAGAAACTGGTGAATTGCTTGAACCAACAACACCAGCGATGTAACCTGCAACAGCAGCGAAGAAGAACGCGACCAGGGCGAGGAAAAGAGCACCAGCAAGTGAAAGTAGCAGGGACCCAGTAATCATCCAATAAAAGAAGAACGTCAGGACAACAAGTATCCCGCATACAACGGTGACCCACTGAAGTGGCAGGTCTTTCTCAGTTCGAAGATGGAGTTCAATATCAGATTCGCTTTGTACGAAAGATTTCTTTAATCCGGTTATGATCGTTTTTCGCATACTCCACAGGGTGTAAATACCGCCAACGACCATCGCCCCAACACCAACATAGCGGACTTGTTCGAGCCAGAGTTTGTCGAATCCTTCAGCGAGTGTTCGCGAGTCTGGCCATCCGCTGAGATATCCATACAGTGGAACAAGAATTCCGAAACCGATAATTCCTCCAAGGAAAATAAAGGATGCAATGCGAATCCCAACAATAAATCCGACAGAGAGAAGCGCAACGGAAAGATCGACACCAGCATACATCCGAGTCTTCATAAATTCAATCGCAGTTTCTGCTGAGTGATGTGTAACCTTGAATCCCTTAACCATAAGTCCATACAGCGCACCAATTCCAAGCGCATAGACGATGGCTAAAGCACCGCTACCACCCTCTTCTCCAGCGACCAACACTTCGCGACATGCAACACCTTCTGGGTAGGGTAATGCTTCTTCGACGATGAACAAACGACGCAATGCAATGGTAAACATTGTTCCAAGAAGTCCACCGAGTAGAGCAATCGCTAGCGTAGGGAACCATTCAATATCAATCCAAATGCCAATGACGAGCATCGCAGGAACTGTGAAAATGACGCCAGCAGCGAGAGATTCTCCAGCGCTTGCCATGGTTTGAACGGCATTGTTTTCGAGTATACTCACGTCTTTGAAGAGACTTCGAAGAATAAGCATTGACATTACAGCAGCAGGAATACTCGCTGAAACGGTCATACCTGCATACAGACCGAGATATGCATTCGCTGCCGTCATGAGGATGCCTAAGAGGACGCCTACGACCAATACTCTGAGAGTAAGTTCCTTTGGCTCTTGGTCCGCAGGAATATACGGGCCATCTTGAGCGGACATAGACTTGCCAAATCAAGAACGTTTGAGAAGGATTCGGCTGTTTTCGTTGCTAATTTCTTGTAGAGCAGATTTTCATGGGTTTTCCTCCATCAAAATCATAAGGTCGTCAAGAAAGGACAGAGTATTGGAGTCCTTGTTGGCTTCTGTGGTGATTTCCTTGGTTCAACAGAACTGGCACTCGATGGAAAACGATGAAGTCTTGTCTGTTTTAGACGCAGACACCAACGGTTTGACCCAATCTGAAATCCATGCGAGAATGCAAAAATATGGACCGAATCAACTTGACCAGCCTGAACCAACTCCTGCATTCATCAGATTTCTTTCCCAGTACAACGATCCACTGAACTATCTTTTGATTACAGCGGCTCTCATTGCATTGGCCATCAAACCAGATCATCCAGGTGATGCAATTTTCATCTTCTTGGTCTTAACCGCAAATGCGTTCTTTGGATTTTGGCAAGAAGGTCAAGCAGAACAAGCCATGGATGCTTTGAAGCAGATGAGTATCTCCAATTCTGTAACGCTCAGAGACGGTTTTGAGTCTGAAATTCCTACTACGGAACTGGTACCTGGAGACATCGTAAAACTCGAGGAGGGAATCAATGTACCCGCTGATATTCGACTGCTTGAGGTATATCAATGCCGCGTTGATGAATCTGCACTGACTGGTGAATCAGAGCCTATCACAAAGCATCTCGAGCCAATGGACATCAATACACTTCTTGCAGATCGAAGGAACATGATGTACATGGGTACGACCGTTGCAACTGGCCGCGCAGTAGGCATTGTTGTAGAAACTGGAATGACCACGCAACTTGGTCGTATTGCAAGCGATATATCAGAAGCCCAAACTCCAAAGACACCGCTTGAATTGAAACTCGAGTCCTTGGGTCGATTCCTTGGTTTTATCGCACTGGTTGTTGCGGTTCTTCTTGTATCGATTAAGTTGATTCTCGCTTATGGAGGCGACGTTCCATTGCGAGAAGTTGCTATCAAGCAATTCATCACTGCTATCGCTATCTTTGTCGCTATTGTTCCCGAAGGATTGCCGATTATTCTTGTCATCACGCTTTCGCTTGGTATGCGCAACATGGCGCGACACAAGGCGATTGTTCGACGAATGAAAGCAGTCGAAACGCTTGGATCGACAACCGTCATTTGTTCTGATAAAACCGGTACGCTCACGAAGAACGAGATGACGGTTCGACAACTCCACACCGTCGACGGTTACTACGGCGTAACAGGAGATGGTTTCAATCCAAAAGGTGCACTAAGCATCGATGGAACCGAACTTGACGAAGATTCGATGTCAACGTTGCAATCAAATCCAGGGTTTCGATTGCTCGCGGCTTGTCTTTCGTTGTGCCACAATTCACAAATCAGCAAGCACGAAGGCCGTTGGACAGCCATAGGAGATCCAACAGATTCCGCTTGTGCTGTTCTAGGGTGGAAGCTGAATGGAGAGGTTCGCAAATTCTCCCAACGCCACCCACGTTTGCACGAGTTCTTCTTCGACACGGAGCGGAAACGAATGTCCGTCATCCACGAATATGAAGGTGAACGATGGGTATTCGCCAAAGGAGCCGCAGGCGGTTTTGTCCCAATCACAACTCATCGTTACTTGGATGGTGAACTTGTTGAGATCTCTGAAGACGACTTGAAGGAGGCCTCGAAAAGGAACAAAGAAATGGGGTCACAATCGATGCGTGTCATTGCTTTGGCAGCAAAGAAACTTGCAGTCGACGAAGATATGACGGATATCTCCAACGTTGAAAAGGGAATGATTTTCCTTGGCCTGGTTGGTATCATGGACCCTCCTCGCCCAGAAGTCAAAGAAGCGATTCGAATTTGCCAAGATGCTGGTATCAAGGTCAAGATGATTACTGGTGATCATCACATAACTGCCTCTGCCATCGGACAAGAGTTGTCAATCAGTGGTGCTGAAGCCGATCCAGTCAGCGGGGCTGATTTACGCAGCATGTCCGAGGACGAACTCTCAGATTCTGTCGAGAAAGCAATTTTTTCACGTGTCACTCCAGATCAGAAGATGCGAATTGTTTCCTCATTGCAGGAACAAGGTGAAATTGTTGCTATGACTGGTGATGGTGTTAACGATGCTCCTGCGTTATCTGGGGCGAACATCGGCATCGCTATGGGAATTGCAGGCACGGATGTCGCTAAAGATGCAGCAGATATGGTCCTTCAAGACGATAATTTCGCGAATATCGTTCACGCTGTAGAGGAAGGACGAAAAATCTACCAAAACATTCGAAATTTCGTACGATATCAAGTTTCAACCAACGTTGCTGCTGTAGCACTCATTGTGATATCGACGTTCATCTTTGGTTGGGAACTTCCACTCACAGCAACGCAAATCCTCGTCATCAACATTCTCATGGACGGGCCACCAGCCGTCGCTCTTGGTGTTGAAAAGAGGCATGGAAAGGTCATGGAACGCCCACCGCGTCCAGTTGACGAAGGATTACCGAATGGTCGAGATATCGCGTTAATTTTCTATCTTGGTGCTGTCATGGTGATTGGTACGCTCATTGTCTTCTTCCTTGCAGGCGGAGGCGTCTACGGAAACGAATGTTCGCTTGCACCATTCGCTACAGAGGCTGATGCTGGATTTAGTGTCGATGACTGTTTAGCTGGGGATGAAGTGGCCTTGAGTGCATGGAATTCGTATGCAGATTCTACATTCGCAGATGCGCAAACAATGACATTTGCAGTGTTCATTGTCTTCCAATTGTTCAATGTACTCAATTGCCGATCAGAAAAAGATAGCCTCTTTAGGTTGGGGCTCTTCTCGAACAAAGCAATCAACTATGCCATTCTTGCATCAGGATTCTTGTTGTTCCTCTTCGTACACTTTGCAACGTTCCAGATTCCTCTGATCGGTATTGACTTTGGAAGCCTACTCAGCACAACTCCGTTGGAGAGTGTCGACTGGATGGTGTTAATCGCTGTAGCATCAACGGTCTTCCTTGTAGAAGAGTTCCGTAAATTGATGATGAATTCAGGTTTCTTCAGCGTTCGACGTTAGTTGTGGAGCCAACCACATCTTCTTGAAGAATGAATTTGAGGCAACAGTATGACAGGATGGGTTTCAACGGCCGCATTAGCGGACAGGAACCCACAATGGAAGTTGATTCTCAAACAGACTCTTGCGCAAGAACGTTGGAGTGAACCTTTGCAAACCATCGTCGATAAGATACTTGATGATCAATCGCTCACCACTGAGGATGGCTTGCTTCTGTTCTCTGAGCCCAATCTGTTTGAACTCGGGCGATTGGCGAACTTGCACAAGCAGGCCATGTATGGACCCAAGGCTTACTTCAATTCGAATGTCCATGTCAATCAAACCAACATTTGTGTGCTCGCATGTAGATTTTGTGCCTTTCGGCGAGGGTCAAAGGCAGATGATGCCTATGCTCTATCGGTTGATAATTATCTTGAAGAATTGTCCAGATTTTCTCCGTATGTTAACGAAGTTCATTCAGTGGGCGGCTTGCATCCAGATTGGACAGTTGAACACTATGCTGAATTGTTTCGACGAATACGCGCCGAGCATCCGCATATATCGATTAAAGCACTTACTGCAGTCGAGATTAAGCATCTAGCGCAACTCTCAAATCTCTCCATTAAGGAGACACTGTTGCAGCTGCAAAGTGCAGGATTAACATCACTACCAGGGGGTGGTGCAGAAATCCTCGATGATGGTGTTCGAGCCATTATTTGCAATGGAAAGGAATCGAGTCAAGAGTATCTTGACATCCACCGTGCAGCCCACGAAATCGGATTGCCGAGTAACTGTACGATGCTCTTTGGAACCATCGAGACAACCACTCAACGAATCGAACACATTCTGCAATTGCGTGATCTTGCATCCGATACAGGTGGATTCCAATGCTTTGTTCCATATCCGTTTCTTCCTGATTCAACACGATTACCCATGGCGCAGTTGTCCACTGGCCAAGAAATACTTCGTGTCATTGCGGTTTCAAGAATTTTGCTCGATAGTATCCCACATATCAAGGCGTATCGGATGAACATCGGTGATGAACTTGCGGAACTCGCCTTACAGTTCGGTGCCGATGACATCGACGGAACGGTACAACAAGAATCAATTATGCACTTAGCAGGATCCACAGCACCACTGACGCACGACATGAAACAACTATCAAAACTAATCAACGATGCAGGCTGTATTCCCATCAAAAGGGATACTACCTACACAGAATTCGAAGAGTATGTGCCACCTAAACCGCCAAAAAGACTCCCCATGGCATGAGGCGATATGATGATGCAACAAAAGCCGAGATGGATGAATACCATTGGTCGTGTAGCGTTCATGAATTGCGACCCATTGTTTGTTGGATTGGATGAATCGTTCCACGTCCTACCTGCTCCTCCCTCGTGGTTAACTGGGCATCTTCTTCGTCGTGATTGCGTATTAGCTCCGATTCCTGCTGCAGACTTTGCAAAACATCATGACGAATTGGCACTCGTACCAGAGATAGGAATCTGCTCGAAAGGAGAGGTTGGTAGCGTTCTCGTCTTCGGTCATCGCCCACTTGAGGAAATGAGGGACATTGCCCTGCCTACAGATTCGTCTTCATCCGTCGCACTTCTCAAATTCCTGCTCAAAAAACGTGGCCTTGATCCTCGTCCAGTTGAAATGGGGCCTGATCTGGATACGATGTTGGACAGATGCGATGGGGCTCTGCTTATCGGAGATCGTGCTCTTGATCGTGCTAAATCCAATCCTGATCTGGTGCAACTCGATTTGGGCCAAGCATGGTTGGATTTGACAGGACAGCCGATGGTGTTTGGTGTCTTCGCAGCCAGAAAAGACACGCCTGTTGAAGTCGTACAAGCAGCACACCAGGCATTGCTCGAACGTCTAGATGCTTTTGAGAAAGACCCATTGACTCGGGAAAAGGTGCTTCTCCATGCTCACCTTCATTCCGATATGTCACTGGAACGCTTGAATCGCTATTTTGGTGAAGTATTCAACCGACTTGACGCAGAACATGTTGAAGGACTTCAAGAATATCTGATGCGTTGCTGTTCGTTGCATGAACCCGTTTCATTCCTCTGGTAAATCGGATACGAATCGCTTCAGCGTTCATCCAACGTGTCCTCTTGAGATGCAACACGTTTGACGGCTCTACGCTTCCTTGGCTTTGAATCAATGGATTGCGTGTCACTAAGCTTTCTGCGCTTGGTTGTCACTGTATCATGTTCGGAACGACGAGCTCTACGTTTACGGACCACTTCATTGGATGATTGTTGAAGGAGTTCCTTTGCTTGAGATGCCTCTTTGGATTGAATAGGGACACGATTCGACGTGTTCTCAACAGGCCTTCTTCGAGTAGGTCTTCGTTTTTCGGGTATGGGAACTTGTTCTTCCACCTCTGCTTCAAACGTATCTTCTGCGATATACACATCATCCCTCTCATCTTCGTCGAGATTTTCTTCGTCATCATCTAGGACAATATCATATGCTGATTGAGTCATTTTGTCATAGAGTCGTTGGGCAACAAATCCGATGAGAAGAATTACTACGAGAACCACTGCAATCAAGATTGGTGATGACAGTATGCTCGTTGGAGAGAGTTTCTCGCCTACTTCCTCCACGACTTCCACATCCAATGCAACTTGAGGCTCTTGGATGTGCCATGGGACGTATTCCTTGGTGACAATGGACGGGCCACTAACCGTAATCCGAATAGGGTGTTGGTCACTCAATTCGGTCATACTACCTGCTGCAGGAAATCGATGATTTTCAATGAGAATTTGAGTACCATCCAATGCCTTGCTGGTATCGAAATCATAGGTCAAGGAAATCGAGTATTGAATGTGCGATGTCCTGTCGTTTGATGGAACTAGTGTCATCCCATCCTTCACAGAACATTCCATTTTTACGATGTTGAGTGAAGTATTTTCGATGCTCACCTGTTCTGCTATTGTCGTACTTGTTGTATCTTGATCAAGATTGGAACAAACTGCATCAGCAAAGAGTTGTGCTTCTTCTGAAGACAATCGAACATCCGTGTCAAGTGACAAGCGTGACAAATCACGAATGCTCGCAGATGTTGCTTTGTTCAATGTGAATGTTTGCTGAACGATAATACTGCTCTCATTGAGATTCAAATCAATGGAACGGATGAAATTTTCATCTGGTAGGAGTTCGCATGAAATTCCAACATCTTCACAATTTAAATCCCAGTTGTCCTCTATTCCATCGCCATCATCATCGTCGTCCAAGGAATCAGGAATACCATCCCCATCAGTATCGATACCTGATTCACCAATTCCAATTCGCTGGATCGAAGTACCATAAATTACGATGGAATCGATTTTTGAATTGGTCATGATGTTTGTAATTCTTCCATCTTCGTTTGAGAACAGGACATAATCATCAAATGAATGAAACATTGTTATGTTATCGAGAATCATTTCATTGAGATAATCATAGACGATAAAGTGAGGGCTGGGAGAGGGCCTGAGAGCAATAACTTCGTTCGCATTTTCTGTAAATTGATACTTATCTGCTCCGTCGATCTCAATCGGCTTTAATTCAAATCCTGAAAGCGTCCACTTGCGTATTCCATCCGTCGGTGTTGAAACCGAAAAGTACGTATCGTCGTTTCCGAACGCACAATCGATGATCGCCGATTGAAGTTGAATTTCTTGTAGAATATTTCCATCTTCATCGTTCCACAAATGCATGAGGCCATTTTCGTCTGCCGTCAATATCATGCCGCTGTTGCTTGACACGTCTACACATGTCATGGCACCAGTGTGATTTCCTCCATAGTTTACCTCCTCTTCAAGCGTGTCTCGTTCGAGTTGAACAATCCCGTTTGTTGGTGCATTAGAAAACAACACGCCTCCGTTTGGAGACCACTCAAGAATGTAGGCGTTTGCTTGTGTTGTATCACTCGAGACAAGTGTGCTCAAATCACCTGTAGAAAGAACAAAAATTGAATCTTCCTCGCTTGAGCCCGACTTCAGCGTTAGTGCGAGTCTTGTCGAGTCAGGTGAAAGTGAAGTTGCAATAATTTCTTTGGAAAAGGTTCGTTCTTCCAAGACGGTTCCTGAGTCCGATAATTTGTACAACATCGTTCCGAAGGATGCAAAAATGTTGCCATAGGCATCAGCCTCAATGGTCCGTTTTCCATTGTCCGTATCCGAAATTTCAATGGCACTATTGAAAAACAATTCATCAGATGCAGATACGTTGTTTAATCCAAACAACATTCCAGCAGTCATAACAAGAATGAGGATTTTTCGAAAACGTACCTTTGTTTCCATGTCTCTAACACGCTCAACAATTACATAAACAATCCGTTACTTGTGAGCGTGATTTGTTTTCTAATCGATGCGGTTGGTTCTTGAATGAAACGTTCTTGGGAGGACCATGGCGAATCTTCCACGAGATGACCAAGGCAACCTCATTGTACGCATCGGCCATTCACCGGATCCCGATGATGCCTTTATGTTTCATGCAATGACAACGAATGCTTTTCCAACGCCAGGGTACAATTTCGTTCACGAACTTCAAGATATTGAAACCCTCAATCATCGTGCCATGAACTGCGAACTGGAAGTCTCCGCTGTGTCCATTCATGCTTATCCTGATATCGCGGACGATTACGCTCTGATGAATTGCGGCGCTTCAATGGGAGAAGGATATGGTCCAATGATTGTGGCCAAACAAGGTCTCTCTCTTCAAGATGCGAAATCTTCTGTCATAGCTGTGCCAGGCCTGAAAACCTCGGCTTATCTCGGACTACGTCTTGCTTGGGGCGATGTAACCGTCGAGGTTGTTCCCTTTGATGAAATCATACCGCGCATATTAGACGACACTTTCGCCTGTGGGCTCATTATCCACGAAGGTCAACTGACTTACGTTGAACATGACTTGAACGTGCTAATCGACCTTGGAGTCTGGTGGAACGAACGAACGGGAGGATGGCCTATGCCCCTTGGTGGCAATGTTGTTCGTAGAGACCTCGGACAGAAGATCATGGAAGATATTACAATGTACACAAAAATGAGCATTGAACATTCAATTGCTCATCCAGAAGAAGCTCTTGAATTCGCAAAAGCATGGGGTCGTGGCATTGACGACGAAACGAATCAAAAATTCGTGACGATGTACGTGAACGACCGAACCATTGACTACAAGCCTGAAGGTCGTTCCTCCATCCGTCAATTCTTGAAAGAGGGCCAAGAACTTGGCATGATTCGAAAAGATTTCAACATCGACGATTTGTCGTTCATTGGCGCTGTGGAGTGAGCAAAATGGATGCCCGTCCAGAAGTCAGCGAGTATGGTTCCGTCGATCCAGCACCTGCATCCGATTCTGAACAACTCGGTCAACTGCGAAACACGCTCCTTGATGAAAATGAGAAGATGTTCCAACGTATGCGCTCGGTATTCAAACTACGAAACATTCGAACACCAGAGTCATGTCTAACCCTCTGCGATGGCTTTTCGTCCTCAAGCGCACTCTTGCGTCATGAATTAGCGTATGTCCTCGGGCAAATGCAGATGGACGAAGCACTCCCAACGCTCATCAAGATTCTTTCGGATGACAAAGAACACGTCATGGTTCGCCACGAAGCTGCAGAAGCACTCGGGGCCATTGGGAATCGAGAAGCCGTTCCAGTTTTGGAGAAGTACCTGAATGACGAACACATCGAAGTAAGTCAATCGTGTGAAGTCGCTCTCGATTTGTTAAACTGGGTGAGCAACAGTACCATTGCTTGAACCAAATTCATCACGACATTTTAGAACCGAGACCTCCAGCAACAAATAGGTGAGACAATGCCCCACGAACATGTTCAACTTGCTCAGGCACCAAACGGTGAGATTGGTCCAAGATGCCATGCTTGTGGAATTCGGCTCACATTTGGGTCAGCCATGGTCCACAACCAACACTACTACTGTTGGGAACACTACGTTGAACAGACAGGAGCCGATACCGTTACTGTCGTTGGCGAGACGGAAGTAAAATTCTACATGAAGAACCAGTAGGGTTTCGTTCAAGAACTGTGAACGACAGGGATACGCATGGCTTCAACCGGTTGGGCGCGCTTTGCACATCGGTTTGGTCAGTATTACCGCTCATCCACATTTTGGCGTCCACCGAGAATGCCGAAACGAGAGTGGATGTTCATTCCGTTTGGAGGAGCTCCTCCACTTCGACATAAATCGTTTCGCAGTGAGCAGGAGTTGCGTCAGTTCCTGTCTGAGCGTGCAATGCATTCATGCTTTTACTCGACAGCATATTGGCAAAGACCATACGAATTGAAAATGGACGACAAAAACTGGCAAGGCGCGGACCTTATTTTTGATCTCGATGGAGATCACCTTCCAGGGGTAACGGATCGAGATTTCCCTGCCATGTTGGAGGTGATTCAGGAACAAGCGCATGCTTTGTGGAACGACTTTCTTGAACCTGAATTTGGTTTTGATCAAAAATTCCTTCAAGTGACATTTTCTGGTCATCGAGGATTTCACCTCCATTACAGAGATCCTGCATTGTTTCATCTCGATTCAGAGGCTCGTCGGGAACTGGTGTCCCACATTCGCGGCGAAGGTGTTGATGTGCAAGGTGGATTGACCCGTTTCAATGATGCAACTGCGAACGGTTGGACAAAACGAATTCGCACACAAATACCAACACTCATCGATAAACTCGTGATGATCGCTCAAGAAGGTGAAGAATCGACAGCAGTGATGAAGGATCTTCACCTAGGACTCAAAGCCAATCTTCAGAGAGAGGGCAAACCGGGCAAAGGTCCCGCTAGTATCAAGAAACTTGCAGATATGTTCCTTCATGATGAACGGCGCTCCTCTGTGGCTAATGGACAAATCTCGAGGCTTGGTGCGCATCAAGGATTGTTCCTTGATCTGGTCAAGTCCGATGCTTCGATAGTGCTGGGGGCAGCAGGTGAAACCGATGAAGTGGTCACAATCGATGTTCGTCGGCAAATACGATGGCCTACATCGTTGCACGGAAAGACTGGCATGCGTGTTACGGAATTTCCGCTGGAAAGACTTGATGCTGATGGAAGCCGGCCATTCGATGCTTTGAGCGAAGCGTTTGTTTTTGGTCAGGAGAAAACACTGAATGTTGAGATTGTTGTTGACGATGCAATGTTGAGATTTGGAGAAGATCAGCACGATGTTTCTATGGGCGATCAATTGCAGGTATCTGAATCCGCTGCGACATTTTTGAGTCTCAAGGGATGGGCGAAATTGGTCTAATTCCATATCAGCCGATACAGGTATTTTCATGGTCCAATTGTGGTAAGGTTCAAGGGTAGTATCCCACCCACCTACACTAGAGGTGAGTACGTGCGACGTCGAAAAAAGAACAAATCAGCAGATGTTCCCTCACCACTGCCACCACTTCCTGACATGCCGCCACTTCCTGGCGCACCCCTCCCTCCACTCCCTGCTGCGCCAACACCTGAACCATTACCAGCAGCGGCATTGCCTCCAAGCCCTCTACCGCCTCTCCCTGAGGCCAATGCGATGCCTCCTACACCAGAACCACCTCAGCCTGAAGAAGCGAAGAACGAATACGGTGACCTCTGGGCCAAGCGTTCCGCTAAACCCCTTCCACAAATCTATGGTGCAATCGACCGGTTGGGCTCTGGTGAATCCGGTTCTCTTCTCGATCGATATTCCGACCGCTTCGGCCATTCTCTTGACAGGGACATTATTGTCCTCCGGAAAAAGGAGCGAGAAGAAGCCCTCAATCTAGCCAGAAGCGCCCCTGTTGTTGAATTGCTTGATGAAGAGGAGCCAGATCGACTGACTGTAGTCGAGAATAAACTTCGAGAACTCAAACCGCTCTACAAAGAAGCGAAATCTCTGGGTGACAAAGATGCGCTCAGAGAACTCGTTCCACAACTTGAGGAATTGATGGCGGAACGACGCTCGTTGAAGGGCCAAACCAAACCAGTCCAACCATCATCAGATGATGACCACTCTGAAGATTCAGAAGAAGTTGCTGAAGCGGAAGAAATGGATGATGCAGACGTATTGTTCTCACAGTTCTTCACGATTGTGAACGATTTACTCGGCGATGAATTGCCAGAAGAAGCGATTGAAACCTTCCTCGCATCTGATGGGTTTGAGTTGTTCAAAGAAGTTGGAGCGGACCCTACATCCATTGATGATGAACGTCGAGGAGAATTTTTCAAGATCATCGACGAGCAACTTGGAAACATGCCTGACTCTTCGATTTCCGCGTTCGTAGAATCCGGAGATTTTGCAATCTACAAACAAATCTCAGAAATGTACACATAAGTGAGGCGATTATATGGGACTACTTGACAAAGTTGAATCAAATGAAACGAAGGCACCCAAGAAAGCACCGGCGAAAGCTGCGAAAGCAGTCCCTGTTGCAGCGAAGCCTGCAAAACCCAAGAAGGAGAAGAAGCCAAAGGTCAAGAAAGCACGACCTGCAAGTCTCTCTTCGGAGTTTGAAATTGCTCCAAAACTAAGTCGAGTCATTGGTTGGTGGGTTAATTTCATCGCCAATTTCTCAGTTTTGATCGCTGGCCTTGTTATGTCTGCACTCACTGGTGGTTCAAGCGGTGGTTTGGAAACAACCATTTTGTTCCTTGTTGCGATTGTCGTTCTCTTCTTTAACGCAATATTCTTGCCAATTTACACTGGGCGCAACCTGGGTCAATACACGTCTTCGACTCGATACATTCGCGGTGATGGTTCCAAACCACTATTCCTACACAGCTTGTTCGTGAACAACATCGGTCTTCTCTCCCTGATTGGTTTCATCATGGTGTTTGTACAAGCCGGACAAATTTCTGGAGGCGGCACGGCACCTATTGTTCTGACATCAATCGGTTCTGTTCTGATGATTCTTTGGATTGTGAATTGGCAATTCTCCCGTAACAGTGAACTGGACCAAGGACTCTTTGATCTCATGTTTGGAGCATACCTTGTACGATATGTGCCCGAAGAGAAGGCCACGTCAGGATTCCGTGCACGACTTGAGAGCATGAGTCAATTCGGAGAAAAGTACGCTAAGCGTGTTGAAGAGCGTGCGAAAGTTCGTGAAGAAAAAGCATCGGAAAAAAATGATGCTGAAGAATCATCCGAAGAAACTACCGAAGACTGAAGGATTTCATCCCCATGATTTCGAACCGCTTTTCAGCGTTCTTCGTTCATGCATTTGCTTGGACACTCATCACAATAGGATTCATCGTATCCTCTGACACATTCTACATCATTTTGCTTGCACCCATCATTATCATCGATATGTGGCTTGCCCTGTGTCTAGGATTCATGTTGCGACTACCAACAATTCGAGAAGATATTGAACCACCTAATGATTGGGAGTGGGAGTCACTTGACGTACAGGGATATCCGGTTCGTTGGTTGAAGAAGGATTGGGATGCAAACAAACCCCTTGCCATTTTTATTCACGGATGGAATTCTCGCGCATCGAATATGTTGGGTAGAAGTGCGTTGTTTCAAGAGTTAGGATACAATTGCGTGTTGTTTGAAATGCGGGCTCACGGAGGTAACAAACGTGTCCCCCACTGGGCAGCAATGCATGTATGTCATGATCTTGAGAGAGTACTGATTCACTTCGAGCATCGTGAATGGCTCAAGAACGGGTTTCTCATCCACGGGCATAGCTTAGGAGGATTTGTTGCACAACGCGCATTGCGTTCAGAATTGGAGACTTCAAAATATGCTCAAGGAGTGATTCTTGAGTCACCTGTCAGTTCCTATGAGTACATCAACAATCAAACATGTGATTATCTAAAAATTCCGAAGCCATTACAACGTCCTATGATGCGTCGGCTGTTGCGATATTACAATCGACTCAATCCATCCCAGTACCAAGTTCCATCGATTGATTTCTTGAGGCCTCCTGAATGGGGATTGCCTC
>CEUK01155082.1_pt1 | contig 16511 bp, 11 predicted proteins | sample 356451 | NCBI WGS metagenome assembly CEUK01 (sample SAMEA2622843, study PRJEB7988) | marine metagenome | isolation source: saline water (ENVO:00002010), including
ATACGCTCTGATTGGACTTACAGTATCAATTGCAATTGCAGTTGGAGTAAACGAAAATCTAACTTTTACAGAAGTTGTAACAGAAATACCAGAAGCATTTGCAAATGGTATAGTTAAGTTTTTCTCAAAACTAGGACTCTAATTTAAAATGAAGCAAATAAAATTTTCACTAGTAATATCTTTACTATTGGGATCAATTGGTGTGTTTGGGCAAGAGAAAGTAGAAAGTAAATTTGGCAAAGGAGTGTACGTCGTAGCTAACGACTCGAGCTTCTCAATGAAGTTCAACGCCAGAGTTCAGAGTCTTCTTCAATTCGAGGTACCATATGGATCTGAAAATTTAATGGACGATATGACTTCTAATTGGTTAATTCGTCGTTCAAGATTAAAGTTCTCCGGATTTGCCTACTCTCCAAAGGTTAAGTATAAGATTGAGCTTGGCCTTTCTAACCGCGACCATGGTGGTGAGAACATTCACACTAACAATACATCTAACTTAATTTTAGATGCATTTGTTCGCTGGAACTTTTATAAGAACATGGAAGTTTGGATAGGCCAAACTAAGCTCCCAGGAAACCGTGAACGTGTAATCTCATCTCAAAAGCTACAGTTCGTTGACCGTTCTCTTGTTAACTCACGTTACAATATCGACCGTGACATGGGAATCCAATTCCGCAACAAGATCAACATAGGATCTATCGCTACTCGTCAAGCTCTAGCTATTTCACAAGGAGAGGGGAGAAATAGAACTAACAAAAAGGATCCAAACCCTGCAAATGGGTTTGAGTATACCGGACGTGTTGAGGTTTTACCATTTGGCGAATTCACAGGTAAGGGTGATTACTTCAGTTCTGATTTGAAGCGTGAAGAGACTCCTAAGCTTTCAATTGGTGTTACTTACGATGTGAATCAAAATGCTGCTCGTACTGGCGGAAACCTAGGAAGCTATATTGAAAATGAAAGTGGTGTAGATTACGAAAATCTAGCTACTCTTAACACAATTCTAGCTGATGTCATGTTTAAGTATCAAGGATTCTCATTACTTGCGGAGTTTGCAGAAAAAACTATGGATCGCAATAGAACATATGAAATTATTCAAACTGCAAATGGCACTACATATAATATTTTAAATAACTACTACACTGGTACTGGTTTAACTGTTCAAGCTGGATATCTACTAAAGAATAATCTTGAGCCTGCTATTCGCTATACCTCGATTGCACCAGAATTATTAACGGGCAATATCGCAGGACAAAGCAGAGATCTACAAGAAATGATCACTTTTGGTCTTTCTAGATATGTTGTGGGACACAGTCTGAAGATTCAAACTGATTTCAGCATTACTAATGAAACTGATCAGGTAACAGAAGAATCATCAAAAGAATACATGTTCCGCTTCCAAGTGGAAATGGCATTCTAAAAAATATAGGATTTTGAAAGACGCCGAATACTAAAAAGTGTTCGGTGTTTTTTTATTCCTGAATCATCCCCGACCCTGAAGAATTGACAAAGGGATTCGTTGCCTTTTCTTTACCAACTGTAGTTGAAGGTCCGTGACCTGGATGAACCTCAAAATTATCGGGTAGAGTGTATAGTTGTTTCTCGATAGACTTAGCTAGATTAGATGCATCTCCACCTGGTAAATCAGTCCTGCCTACACTTCCATTGAATAAGACGTCTCCGCCAATTACAAATTCATGTTCGTGGCAAACGAACACCACATGGCCTATACAATGGCCTGGAGCGAGTCTTATTTCTAGATTAAATTTCCCACACTCAATAATAGACCCTTGGTCGCCTAAGTCTTCTCCTCTAGAGGGCAATGGATCCATCGGTATACCATAAAGTTGTGCTGACTTTTCAGCCATATCCCAAGTTGGTAAATCAGAGGGATGTAATCTTGGTAGTAATCCATATTTAGATGCAATCCAATTTGCACCCATAACATGATCTAAATGCGCGTGAGTCAAAAGACACCCAATAAGAGTAAGTCCATTATCAGCCAAAAAAGAATCAAAGTATTCTCTTTCAGCCACATTACTCATACCCGGATCAAAAACCGTCGCTTCTCCATTGCCGTGATCTAATAAATAGGTTTGTTCACTAAAGGTATTGAATGTGAAAGTGTGTAGTTCGTTTATCTTTTTCTGCATTATAGGCGTAATTTCGAAAAGAATGCTCTCTTCAAGCACAATATTACCTAGGATATTTTCAATGGCAATCACATTTTTAATTGCCTCATGCTCATGGGGGCAGTTTCACGATGGGCTATTGGTTGAGTTTGGTAAGAACAGAGTGCAGTACAGAAACTTTCAATGGCAGTATCATACTCAAGGAGAATTTGAAGTTTATTACTACCAAGGTGGTAAAGAATTAGCAGGAGATATTGCAGCAATTGTGGAATCAGCAAAGGAGAGAATTACTCCATATTTTGGAAACAGTCTTGATGGGCCAATTCAGATTTTGGTCTATAATAATCAAGCAGAATTTACTCAATCAAATATTGGTTTATTTAATCCTGAAGACGAGGGGAATAATATAGGTGGAAATGCAAAACTCGTTGGTAATAAACTGTTCGTTTATGGAAAAGGAGATAGACGCGAGTTGGAAAGAGATATAGTTGAGGGTGTTGCTAGGATTGGATTAAAACAAATTCTTTACAGAGGAAGCTGGCAGGATGCTATGAGAAATTCAAGCATTTTACAGATTCCAGATTGGTTTGAAGAAGGGTTAGTAAGTTATATAAGTGACCCTAGATCTGCAGAAGCAAAAGCTTATATCTATGATGCTGGGAAGACAGGTGATTTGGGTTGGATTGAGAGAACTTATGGAGAAAAAGCAGGAAAATATGGAATGGGTGTTTGGTCTTATGTAGCCGACGTATACGGAAAGCAGGCAATAGCTAATGTGATCTACATGGTTAGATTAAGCAGCAGTGTAGAAGGAGGCTTCAGATTCGCAACTGGGATGAATTTGAATGAATTGATGGGAGAAGTTTTGGCATATTCAAACAGACTATCATCAGCTGAGTATAGAGATGTGATAAATGGGATTGAAGAACGTGAATTAGGCTTTAATTATCAAAGCTCTTCAAAATCTCCTGATGGAAACACAACAGCTTATATTACAAATACAAGAGGTCAATTAGTAGTTAGAACATTGAATCATGAAACTGGTGAAATAAGAAAAAGAGCAACTCATGGCAAGAAACTAAGCCAAATTGGAAGTGGCGAAGGTCTTCATATTGCGTGGCACCCAAACTCTAATCAATTTAGCTATGTCATTAATGAAAAAGGGGAACCTCAACTAATTACAATTCGATTAAACGAGAGGTCATTTGTGCAAAAAACACTTTATAGAATTGACGGAGTCCTTTCACTTGATTATTCTGGTGATGGCAGAAACATCGTATTCTCTGGTCTTAGAGAGGGTAGGTCTGACTTGTACTTGTATAGGGTAGTTGGCAACATTCAAGAGCCACTTTGGGTGGATAGATTCGACGACCTTGATCCAAGATTTACTAATGGAGGTAAATCTGTGATTTTTGCATCAAATAGGCCTGATGATACACTTAGAGGAGACACACGCCATATTCCATTCCAGAAAGAAATGGATCTCTATTTGGCTCATTTAGATAAAGACCAAATAGAAATTGAAAAGCTAGTTAGCACCCCTTTAGTAGACGAAAGAAAACCTGTCCCACTTTCTAATAATGATTTTATCTACTTAGCTGAAAAGCCGAACGGATCTCAAGATTTAATGTGGGGATGGAAGGATAGTACAATTTTGAGCATAGACACAATAGTCAGATACAGATATTATACTGACACTCGAGTTATGCAAAAAGCGGTTGTTCCTGCTTTAGGATTGGAGTGTGATACTGTGAATCAAATCATTCAAACACCAATTATCTTGAATAATGAGCTTTATGATTTAGCTGTGTCAAAAATGCCTCAGACGAACAGTAGACAAAGTTCAATTTTAAGTGATCACATCAACGAAAAGGGTTTAGTAGAGGATTTTGTGCCGCCAAATTGGTCGGCAGTTTTAACTGACACACAAGTAGATATCAGGAATTACGTTTTTGAGAGTGAAAAAAGAGAAAAGCCAGATATCAAAGAAAAAACTGACGATATATATGAAAACCCAATCGATGGTAGAGAAGTAGTACTTAAGCCGTCAAATTACAGACTTAATTACACCCTAGAGAAAATACAGACCCAAGTGAGCAATGCGTTTGGGTCACAATTTTACACCCCGTATGATGGAAATATCAATGTAAATCCAGGCATAGGTAATGCTACTGAACTTAGGATTAGCGACCTTTTTGAGGATAAGCATATCATAGCTGGTTTTAATATTCCAGCTAACTTAAGCAATAGCTTGTTTGGCCTTGCATATTACAATCTTGAAGGCCAAACCGATAAAATGCTAAGCATTCAAAGGCAGGGTACAATGAGCTATGATGCGGATATATATGCTCTGATAGAAACTACATCTCTTTTTTCTAAATACAGATTAACATTTCCTCTTGATGAGGTCAGAAGCGTAAGGGCTTCTATTGGGTTGAGAGTTGATAGACATGTTCCACAGGGTACCGAAATGTTTACCCTATCACAGCCAATAGAAATAAATGAGCAGTTTGGAGGGGAAATTGCATACGTGTATGACGACACTCGAATATTATCCCTCAACATTAGGGAGGGAACAAGGGCTAAGGTTTGGTCAGAATATTATGTTGACACTCAGAAAATGAGTTTTGGTACTTTGGGTTTTGATACTAGAAAATATATACGGTTGTATTCGAATAGTATACTCGCTTTTAGGCTTGCTGGATCTTATTCAATTGGAGAAGATAAGCTTTTACATCTTTTAGGCGGAACAGACAATGTTCTTTTAAACTTTAGGACACCTGGATCAGAAATAGATCCTGATGTTAGTTATGCTTATCAAGCAAGAATTACTCCCTTAAGGGGTTTCTCTAACAATGCTAGGAACGGATCTAATGCAATGGTTGCAAATGCTGAATTGAGAATTCCTATTTGGAGCACATTTAATAAAATTCCTGCTAGTAATGATTTTTTGAGACATCTACAACTTGTCATGTTTGGTGATGTTGGGTCAGCTTGGAATGGGCTTCACCCCTATTCGGATGACAACGGTTTTAATACGACTGTCATAGAGCAAAACCCGATTACGATAACAATTGATAATAACAACGAACCAATATTGTATGATTATGGTTTTGGTTTGAGGTCAAGGTTATTAGGATATTGGGTGTGTGCTGATTTAGCATGGGGAGTGGACAACAAGATGATTCAGCCAATTCGTTTTTCATTAAGTTTAAACTTTGATTTCTAATCTTGGAACTCTCAACATTATTCATATTACTACTAATCGGAGTTATCGCTGGAATAGCTAGTGGTTTTGTTGGTATTGGTGGTGGATTAATTATTGTCCCAGCACTTATTTACTTCACAGGTTTAGATCAACACACTGCTCAAGGAACTTCACTTACTATGATGCTTCCTCCAATTGGAATACTTGCTGCGATGAATTATCATAGCGAACAAAGTGTCGAATGGACATATGCAGCTTGTTTGGCCGTAACATTTATCCTTGGCGCTTGGCTTGGTAGTAAATGGTCACTAAAACTATCCCCAACTATTGTGCGTTTAATCTTTGCAGGATTTATGATTTACACTGCAATAATTATGATTATTAAATCACTAAAAGAACTTTACCCAGGAGATGGAGCTTAGTGAGATTATAAAAGAGAAAGCAAAAGGAATGCATCACCAACTTATTGAGTGGCGCAGGTATTTACATGCAAATCCTGAGCTCTCTTTTGAAGAGTACAATACAATGGCGTTTATCTCGTCAACACTAGATAATCTTGGCATAAATCACATAAGTGGGGTTGCAGGAACTGGTGTTGTTGCAACAATCAAGGGTTTAAATCCTGAGTCTAGAACTGTTGCATTGAGGTCAGACCATGATGCTCTTCCAATTAAGGAGCTCAACGAAGTTGATTATGCTTCTGTCAATGCTGGAGTAATGCATGCCTGTGGACATGACGTGCATACCACTTCGCTACTTGGTGCTGCTTATATCCTAGACCAAACCAAGGATTTATGGCATGGCACAATGAGATTGATTTTTCAACCTGGAGAGGAAAGACTACCTGGAGGAGCTTCTATTATGGTTAAAGAGGGTGTACTAGAAAGCCCTATTCCAAATCACATCATTGGTCAACACGTTTTCCCTGACCTTCCTGCAGGACATGTTGGGATGAGAAGCGGAATGTATATGGCATCTGCAGATGAGATTTATTTGACAATAATCGGTAAGGGAGGGCATGCTGCTTTGCCTGAGGGTCAATGCAATCCTCTTTTAGTAGCTTCTGAGATTATTTTAGCCTTTGAAACGCTGATTGAAAATAGAGAGGAGCAGGAAGTAAAAACTGTTCTTGGGATAGGATTTATTGAGGGAAAAGGAGCAACAAATGTGATCCCAAACTCAGTAAAAATGATGGGGACATTTAGGTCTCTTGATGAGGACTGGAGGTTTAAGGCACATGATTTAATAAGAACTCTCGTAGAGGAAATTTGCGATAAAAGAGGCGCGACTGCTGACTTGGATATAAGAGTAGGTTACCCAAGTGTTTACAATAATCCAGAGCTAACTGACAGGATAAGGTCTGCAGCAATTGAGTATTTGGGTGAAGAAAAAGTACACCTTCTTCCCGAGCGAATGACTGCAGAGGACTTTAGCTTTTATGCCCAAAAAATTCCTGGCTGTTTTTACAGACTAGGTACAGCAAGCCCAAATTCAGATCACGGACATAGCGGTTTACACACTCCGTATTTTGACGTGGATGAAAGCGCGTTGGAAATTGGTGCTGGGCTTATCGCTTATGGGGCAATTAAGTGCTAATTAGCTACGTCGCTCAGGAACTTTATTCTAATAAGTCTAAGCTCTTCTTCTGAATAGCTACCTTCGAATTCTGCCAGAGCTGCCTCTATACTTTCGTCATCAGATTCGCTGAAAAATTCAAATAACTCTTCAACGCAGTCTTCATCCATACTCTCTTCAAGGCAATGATCAATATTAACCTTAGTGCCTGCAGATACTATTTGCTCAATCTCAGATAATACTTCTTCTACACTAAGATTAGTTCTAGAAGCCATATCACTAAGATTCATTTTTCTATCAATCTGCTGAATAATATTCACTTTATTGCTAGACTTATTTGAAGCGGTTCTCACAAGAAGATCCTCTATCCTCTCTATATTTTCCTCTTCTACGTACTTAGCTATCAGTTCAAGAAATTCCTTTCCGAATTTTTTGGCCTTCCCGGATCCAACTCCGGTGATTCTTAACAACTCTTCTTCTGTGATTGGATAGTGAATTGACATTTCATCAAGACTAACATCCTGAAAAATTACATATGGAGGTAGATTTTTCTTGTCTGCAATTTCCTTTCTAAGAGTAACAAGCATTGGACGCAACTTAGTGTCAGCAGCACCTCCTTGACCTTTTCTAGTTTGTACCATTGTGTCTCCAGAATCCACATCGTCATAATTCCTCTCTTCAGCCAACATAACCTCATAAGGCGTATTCATATACTCCTTACCCTTTTCAGTGATTTGAAGAACTCCGTATTGTTCTACATCTTTCCTTAAAAAGCCAAAAACAATTGCCTGCCTCATAACCCCATTCCAATGTCTATCCTCTTTATCTGCACCCTTCTTCCAAGACGAGTTTTGTGAGCCCTTATAAGCTTCTACCTCCCTATTTTCCTCTCCTACTAAAATTGCAGAAATAAATTGCATTTTATGGGCTTGTTTAAAGTCATTGACTGTTTTAAGAATGAGTACAAGTTCTTCCCTACCGTCGTATTGGCTCTTAGGGTTTCTAGTGTTGTCACAATTCTTAGCTCCAGGGCCGTTCACCTCATCAAACTCTTCTCCAAAATAATGAAGAAGGAATTTTCTTCTTGAAATTGAAGTCTCAGCATAGGCCATTACTTCTTGAAGTAATTGCATGCCTATTTCCTGCTCAGCTATAGGCTTTCCATGAAGGAATTTCTCGAGCTTCTCAATGTCTTTATGTGAGTAGAAAGCAATACAATGTCCCTCTTGACCATCCCTTCCAGCTCTTCCAGTCTCTTGGTAATAGCTCTCTAAACTCTTGGGAATATCATAATGAATTACAAACCTCACATCAGGTTTGTCAATACCCATACCAAATGCAATTGTTGCAACAATGATATCTACATCTTGCATGAGGAATTGGTCTTGAATAGAAGACCTTGTTTTACTATCCTTTCCAGCGTGATAGGGTAAAACCTTAACGCCATTTACTGCGAGTGTTTCAGCGATCTGCTCAACCTTCTTTCTACTCAAGCAATAGATAATTCCGCTTTTGCCTTTGTTATTGAGTGCATATTGAACGATCTGCTTAAGAGCATCCTTTTTGGGTCTTACCTCGTAGTATAAATTATCTCTATTAAATGATGATTTAAATACATTGGCATTTATCATCTCTAGGTTCTTCTGAATATCTCCCTGAACCTTGGGTGTTGCTGTTGCAGTCAAAGCAATAATGTTCACATCCGAAATCTGCTTGATAATGGGTCTAATCTTTCTATACTCAGGTCTAAAATCATGTCCCCACTCAGAAATACAATGAGCCTCATCAACTGCAACAAATGTGATGTTGACAGACTTTAAAAACTGAATATTGCTTTGCTTAGTTAAAGTCTCTGGAGCTACGTAAAGTAGTTTTGTTTTGCCTGAAGTAACATCATAAATAACTTGTTCAGCCTCACTTTTACTCAAAGAAGAATTCAAAAAGTGAGCAATTGAAGAGTCTTCATGGTTTCCTCTAATAGCGTCAACCTGATTCTTCATTAAAGCAATCAAAGGCGAAACCACCAATGCTACACCATCCAACATGAGTGCAGGAAGTTGGTAGCAGAGACTCTTGCCTCCACCTGTGGGCATAATGACGAAGGTATCCCTCCCCTCTAGGACACTTTGAATAGCTTCTTCCTGCTTTCCCTTGAATTCTTTAAACCCAAAATATTTTTGCAACGCCTCTTTAGGCGTACTCTCATTAAGGCTCATCTGTTGATTAGGATTACACTAATAAAGATAAGGCCTTTTCTTAGATTTGCAATCATTAAATTTGACCATGCATTTGAGCCATCAAAAAGGCGAGTCTTCAAGAACTGACATCTTAAAAAGAGCAGTCCAAACTCTCAAAATGGAGGGAGATGCCATCCACAAACTAGCAACTAGTCTGGGGGATGAATTTGTTAATGTAATTACTCTAATACTTGAATCCAAAGGCCGAATTGTTTTAACAGGTGTTGGCAAAAGCGCTGATGTTGCTAGGAAAATTGTAGCAACTCTTAATTCAACAGGATCTCCATCATTCTTCGTTCACGCGGGTGATGCAGTACATGGTGATTTGGGTGGAATTCAAATTGGAGATGTCATTTTATGCCTTTCTAAAAGTGGTCGTTCGGATGAAATAGTCGCCCTAGCACCCCTTATTAGAGCTGCAGGAAATCCAATTATTGCTATTACAGGAGTTGCTGACTCTCAATTAGCAAATCTATCAGACCATGTAATTTTGGCCGGAGTAGACCCGGAAGCATGCCCATTTGACCTTGCCCCAACAACAAGCACAGCAGTCCAAATGGCACTTGGCGATGCCATCGCACTTTGCCTCATGGAAGCTAAGGGCTTCGGCGCCGAAGATTTCGCCCGCAACCATCCTGGCGGAACCCTCGGCAAGCGACTTACAGTCCTAGTATCCGATCTTATCGACTCAAATCGCATGCCACAAGTCTCACCCACGGCAAAACTCCAAGACATTCTCATTTCAATGACAACTGGCCGCTATGGAGCAACTGTTGTAATCAACTCAAATAAGATAGTCGGCATAATAACTGACGGCGACCTTCGTCGCGCACTAGAAGCCGGCCAAACCTCTGATGAAACTTTCGCCTCAGACATCATGGGAACCTTACCATTAACAATCTCGCAACAACGCCTAGCGGTCGACGCAGCTAATGCAATACGCGAAAGAGGTGTAACCCAAATCATTGCCATAGACTCTTCAGGCAATTACTCAGGAATTGTACACCTCCACGATTTAATACGAGAAGGAATAGTTAATTGATGGCACCACTAGATCAAGACCTCACAAACGAAAAGCAAATGGGCTTTCTCGACCATCTCGAGGAACTCCGTTCTAGACTCTTCAAGGCAATGTTCGCCATCTTCATAGGAGCTGGAATTCTATTTGTAAAGAAGGATTGGGTGTTCGATATTATCTTGTTTGGCCCAAGAAATACCGATTTCTTCAGCTTCAAAATGTGGTGCAAGCTATCCGAACTAATAGGGGCCGGAGACAAACTATGCGTAAGCGAAATCAAGTATGAGCTCATAAACACATCAATGCTCGGAAACTTCACGGCGCACATTATCGTATCTCTTATAGGAGGAATAATCGTTGTTTTCCCATATATAATGTTTCAAGTTTGGGGGTTTGTTAAACCGGCTCTTAAAGACTCAGAAAGAAAGTCGATACGAGGTCTAGGGTTTGCATCATCTCTTTTATTTTTTGTTGGAGTAGCATTTGGATATTGGGGGATTGTCCCATTATCTCTTCAATTTCTTGGTGGATATGAAATAGGAGATGTCGCTGCAAGAATTGCAGTTATGTCTTACGTAAAAACAGTTGCCGCGATTGCTTTGTCATCTGGTTTAATCTTTCAACTTCCTGTCTTAGTATATTTCCTTGCAAGAGCAGGGATTGTTACAACTGAGATACTTAAAAACTACAGAAAACACGCCTTAGTTGGCATATTAATTGTTGCTGCCATCATAACTCCTCCTGATCTAACTTCACAAATATTAGTATCCATTCCAGTATTATTCCTTTACGAAATAGGTATACTAATTGCAAGGCGACAGGAAGCCAAAAGAAAAAAGAGAAAAAACAAATGATAATTAGAAAACTTACACTACTTATTTGTTTAAGTTTTTCTCTTTTTATCTCAGCCCAAACAACCTCAGTTAAAGGACGTATATTTGACGGAGACACTGGGTCTCCCCTCCCGTTTGTCACAGTAAATTTTCGAGGCCAAAACATTGGTACAACTTCAAATATTGAGGGCAACTACTCATTAAGTACTTCTAACAAAGTATCTAAAATTGTCATTTCATACCTAGGCTATCAAAGCCAAACAATTTCAATTCAAAAGGGCGTACATCAAAAAATTGACATTGCCTTAGAGGCCAAAAAAATTGAATTAGCTGCAGCAGAAGTAAGACCGGATAAAAAACTTAAGAACCCAGCAAAACCACTAATGCAAAAAGTGGCTGATGCTAAGAAAAACAACGATCCCAAACGCATTGATGCAATTAAATTCAAATTCCATGAAAGGGTTGAAATGGATCTAAATGATATTCCGGATAGATTGCCAAGTAGAAAATTCTGGGGACCATTTGGTTGGGTTTGGAACAATTTAGATTCAACTGAAGCCAAAGTGAATCTCCCCGTTTTTCTAACCGAGTCCATTGGAACTATAAGAACTCAGAAAAAGCCTGCTAGAATTGAAAAAAGAGTTGAAGCAGCAAGAGCGTCTTGGATGGAGAATGGCGAAAACACATCCTCTGTGTCGTCTGAATTTTTCACCATTGACTTCTACGAAAATCAATTCCTATTAATCGACAAAGCCTTTACTAGTCCCATTCATGATAGAGGAAACCTTCACTACAGGTACTACATTCTTGACACATTAGATATTGATACTCGCCCAACTTTTCATATTGCTTTCGTTCCTAGAAGAAGGGGTGAATATACTTTTGAAGGTGAACTTTTCATTGACACCTTAACTCTAGGACTTAAAAAGGTGGATGCAAAAATCAGCGAAGGGGCTTCTATTAATTACCTAAGGTCAATGAGGTTTATCATGAATTATGAGTTCATCGAAAACAATTGGGTTATAACTAGAAAGGAAGACATTGTAGACTTCTCTTTTACCGGAGGAAGTATGGGGATATATGCAAAAAATATCGTTATATATCACGATTTTGAATTTGCTCAAAGTTGGCCTCGTGATGTATGGACGTCAAAAAGAGATTTGAGTTTTGATGAGGGGTCAAATGATGTGCTTGAGGAGGTTTGGGTTTCAAACAGGCCAGAACCATTATCAAATAGAGAAAAAGACATCTACATATTAGCTGACTCTGTTCTTGACATGCCTCAATTTAATCTACTATATGGAAGTCTTTACGCTATTGCAACTGGCTATATAGAGTTTGAGAAAATTGAGATCGGGCCTTTGTATGATGCTTATTCTTACAACGAGGTGGAGGGAAGTAGGTTTGGCCTTGAGCTTTATACAACTGATGAAATGAGTCGAACAATTATGCCATCTGTTTTTGTTGCATATGGCACCAATGACAAAGAATTTAAATACGGTGGGGATATAACTTGGATTCAAAATCGCAACCCAAGAGTGGAGTGGTATGCGTCCTATTCAAAAGATGTAGATCAGCTTGGAATGATGGGGTTCTTTGATCAGGGAAACATCTTTAATACTGCTCTTTATATAGGGGATGCCCAAAACAAACTTTCAATGGTTACTATTGCGGAAGCTAGCTTTTTAGGTGAGTTTGGAAAGGGGTTTACATCATTTGTTGAATTTCGCCATCGAAAAGTCGAGGGTCGAGGTGAATTAAATTTTGATGTAGAAGGAAATAACCAAGCTTTAATTACAGCGGAATCTACATTCCAAATTAGGTATGCTAAAAACGAAAAATTTGTAGCAGGTGCAACTGAGCGCTATAGCTTAGGGACAAGAGCTCCAATTTTCACCCTTACCACAACACAAGGTTGGAAGGGGATTGCTGGTTCTCAATTCAGATATGGTCGATACACCTTAGGAGTTGAGGGTAAATGGAGAATGGGGCCATTAGGCCGAATCGATTGGAACACTGAAGCAGGAACATATTCAGGATTAGCTCCATATCCACTGCTTGAACTTCAACCAGCAAACGAAACTGCTCTTTCAATTAAAAATGCATTTAACCTACTTGATTATTTTGAATATGTTAACGATTCTTGGGCTAGAGGAATCTTTGAATGGCATGGCGAGGGGGTTCTAATAGGTCGAATCCCACTCATCAAAGAATTAAACCTTAGAGAAGTGGTTGGAGTAAAAGTGGTATATGGTAGTTTAATGGATAAGCATGAAGAACTTTTAGAACTTCCGGAGAACTCTACTGGCTTAAATGGTTTTTATGGAGAAGCGGTGTTTGGGATAGAAAATATATTACAGTTTATGCGCGTTGACTTCAACATGAGATTAAATCAACTCACTGAAGAGGAAGGTAAAAACATGGGTTTTAGATTCGGGATAGCCGTTGAACTTTAAGTTTGCAATCAAATGAATATGTCTGCAGCACATAACAATGCATCTCTCAAGGCCGAGAATCTGTCTAAGAGTTATGCCGGCAGAAAGGTGGTTTCTGATGTTAGCTTTTATGTTAAACCAGGAGAAGTTGTTGGGCTTTTAGGGCCAAACGGTGCAGGCAAAACAACTTCATTCTATGCTGTTGTAGGATTAGTAAACCCCGAGATAGGCCGAGTATTTCTTGGCAAGGAAGAACTAACTAATCATCCTATGCACATTCGTGCAAGAAAAGGAGTTGGGTATCTCCCTCAAGAAGCTTCAGTATTCAGAGCACTAAGTGTTGAAGATAATATTAGCGCAATTCTTGAATTACAAGGTCTCTCTCAAAAAGCACAAAGTGAGAAACTTGAAGAACTGATAGATGAGTTTAAGCTAAACAAGGTTCGCAAAAGCATGGGGGCTGTATTGTCTGGAGGTGAAAGAAGACGCACTGAAATCGCTAGAGCACTTGCTTGTGATCCCAACTTTATCTTACTTGATGAGCCCTTTGCTGGTGTTGATCCTATTGCAGTTGAAGATATTCAAAGAATTGTTGTTCATTTGAAAAACAAAGGCATTGGTGTTCTTATCACAGACCATAATGTTCAAGAAACATTGCATATCACTGATAGAGCATACCTATTGTTTGAAGGAAAAATCTTGAAAGAAGGAACTGCTGAGACTCTTGCTTCAGATGATCAAGTTAGAAGAGTATACCTCGGTAGAAACTTTGAACTAAGGAAATAAAAACTTAGTTCCTAGCTGCTAGGATCCTACTTATATACTTCCCAATAACGTCAAATTCAAGATTCACCTTGTCTCCAACTTTTATTAGGTGCATAGTTGTTTCATCCCACGTATAAGGAATTAAGGCAATTGAGAACCTGCCTTTATCACTTTGAACTACGGTTAATGAAATCCCGTTTACTGTTATTGAGCCTTTAGGAACAGTCATCCATTCTAGAGAATCATGATGTTCAATAGTTAGTTCATGTGACCCTCCTTTATCTTCTATAGTTAAAACAGTGCCAATAGTATCGACATGACCCTGTACCATATGGCCATCATAACGATCTCCCATCATCATACATCGTTCTAAGTTTACCTTATCCCCCACCTTCCAATTATCCAAACTTGTTTTGACCATAGTTTCTTCAATAGCTGTAACTACGTATTTGCTAGAGGAGCATGCAACAACTGTTAGGCAAACTCCATCGTGAGCAAGGCTTTGGTCTATTTTCAATTCAGAGTTAAAAGGACAAGACAGTGTGAAGTGCACATTTGTACCCTCTGTTTCTATCTTTTCGATAGTACCCACTGCTTCAACAATCCCTGTAAACATTTACTCGTCTATTGTACCATTAGTGTCAAAAATCTGTATTTCACCTGAATAAGATTCAGTCACAATACCCTCAAGTCTTATGGTATTAACTATTAGTGTGTAAAAGTAAACTCCATCTGATAATTGTTCACCACTTTCTATCTCAGTACCATTCCACTTGAAATCTCTATCATCTGTCCTATAAACCTCATTACCCCACCTATTATAAATTACTAATTCAATTGAATCAATAAATTTCCAAGTAAAGGCTTGAAATGTGTCGTTAATTTCATCTGAATTTGGAGAAAATACATTTGGCAACTTGTACTTTGGACAATTATCTATACAAATTATGTTTGAGAACTCACTTTCGTTTCTTCTTAATTCTCCATTTGGACCAACTAGTAGGCTATCTAGAGATGTCACTGCAAAGCATCCTGCAATGGTGTTGACATTTGGATCGAGATTGAACACAAAAGAAGAATCAAGATTTCCTTCGGAATCATATTCAAATATTTTATATGGCTGCAATGTGTCTCCTAAGAAGGGCGACCAATATAAAACGTAACCCATGACATCATCTGCACAATCATGAGCGCCGCTCCAAGTAAAGAAGTCTAACTCCAAGTCACAATCATCATCAGCCTCTAAAATTGGTGGACATGGCGGCATAAAATCAAAAGGAACAGCACAACTTTCTTGAGAAGAATTAAGTAGTGGATTTTCTATTAATTCAGAATCGTATTTACCTTCTGTAATAACCCTATAACAATATTGTTTTGTATTGACTAAACCTGAATCAACATAAAGAGATGTGTACGAGGTGTCGTAAGGTGTAAAGTCAATTTCCCCCTCAACCTTCCTTTCAATAAAGTATCTATTATTAAACCAAGGCACCTCAGCATTTGTACTTAACACTATCATATTGTCATTTGGTTGTAAAGTTAGAAATGGAGTTGACGCTGGAATGCTAGAACCTACTAAAGCTGGTCCTTCTGAAGTATTACTCCAAGCTTCTACCTTATATGACCAAGGTGTATCAATCGTGTTTATGCCTGTTTCAATAAAGCTGGTATCTGTAAGACCCGTAGCGATTTCTTCAAAACCTCCAACATCTCTGAATAAAGAATATGTATATGGAAATGGGAATAATAGGGTATCCATTTCTGTTGGCGGTGACCAACCTAGATAAACTTCTCCTAATTCTGAAGTTGTAAGAACTTCTGCATGTGTCATAACTGGAACATCCTTTCTTATGGTAGCGCAAATTTCATCTGATGAAAGTGACTCAGAGCCATCATCAAATCTCATAACAATTCTATAGCAATATTTTGCACCGAATGATAGTAGGTCATCATCTACATATGAGGTGTTATTGAGGTCTTGAACACTTGCAATAAGCTCATACCCCAATTCATCAGGAACTCCTGTTTCACAAACGGTGGGTTCCCAATTTTGGCTTTCATAACGTCTGTAAATATCGTAATACCCATCTTCAATTTGCCATGGATTTAGATTATTGGCACAAGCATCTCCATCCCAATTTAAAAGGACTGTATTCCCAACAGGTTCTGCAAAAACATTTTCAACTGAAGGTGCAACAATTCTTATAGAAGCAGTTTCAATATCTGTAAGTGTGACTGTGTTGCCTAGATCCTTTGCCTTGAATACTACTTGGTAAGGGGCTAGTCTAACCTCTGCACAAGTAGGTGC
>CEUK01049370.1_pt1 | contig 16500 bp, 13 predicted proteins | sample 356451 | NCBI WGS metagenome assembly CEUK01 (sample SAMEA2622843, study PRJEB7988) | marine metagenome | isolation source: saline water (ENVO:00002010), including
ACAAGACTATCCAGGAATTTTCAACCTCGACAATGAAAGCTTCTCGTTAATCATCGACTGGGCTATCACGGACCGATTATCACTAAAATCCTTAACCGGCTATCAAGAGTTAGAAAAAGAGCAAACGGTAGATGGGGACCGCCTCACAGAAAGCACGATAGCTATCGACCGGCTAGGCTTCTTTTCCTTCGACAATTGGGATGTTCTACCTTTTTGGGATAACAACTCAGAAGCGACCAGCCAAGAATTGGTTCTCAGTTACAGAAGCGCGAGCTTAGACTGGAACATAGGGGCCTACTACTTGGACCACGACAATTACAACAATTTTGTCGAGGCTACAGGAAGCGCCCCATACTCTGACTATGCCGCAGCAGTAGAGAACCCGAGCGTAGAGACGTTGCCACCTTTTCGATCCGCGCTGAATTTTACGGAGGAGCGCACAGTCTCTCGTGAGGATATAGCCGTTTATGGGCAAGCGACCTTTAGCCCAACCGAGCGGCTAGCCATTACGGCTGGTATCCGCTGGCAGGAAGAGGAGCAGACAGACGCTGGCGCCCAGTTTTTCGGGATCTTTGGACCATTCTCGCGAGAAACCAATGACAGTGCCGTAACCTGGAAACTGGGTGCAGAATATGATTTGTCCGATGACGTTATGATCTATGCCCTTGCGTCCACTGGCTGGAAAAACGGCGGAACAAATCCTGCCGCAATTACCGGCGGCGCGGCCCTCCTGCCTGTTGGCTATGAGCCCGAAGAACTGACTGCTTTCGAACTTGGAGCACGGACCACCTTCTTAAACGGTAGGGCTCGATTCAATATCACCGCTTTCTTATACGATCATGAACATCTGCAGTATATTTTCGAAGATCCAATACCCTACGGCGGCGGAACAAACACGATCGCCGAACTGGAAGAGTCTGGGGTAGAAACAGAGTTTAGCTTCCAAATCTCGGACTCCTGGCGACTGGACGGAATGGTGGCTTGGCAGGACGGAGAAGTGGAAAGCGATGAAACAGCCATGGACATCATTGACTTCAGAGAGGCGCTTGGTCCGGGCGTCGGATACTTCACTGACGGCGGTATCGGACTGAAATTTGGGCTATCAAACACCCCCTTAAAAGGTAATGAAACGCCGAAGATGCCAGATTTACTAGCGAGACTCGCGCTAACCAATACACTCAACATCGGCGGCGGCAATCTCATTAGCAGGATCGAATACGTGCATCGAGGCGAGATGCAGGCACGCATTTTCAATAATCCGACTTTCGATCAAGTTCCCAGCTATGACGTAGTAAACCTTAACTTCAGGTACCTGCCTCAAGGCTCGGAAAACTTGTCATTCGGACTCACGGTCTCCAACGCGACCGACGAAGACGGTGTTAACAACATCTTTAACAATCCGTTTGGCGTTTGGTCGACCAGCGCGGAGTACATTCCTCCCCGTCAGGTCATTGGGTCAGTGCGGTACGAGTTCTAAAAGATCATCGAGTGTCTGACGTTCAGGCGAAATGATCGGATGTGGACGGGGCCTAGTGCCCTGCTCCTCGCCTTGGGCGCAGACACACTCACAAGCACCTCCGGCCCCCTGCTGTCGAGCGGCTCTCGCAGGCGGTGGCTCGTTTGTGCCGAGGTTGTTGACGCTGAGACGTTCACCTGACTGGATATATATTGAACAACGGCCTCATGAGTGCGGGAGATAAAGCGATAGGTTGGGGGTCGCTATCATTGAGAGCAACCACCTGTTTTCAGAGTATGCCATTGGCAACACAACAGGAGGCTCCCTACCTCGGTCTTGACGCGTCAGCTTCGCCAAAACCGCCGCCTCCGGGCGTTTCCATCAGCACCTCATCGTCCGGCCGCATTTCCCGTTTCTTGGCCTCCAGCAACGCCTGACCATTAATCAAGAAAGATCCCGCTTTGCCGGGTTCACCGCCGTTCAAGCCCTGAGCAGCGATATTGAGTCGACTGGGTATCGCATTCAGTAACCAGTTATGCTCAGTTTTGAGCCTGAAGCCAATGCGCTGACCATCTCCACCCCTAAACTGACCATCTCCACCCGAGCCCTCGACTAATTCCTTAGTTGTAAACTCTATAGGAATAGATGCTTCCAGGACTTCAACGGGCACCGCGGACACGCCCGTAGGATAGCAGGTGGCAGACAGGCCATCTTTCTCAGCCCTCGCCCCCATGCCTCCCGAATAATTAAACATCGAACTCGTAAAAGGCTCGCCCTCCGCGGTCCTTCCTTGAACCTGAAAAGTCCATACGGCACCTGAGCCCTCAGCCAATATTCTGTCGGGGACGGCTTTAGACAGCGCGTTTAATATTGGAAATGGCACATACATACCCACTACGTGTCGAGCGTTTACCGGCACGGGGTACTTCGCATTTACAATGGACTCATCTGGAGCCGTAACTGTAATAGGCGCTAGGCTTCCAGCATTGTTTGGTAAGTCTGGATTAACAATACTTCTTACCGCGAAAGAGCTATAAGCATGGGTGTATGCCATCACCACATTAATACCCGAGCTACTTGGTCCTGAGCTTCCGGAGAAGTCGATTTCGATACTACCCGTTTGAACATCTATCGTGACAGACGTAACTAATTTGATCACCTCTCCACTCGGCACGTCGAATGTGGTTTCGCCGACAAAAGTCCCGCCGGGCAGCTCTTTAATCGCATCTCTAGTGGAGGCCTCTGATCTAGCAATGATCTCGTCTGCCAGCGTTCCGATATCATCTAGACCGTAGCGGTCGCACATGCCATTGAGACGCTCAGCCCCTGTCTTTCCACTGGCAACCTGGGCTCCTAGGTCGCCAAATATTGCATTGGGTGTTCTTACATTCGTGTGAATAATTTTTGACAGCGTGTCATTGAGCTCACCCCGGTCGTAAAGTTTCAATACTGGAATCCATAGACCCTCTTCGTGAATATCCCGGGCTCCCGCACCAATTCCGTACCCACCGATGTCTGTGTGGTGAATCGTAGAACCACAAAAGCCTATCAGCCTATCCTTCCTAAAGATTGGAGTTAAAATCGTAATATCGAAAAAGTGGCCTGCCGACATCCATGGGTCGTTGGTGATCAACACGTCTCCGTCGTTCAACTCCTCGACCGGGATTTTTTTGATCAAATTTTGAGCGGCCGCACCGAGGGAATTGATATGGCCAGGCGTTCCTATAAGCGCTTGGGCAACCATCCTCGCGTCAGCATCGAATAATGCAGTCGCAAGATCGCCAGCCTCCCGGACAATCGGGCTAAAAGCAGTCCTCTTGAGCGCCTTAGCCTGCTCACCAACGATGCTGACCAAATTGCCCCACATTAACTCCAGCTCGATCCCATTCATTGCTCTTGCCCCATCCGCTCTGCCACCAAGGCTCCACCCTTATCAACTGTGACTTGCCAGTTCGGGAGCACAAAAATCGTCGTCTCGCGTTCTTCCACGATACAAGGGCCGACAATCAATTGGCCCGAACCTAAGCTCTCTCGATCATAAATTTCGGCAAGTAGGTGTTTTCCTCCGAAATATACCTCTCGCTGCCCCTTAGGCTCGGCAGTCAGTGCCGGTGCCTTTGTATTGGCCGCGCGTTGCTCCGATGAACTAAAGGAGGAAACCCGCCATGCAACAACCTCTAAGTCCATCCCCTCAAGCGACAGACCATAGATATTCTCGTACTCTGTTTTAAATAAAGACTCAAGTTTTTCGAGGTCGCGACTGGACGGCGGCGCTTCTCCAAGTGACACAGTCACCTCAGTCTGCTGCCCCAAATATCTCATATCGACCGAGTAACTGTAGAATATTGATTCAGCGGCGAGGCCAGCATCTACCAACGCAGTTTTTCCCTCACTGACCATTTCCTCAAGAAGAGACTCGACTCGCACCCATTCAATAGCTCCAAGTCTCATCAGACTACTTCTAGCCATATCGAGCCTAACAGGGGTTACCAAGGTGCCATACGCGCTCAACACCGAAGCCATCTTTGGGAAGATTACTTTTTGACTTTCAAGTTGCTCCGCCACGTAGCACGCGTGAATAGGGCCCGCTCCCCCGAAAGCAAGGAGAGGCAAACCCCGGTAACTGACGCCTCGATCGGTGGCGTGAGTTCTAGCTGCAGCCGCCATCGTCTCTCCAACTAGACTATAAATCCCAAAGGCAGCCTGTTCTGCGGTGACGTTGAGCTTTTGCGCAAGAGACTCCATTGCGAGCTTGCAAGCCTCCATGTCTAGCGGCATCGATCCGCCCAGAAAATTCTCAGGGTCCAATATTCCAAGAAATACGTCAGCGTCCGTGACACAGGGCTGATCACCACCGAGTCCGTAACAAGCCGGGCCAGGATCCGAGCCCGCACTATCAGGGCCTACCTTTAACAAGCCAAGATCATCCATTCTGGCTATTGACCCGCCACCAGCCCCTATTTCAATCATGTCGACTGAAGGGACAGTAATCGGCATACCGCTACCCGGCTTAAACCGGTAGCGCCGGTCCACCTCAAACTCTCCTGTGATCAGAGGCTCACCCCCTTGTATAAGACAAGCCTTTGCGGTCGTCCCTCCCATATCGAAGGATATTAAGTCGCTGATACCATAATTCTTTGAGAGCAAGCCCGCCGCGAGAGCTCCTGCCGCTGGTCCGGATTCAATCATACGAACCGGCTGCAAAGCAGCTGTCCTTGCCCCAACGACGCCGCCATTGGATAGCATTATTAGGGGTTCGAGTTGGCTGCCCTCTGCTTTGACCTGATCCGTTAAACCGGTCAGGTAAGGCAGCGAGAATGGAGTCGAGTAAGCGTTGATGCAGGTAGTACTGGTCCGCGGATACTCTCTGATCTGAGGAGCGACTTCACTTGATAGCGTGACGTGAATACCCGGCAGCTCTTTTTCGAATACTTCCTTGATGCGCTGCTCGTGAGTGCTATTGGCGTAGCTATTGAGCAAACACACCGCCACTGAACGCAAGTCCTGTGCTGATATCTCTCTTGCTATTTCTGCGAGTTGCTCCTCGTCTAGCGCTCTGACGATCTCACCTTGAGCCGAGACCCTTTCGCTTATTGGCCAAGTATGCTGCCTAGGGATCAGTGGATCTGGATACTCAATTTGAGGATCAAACATGTCATAGCGATGCTCATCTCTGATGTACAGCACATCGGTGAAACCGTGCGTTGTAATCAAAGCGCAACCTACGCCTTTCCGCTCAATCAACAAATTAGTCACGACAGTGGTGGCATGAGTAATGACGTCATCTACATCACTAAAATCAATATCCGCTCTAGTGAGGACTAGACGAGCCGCAGAGAAAAATCCGCGCAGAAGGTCATCGTGTGTAGTTAGAGTTTTATCTGTCCAGCAACCACCATTTCCACTGACCAAAACCGCGTCAGTAAAGGTTCCTCCGACATCCACAGCTAGGGCATAGTTAGTCACGCTATGCACCTCTCTTCTCCACCTAACTGCCAAGAAATCGATGCTGCAGCCTCGGTAAGAGCCACAACTTGATCGGGCCGAGGAGGCGTCGGCAGCTGGTCCATCCCACCAATAATCGACACCGTCCCCACGAGGCCTGCTGCGTCAAATACCGGTGCTGCAACCGCGTTTATTCTGGAGAGAACTGCATTAGGCGCATCTGCCCAGCCATTAAGTCTGATCACATCAAGTTCCTCTGGCGATAAGTTGGTAAATGGAATTCGAGGCTTTAGGTCGTTCATAAGCATGGATGATTCAGCAGCAGCCAGCCCAAAAGCGATGGCGACCTTTCCGTGCGCAGACTCCTCGAAAGAGAATAGAGCTCCCGGCCAGGTAGTAATCTCCACCGAGGTCTTCTGCTGATAAATGTCTATCACTCTGACTCCGTTTTCTTCGATCACACCGACAGATACAGCCAGTCCAGACATTTGATGCAGCCTCGGTAATACTTTTCGGGAGACAGAGAGGAAGTCACTCTGTTTCGCAACAGAATGACCTAAATGCATCAATTTCGCTGTCAAATAATATCTTCCGGTCGCCGGATCTTGCTCCAGATATCCGAGTGTTTTCAGCGTCGAAAGATGTCGATAAATCTTTGATGGAGACATCTCGAGTTGGTCAGACAGATCCTTTATCCGCATCGGTGCTGGCGATCCAGCAAGCAACTCAACTAAAGACAGCGCTGTCACCACCGCCTCCACTTTCGGACCGTCCGTCACCGCCACCACCTCAAATCTGTCGTCTAAACTCCGTGATAAATGAATTGACACCTGCCGCCAAAATCGCCTGATCAGTTGACATTACAAATACTGTGAAACCCAGCTCGATATACTCATCAAGGCTCGCGGCGCTAGACAGATGAATGCCTGCTGCGGTTCCTACTCGAAGCGAACTCCTGCCGACCTCTGCAATGTGCATCTCCAAATCACTGGCCTCTCCAGCGCCGGCCTTCAAGGCCAGCCCGAGGTCAGCTGGCCCCACAAATACGAGATCGACATCATTGGTAGTGGCAATCTTCTCGGCCTTGTTTACGCCTTCAGCATCCTCAATCTGAACGGCCCTCAAAATGTTACTGTCGTTATGTTTCACGAACTGTTCCTCAGTCAGCGATCCATACTGGGCAGCTCGATGAGAGAGAGAAAAGCCTCTCGTTCCATTTTCGAATCTTGTTTGGCCGATGGCATATTCCGCCTCGTCAGGACCTGAGATCCTAGGGAACATGATCCCCGAAGCACCCCCATCTAGTGACTGGCTGACATACTCACTATTGGAGCTAGCGACTCGCACCAAGACAGGTAGCGAGCAACTTCGCGCTGCTAATATGCAAGAGTGAAGCTCTCGGTAGGTATAACTGGAGTGCTCCAAATCAAGAACGACAAAGTCAAGATTAGTCCGCGTGCCGATAATCTCGATGGATGCAGAATCACAGCTCTTAATGAATATTCCCAAAAGCTTTTCTGTAGCAAGAACTCGATCCCGAAATTCTTGAATTGGGGGCCGATTCGATACCATCAATCGATTCAAAACTCTGCTGCCTGATACTCTACCAAATGCAAGTAATCCTCCCGAATGGGAGAAAAGACGTCCAGATTCATGACCGTTTCGTCGCCGATTGGAGCGCCACAATGTTCCGCATCAGGAGGAATCCTGAGTACGCCACCCTTGGCCACCTCAATTTCCTTACCCTCCACCCAAAAGTTCATCTGGCCTTGCACGACATAAACAACTTGCTCGAATGGGTGGCTGTGTGGTCGGACTTCCATGCCGGGCTCCAGCCAATTCATCACCAATAGAACTTGGTCTCCTCGAAATGCACAACGGGACACCCCGGGTCTAACATCCTCCCTCGGCATTGCATCCCAATAACGGGTAGCGAGTAATGATATGTCCATCAACCTTTCTCCTAGGCAACATCGACATCGATTTCGTCTGACGAAATTTGATTGCATTCAGCGTAAACGTTTCGTAAGGTCTTGGCAAGCAAGCAGATGATTAAGCCGAGGTGGTGAAGCTTCATGAACTTAGCTCGATTTCTAGAGAGAGCGCGGCGCCTGCATGGCCAAAATCCAGCGGTTGCCGTTGGAGAAAAGGTCATCCTAGACTACGAACAACTAGGAGCGCGCGCTGCAAAACTCGCATCTACCATCAAGACGCTCACGGACAGCTCAGATGAAAACCGCGTAGCGCTGTTCATGGAAAACTGCCAACAATATCTAGAAATCATGTTTGCTTGCTGGCACGCAGGAGTGGCGATCGTACCGGTTAACGCAAAGCTGCATCCGAACGAACTCTTCAATATTTTGACTGAAGCCAACTGTAATGTTTGCTTTTCGACCCCAAAGCTATTTGCTTCCATTTCCAATAGCTTGCCTCGCTGCGTTTGCCACTGTTTCGAGGCAGGGTCTGCTGATTATGAGGCACTGTTCAACGCTCCGATGAGCGTATCAATGGAGCTCCACTCTGATTCGCCAGCGTGGATTTTTTACACCAGCGGAACCACCGGAAAACCAAAAGGCGCTGTATTGACCCACGGCAATTTAATTGCCATGGCCTCCTGCTACTTCCTCGATATTGACCCTAATGGCCCGTGGAAAACCATTATCCACGCGGCACCCATGAGTCACGGCTCAGGGTTATATAGTATTCCGCATGTAATGAAAGGTAGCTGCCACGTGATACCAAAAGCGGTGAGCTTTTCATCAGAGGAAGTCCTCAATCTAACAATACAGTGGAGAGATGCGGTTCTATTTGCCGCTCCCACAATGGTGAAAAAAATGGTTGCTGCAGCAGCGGGTCAAGACACCACCGGCCTTCGCTTGATCATATACGGCGGAGGTCCGATGTATTTAGCCGACTGTAAGGCCGCGATCGAACAATTCGGCGCTGAAAAACTAACTCAGCTATACGGTCAAGGCGAGAGCCCAATGACTATTACAAGCTTAGGTCCAGAGATTCACAAAATGGCGGACGATTTAGCCTGGGACGACAGGCTCTCCTCAGTGGGCACAGCACAAACACTTGTGGAGGTGGTAATTGCAGATCCCGATGGAATGCCGTTAAAGCCGGGCGAGGTCGGGGAAGTACTGGTTGCCGGCCCGACCGTGATGCAGGGTTATCTGAACAACGCCGAGGCAACAAATAAGACAATTCAGGATGGCTGGCTGCGCACGGGAGACTATGGGCAACTTGATCAGTCTGGTTTTCTTACCTTAAGAGATCGCAGACATGACCTTATCATCTCTGGAGGAACCAACATATACCCGCGAGAAGTTGAGGAGGCTCTGTCGCATCACGAGAAGCTTGCTGAGGTTGCTGTAATAGGCAGACCTGACCCCGATTGGGGTGAGCGAGTGGTCGCATACATCGTCTGTAAAGATGATCAAAAGGTCACGGCGGAAGAACTAAATCAGCTTTGCCTGTCCTCCATCGCTAGATTCAAACGGCCAAAAAATTATCGCTCGGTTACAAAGCTGCCTAAAAATAACTACGGCAAAATAGTGAAGACTGCATTGCGTGATTTTGACAGCGACATTAAGGATGACTCGCCAGATATGCTCGACGTGGGCGAGGTTGACTGGTGAAACCAACCAGGCAAGCGCTCGACGCCGAATCTAAGTCGCAACGCTGCCTAATCTGCATCTCAAAGAGTGTGCTCCTGAACCAGTACAGCTACTCACATCGCTTTGAATAGGCTTAGTGCGCCCATGCTAGCCATGACTAATCGCCCAACGACAATGCACCAGAAACAAGCACCACAAACCTTTTACAGTTACGGCCCAAGTGAAGGCAGGGAGGCATTCCAATCAAATGTCGTTAATAGATGAACCCGAGACCAACCTCTCTATCCGTGCCCAGATTAACTCACAGAGCATGTCTCGCTATCAGTGGGAAATAGTGCTGCTTTGCACGGCCATCAATATGCTAGATGGTTACGATGTGCTGGTAATGTCTTTCGCAGCCGCTTCGGTCGCTGAGGACTGGCATCTAGATCCGACATGCCTCGGGCTCCTTCTTAGCGCGGGGTTGGTCGGAATGGCAGTAGGCTCGATAATTTTGGGCGCCCTTGCCGATAAGCTGGGTAGAAAGTATCTGGTTCAAGTATGTCTCGTTACCGTCACAGCGGGCATGATCCTGTCAGGGTACTCTCAAAACGAGCAGCAGCTTTTGGTGCTCAGGTTTATCACCGGAATCGGTATTGGCGGGATGCTGGCAACACTGACCACCTTGGTTGCGGAATACTCCAGTGACAAACGCCGCGGCATCAGCATGGGGTTGCTGCAAGCCGGATATCCATTGGGCGCGTTACTAGGGGGCTTTATCGCGGCTTCCCTCGTTCAATCCTCTGGCTGGCAGTCCTTGTTTTTTAGCGGGGGAGCAATGTCTGCCATTTTGCTACCTATCGTAGCTTTCCGACTACCCGAGTCGCTGGACTTCCTGTCTCGCGCAGCCAAACCCCAAGCGACCAATGCGAAGAAAAAAATCATGGCCAAGTTAGGGCTGTTGAACACCTCATACCACGCTGCAATAGATACTAGCGAGACTATTGAAGGGTGGAGAAGCTGTTTCAAACTGGGCGAGATGAGGAGGAATACGACCCTACTATGGTTGTGCTACCTATTCCTTATGTTTTCATTTTACTTCGTCGTTAGCTGGACCCCGAAGCTACTTGTGGATGCAGGATTATCTACATCACAAGGTATATCTGCTGGCGCGGTCCTACAAACGGGCGGGCTATTTGGGGCGCTAGCAATCGGCCTTTTAGGCAGCAAATTTGCGATAAACAAACTCTCTTCGTCTTTTTTCATTCTGAGCGTGATCGCGATACTGCTCTATATACTCGTTGACTCGGATCTTGCTCTGCTGATGTTACTGGCAGGTGTCATGGGGTTTTTCCTCATTGGCGCTATGATCGGGCTGTACACGATCGCGCCGGCTCTCTACGATTCCGCCTCTAGAGTCACCGGAGTGGGTCTGGCCATTGGTGTGGGTCGCGCCGGTGCCATTGGCGCCCCCGTCATCGGAGGCTTGATGCTAACAGCCGATATGGAAGTGACTCACATCTATGCGATATTTTCCGTCCCGCTACTCCTCGCAGCTTTAGCCGTAAGGTCTATAAAGCTAACAAAATCTCTCAAATAATTTTGACAAATCGAGCTGCAGCTGACCGAAAAAAAGCGCAGCGGATCTAGGATCATGAATTGCTGAGCAGTCGGTTTAAGTTGCTTTATAGCTACTCAAAGAAAAAACCTGATGGAACCCTCTCGATAATGAAGGCCTAACCTGAGGTGAGTCACGTTTTTACCAGAGAGGGTCAACACCGACGGCGAGCCCGGGATCCAAAATGGAGGCATCCCAAACTAGTTGCCAGAAAGTTCCGACTCCGCTTTGGACACAGAGGCCCCCTCGCTGCCAAGGCTCAATGTCAAATGCAAATGCTGCTTAAATAATGGCAAACGCTCATCTTGGCGGTGACTGACAAATAACAGCGTGCTGTGTCGGCGCGCCTCAATCGCAGACATGAAGCCAAGAATCCGCTCTCTATTCAGCTCATCAAGCCCCTGGGTGGGCTCGTCGAGCACCAGTAAGAGCGGCGACTTCACCATTGCTCTCGCGATCAGCACCAGACGCTGCTCGCCATAGCTCAGTGACTGGAACGGTGTCTCGGCATGATCAGTCATATCCATCGCTCGCAGCCACTCTCGCCCCAGACGAATCTGCGGTTCCGTAGGGGTATCGTAGAGCCCGATCGAGTCAAAAAATCCGGAGCAGACGACCGACAGGGCATCGCAGCGCACAGTATAGCGTCGATGCAAGTCGTTACTGACCAGTCCAAGCTGGCGCTTGATATCCCAGACCGACTCACCACTGCCCCGCCGATGGCCAAAGACACTGACATCGTTACTGAAGCACTGCATACAGTCCCCCGTAATCAACCCCAATAAGGTCGATTTACCCGCACCGTTTTCCCCGGTCACCAAGGTATGTTGCAGCGGCGCAATCTTAACCGTGAGCGCATCGAGCACATTTCGGTCTCCGTAGCGGACCGTGCACTGGTTCAGCTCCGCAATGTAGGGCGCGTCATAGGCGTCGAGCCGAATAACATCCTCTGGGATACCCGGCTGAACAATGGCGCCAGTCCCGATAGCCGCCTCCAACTGGGTCAATTGGGAATCGCGTGCCCCCTCAAACGCCGCGAGCAACCCGGCCTCTACATAACCGAACTTCTCTACCCACTGGGGAATGTCGGAGCGATTGCTGAGAAGCAGTATTACGGCCACACCCGACGCCACAGCCAACCGAAATGTTTCACTCAACACTTGCACCGCGCCTTGGTCCAGACTGTCAAAGGGGTTATCACAAATGATTAGCTCTGCCTCATCCAACAGTGCTTTCAGCACCATAAGCTTTCGACTCTCACCCGTACTCAATTCTCGGTAGAAGGCCTGAAGTCGATGGCGCATATTCAGTTGATCGATGAGAGGGTCTTCCAGACATTCTTGGGGTAAAAACTCAGCGACACGGGTACCCCACTCGTCATCCGGGATAATATCCGTCGCCGCTAGTCGCCATTCCTCCTCGTAGGTCGCTTGCTGCCGTTCGAACGAAATGAGTGCAATCTGATCTGCGTCGAGCCTGCTTTCAACAACACCGCGGGAGGGCGTGACCTCGCCGACCAACAGCTGATCTATCAGCTGCTTGCCTGATCCATTACGCCCAAAAACGCACCAGCTATCTCCCGACTGAATTGACCAGTCCGGCACGGCCAGCCCATTACATTGACAGTCAGACAGGCGGATCAGGGTTAAAGGGTGAGCCATACGACCATCACTCGAAAGCGGGCGGTAACAGGCGGCGGTAATGGTAAACCCTCTGACAGGTGTCACGTTTCCGCCGCGACAGGCCCACCGCATTTTCTGGGCCCTGCTGCTGATTAACCGCTACACTGCGCGCCTCAGACACCCTTGGATACCGCACCATGACTGACTCCCAGACCCGTATTGAGCAACTCAATGCGATGGCCCCCGATTTCATCAAATTGCTGGGCGGCAGTATTATCGCGCTGGACATGGATTCACAACGCGCCATCTTTACCTTCACCGTGCCCTTGGATTACTGCCACTCCGGAGATGTCGTGCAGGGCGGGTTTGTGACCGCCATGTTAGATGCCGCCATGTCACATGCCCTGTTTGGCACCGACGACACAATATCCGACATCGCATCCCTCGACATCGCCACGCAATTTATCGGGGCCTGCCGCGGACAACATCCGCTGAAGGTGGCAGGGTGGGTGAAGAAAGCCACATTCAAAACTGCATTTCTTGAGGCCGACATCCAAGACGAGACAGGCACGCTGGTCGCCACCGCTCAGTCTGTGGCCAAACTGAGTCGCCAGCCAACAGACGCCTAACTCACTTAATACGCTCTATCGCAGCCGGGGCAGCACCTTCTCCGCGACATAAGCCATACGCCGATCACCAGACTCCACGCTCTCACCAGGAAACTGTGCCCAGAAGTGGATATCAGAGATCTGGGGGTACTGCTCTATCATGCCGCTCAGCTTTTCAACGGCCGTATCCGCATCCCACAGCTCATACAGCCCATTCTCTATGGCAGTCCGGGCGTCGGGGAAGAGTGGCGTCTGGTCCGGGGGGCCAAAGGCACCCCAGCGGATGTATTCATTGGATTGATACAACACGTAATCGCCAACGCGCTCAGCTTCCGCCTCGGGATCCTCCGCGATAATCGCCCAGCAGCCGAGGATGATGTTGCCCTCGTCTGGCGATTTGCCGTTGGCGGCCAACGCTTCGACGTAGGTATCCATACCGATACCGCCGGTGCACAAAAAGCCGTCGGCGATCCGCGCAGCGCGATCAATCGCGGGAGGTGCCATACCACCCAACAGCACCCGGGGCGCTGTATTGGGTTTAGGTGTGATTTTGAGATCACCGACGGTGAAGCGTTTGCCCTCAAAGTTAACCGGCTCACCCGACCAGGCGCGCCGTAGAATTTCTATCCCTTCTTCTACGAGACTGGGACGATGAGAGATCTTACGACCAAACTGATCAAATTCCAGCTGTCGGTAGCCAATACCAACTCCTAGGTCAAAACGTCCGCCCGAGATCAATGACAGTGTAGCGGCGTCTTCAGCCATCCTCACCGGATCGGCCAGAGGCAGCAACATTAGGTTAGTACCCAGACGCATTCGCTCCGTTCGTGCCGCGATGGCCGCATGGATGACTAGTGGCGACGGCGTATAACCATCATCACAAAAGTGGTGCTCGGTTAACCAGACCGAGTCGAAACCCATCGTCTCAGCCCTCGCGATCTGATCCAGCCGCTCGGAATAAAACTGCTCAAAGTCGATCTGCCAGGGCTCCGGGTTTCGGAAGTCGTACCAAAGACCAAAATCTACGTTAGATGCCATCGCGCTTATCCTCTCAGAGGCCGTTCACAAAATCATTGAGTGCGGCGAGGTATCCCTCCCGCTCTTCCATAAAGGGAGCGTGACCGCTCTCCGGAAACTCTACGCCTGTTGCCTTGGGGTGGTTCTCTGCCACCCAGCGGGAAATATCAGGCGCTACAAAACCATCCTGACCGCAAATGAATGACAGCAGGGGGATATCCAACGCCATCATCATCTCGCGTTGGTCCAAGTGCGCGAGCTCCGCTAGCGTCGCTGACGCCCTAGCGCTGGAATTCAAAAAGGCATCAGCCATGGAAGCTAGCACGGCATCCGTCGGTGGTTTGGCACAGATCGCCGTGGCCAACATGGTCAAGAAATTCACACGGTCATCATTCATCGCCGCGACATTGCCCTCGACATCCTCAGGCATGCCTCCGATTTGCAGATCCGGCTTCTGGGTATAAATTGGGCTCGCCCCGGCGGTCAGCACCAGTCCGGCGCAGCGTTCCCCCAATAAGCTGGCGGCATGGGTTGCGACAGCACCGCCCAAAGACCAACCATTGACCACCACATGAGAGAGTCCAAGGTGTGCGACCAGAGACACCACGTCGGCGGCAATGGCCGCGATACTCAGGTCCGCAAAATCGTGGTCTGATCGCCCACAGCCCCTGTGATCCATGGTGATCACGCGATGACCCGCTGCCTGCAGCGGCAAGATAATGCCATCCCAACAGCGATTGTCCATGCCCCAGCCGTGAATCAGCACTATGGCGCGCCCGTCGCCGCCCAAATCCTCGTAATAAATACTCTTATTACCGTCTATTTCCAGCCGTGCCATGGTTAGTCTCCCCTTTGCTGGGTAATCGCCACTGTTACCGTTGCGGCGAAGTGTTCAAAAAATGCCTCAAGGTCAATTGCATCCGGGGCAACCACCCACTGATAAATTGTGCCGAACATGGTCGAACAATAGCCCGTAGCAAAATGCGCGGGGTCAACGTCCGCCCTGATCTCGCCAGCCGCCTGCCCCTGCTCGATCCACTCCTGGACGTCGCGACGATAAATCACATGATGGCCGGCCAGAGTGGCCCGAATATCCGATTCTCGACCCAGTGATTCGTACCAGAGAATATACATAGCCCGGAGGTAGCCTGACTCCCGAGTGAAAATATCCCGCTGCGCCTGAATCGCAGCCTCGAGCGCCGTCAGCCCCTGCTTGCCTGCCAGATATTGCGAGAGGTGCGCCTTCCAAATGTCGTCGAATCGAGCGAAAAGCTCCATCCACAAACCGTCTTTCGAGCCGAACCGGTAGCTCGCGAGACCCCGGCTGTAACCAGCGCCTTCCCCAATATCTTTGAGCGTAGTCTTGGCCGTACCGCGCTCATTCACCAACTCAATCGCCACCTCAAACATCCGCTGATCTGATAGCGCCGTTCGCTCGGCCTGAGTATTGCCCACCGACGACTCGGTGATTAAGGCATCAGTCATTTACCTCTCCAAAGCCCAGGTGTTTTTGTATGACGAGCCTTCCCGCCGCTACTTCTTCCCGGAGCAACTTCTTGTCCATTTTCCCCACGCTGGTTTTGGGGATGTCGCCTACGACGGCCCAGTATTCAGGCACCCAAAACTTCGCCACTTTATCCACTAAAAATGAGCGTAACTGGTCGGGCAAGGCCTCACCCTCGCAATCCGACTTGCTCCGCACAATAGCAAGCGGACGCTCCTGCCAGCGCGTATCCTCAATCGCCACTACTGCGACCTCTGCGACACTCTCGTGCTGCAGCAGCACGTCCTCGAGGTCTACCGAAGAAATCCACTCGCCGCCCGACTTGATCACATCCTTGGTGCGGTCCGTGAGCTGCACATAACCCCGCGCGTCTACCATTCCCACATCGCCGGTTCGCAACCAGCCGTCCTCAGTAAAGGCATCGGTCTCCTCGTTGATATAACTGCCGGTCACCCACGCGCCCTTGAGCTGCAGTTCACCCACTGTCGTGCCGTCCTGCTCCACCAAATTGCCCTCATCATCCATAACCCGTACTTCGATGCCAGGAACAGGTCGGCCGCTTTTCAGTCGCCAATAGGTCTCTGTCTGCCCATTTAGGTCTTTGGGCGGATGCGACAGGACGCACATCGGACTGGTCTCTGTCATCCCCCAACCTTGAATCACGGGCACATCCCACCGGTCTCTCACCGCTTCAATCATGGACGACGGCACAGCGGACCCTCCCGACACAATGGCCCGGAAACAGGACAAATCCAGCGGTGCTTTCTCGTCCGCCAGCAGAAGGTCGCCCAACAACGTCGGCACCATTGCCGTCAGCGTTGGCCGGGCTGACTCGATCATGGCGCGCAGATGACGGCCCTGGAGGTGCGGGCCCGGCATCACCATGTCTGCGCCAGACATCCAGCCGCTATAAGGGAACCCCCAAGCATTGGCATGGAACATTGATGGCAACATCAAAATTACGTCCCGCTCCTGGACCGCAAAACTATCCACGGACCGCGAGGCCAACGCGTGCAGATAGGTGGTTTTCTGACTGTAGGCCACGCCCTTTGGGTTGCCCGTAGTGCCACTCGTATAGCAAATACCCGCGGCCGCGTTTTCATCTGGCTCAGGCCATGAGAAAGTCCCTTC
>CEUK01093127.1_pt1 | contig 16431 bp, 11 predicted proteins | sample 356451 | NCBI WGS metagenome assembly CEUK01 (sample SAMEA2622843, study PRJEB7988) | marine metagenome | isolation source: saline water (ENVO:00002010), including
GAAAATGCATAGAAAACTGAATAATGCTATTTTTCCGGGTGTTTGTTCTTCTTACCACTTGCATCATGTCGCTGGAAAAGTTGTCGCACTGGCAGAATTTGAAGAGTATGGTGAGTCCTATGCAAGAGACATCGTACAAAATGCCCAAGCATTAGGTGAGTCGTTAGCAGCGGAGGGTTTTGATGTTCTTGCCGAAGGTAGAAATTATACTGCCTCGCATCAGGTTTTGACAAGACATGGAGAAGTTGATTCCGGTGCTGGTGCAAAGGCAGCCGGTCTGCTTGAGGAAGCTGGCATAATCACCAACATGAACATGCTTCCGGGAGATACAAAGGCGCTTACTCCCTCAGGTTTGAGATTAGGTGTACAAGAACTCACGAGAGTTGGAATGGGTAAAAATGAGATGGCTGAGGTTGCTAAATTATTTGGCAAAGTCTTGTTGCATAACCACGATCCAACCGAAGTTAAGGAAGAGGTCAACAACTTGAAATCTAACTTCCAAACCATTAGGTATTGCTTTAACGAAGAGGAGCAGTCAGGTTACTTGCTTTGATGTGTTGACATGCCGGTTGTAGATGATGAGAATGAACTTCATGACCGAGACTTATCAATCAAATTCAACCAACACTTTCATCGCAGTACTGATGACGGAATTATAGATTTAAGCGGTAATTATTGGTATTTGGTGCAAGAAAATGAACTAGCGAATTTCGTTTCCCTATTTGAAGGGTTAATTGGGGTGCCAATGGGCCGAATATTACATAACTCGGCAGCAGATTGCTTAGAACTAATATTATCGCCAGTTAGCAATATGAAATTTGGTATGTTTGCTAGTAAAAAACGCAACAAATTATTATCTAAATATTGGAAAATATTTGGCTGGGGTCGTTATGATTGGAAGGCAGATTCAATCAATACCGCTGTATATGCCTCAATCATCTCTGGCTTTTACCTTGCAGTGGTTGAGCAACAACACGGTGACAGGAGAAAAATTCAGTGGCGTCAGTTAGCCGAAAACTTGATCCAGTGTGATGTTGAAGAAATTCAAAAAACACTGCCAGCACCCAAATCCCTGCCGGATATGCCTTGGGTTTTTCAATCTAAACAGTCTGGTACTTCGATTAATAGATTGCTCGAATCACATGATTACGGTTGGTCAATTGATGGTAAGCAATCATTTGTGTTGCCTTGTGATTTAATCAACAGAATTATCTTTAATTCGGGCGGTTACGTCGAAAATCTCAGTCGAACAATAAGTCAACACTGGAATGTCACTGGTATCGACAAACGGTTTTCTGCTTCAATGATATGCGTAATGCAATCATTCAAAGAGGTATTTTCTGCCAGTGATGTCTTTGTTTATCTAAATGAAGCCAATAATTGGGAATCGGTAATCTCAAATCACCTAGTACCATTTGGTTTGGGTTCGGTGCAACATGTCGAATCTGCCAATGACATGGATGTTTTTACCGTGAAAAAGATGCCAAATGCCCCTATCTTAATAGGAAAATTAGCTGGCTTATGGGAACGGGCAAACGGCAAGCAATCCAAATGTAAAATTCATCTAACAGACCAAGATTTTTTGGTAAACATTCAATCATTATTAGGTTACAACTGAATGATGAAGGTTAGAGCATTGATACTTAATCTCTATAACCGATAGATGTCGAGAACATTCTACCCGTAACTTGTGAAGTGATTATTATGTCGTTAAATCCTAATCAAATGGCCTATGTAGCAATAGTTTCAACACTAATTTTTGGTTCAATATTTGTGGGCGTTTCTGGTGTGCTTCAAACCAGCGAAGGTCTCGGTAATTTTGATAGTGCTGTGGAAGAGGACATATCGGGCGATGGGATAACTACCATTCAAGCTGAGGATTCAGATAATGATGGTTTAGCAGACACCCTTGAGAGAACTCAGTACGGAACAGACCCCACCAATAAGGACACTGACGGCGACGGAATGGAAGATGGTTGGGAAGTTCAACACGGCTTGAATCCGCTTGATGATGGTGAATCAGACCCGCTTGAGCAAGACCCTGGTGAAGCAGATGTTGAAGAGGCGGCTCAAGAAAATGAAACAGACTCTTGGCCAGACCCAAATCAAGGTCCTAATGGAGATCCAGATAATGATGGACTCACCAACCAACAAGAACAGGAGCTAAAAACCGATCCGCAAAGGTCTGATACAGACAACGACGGTCTTAACGACAAGTGGGAATCAGTCTACATGGTTGATATCGAAATTCCAGGGGGTTCATTCACCTTGTTCGACCCACTTAGCGGAAATTGGGATTGTGTCTTGTTGACTGCTGATTTGAAGAATAGTCTAAGAGAATTTTACAATCTTGACGATGATACGCCTTCTTGGGAAGAATTGAGCAATGGTTTTGGCCAACATTCATGCGACAATGTACTAGACTTTGATGACGACGGATTGGCTAACTTCCAGGAGGAGTTATTTGCCACTGACCCCACACAAGAGGACTCAGACGGTGACCTATTATCAGATGCTGAAGAGATTTCACGCGTCCAATTACAACTTTATCGAGCAATTGGCATTACCCAAGGTATAGACCGTAATAACCAACCAGTATATCGGAATTGTAATGAGCCCATCCGCGATGATAACTCCCAAACTTTCCCATTTAATGCACCATTTATGAATAAAAATACCTCATGGTTCTACCTTGATGATGACAATGATGGCTTGCTGAATGGTCCATCAGATTGGGATTCTGATGGCGATGGTATGCCCGATGGTTACGAATATTGCTACTCAATATTCCCATCGGAAAATGTTGTTAATGCGCTAAATCTAAACCGACTTGATTCAACAAATGTATTGGACCCAAGTGACCCTTCAGACGGGTTTTTCGATTGGGATGATGATGGACTCAATAATTTGGAAGAGTATGGCTCTGCCCTTATGTTCGGTGCTGAGAATTTTACCTCTCCATGGTTAGAAGATACTGACCTAGACGGTATGCCAGATGGTTGGGAAACTAACAATGGATTGAATCCAAGAGATAGTAGTAACGGTGATGATGACCCAGACATGGACGGGTGGGATCGAGATGGAGATGGTTCCGCAGTGTATGATGAACTAGTGTTCAACACAAGAGTAACCCAAGTGAAGAAAACAATAGGTGAAACAGTTGCCGAAGGTGAAACCGTTGTACGTGCGGAATATACCAAGGCAGGTGGCCAAACAGAACCTGTTAATATCAAAGCACCCTCGTCAGGAACAATTTATCAGATGTATGTTTCAGTTGACCAAGTTATCTCTTCAAGAGACACCGTATGGTTTGTCGTTGTTGAAGACAATGAGCGATTTACCAACGAGGACGAATATGAAGCCAAATTCAAGAATAATGAACCATATGATGAAAATGGCGAACCTAACCTAATCATCGGTCGCTCAACAGATCCAATGGATGCAGATACCGATAACGACGGTTTAATCGACGGTATAGAAGTATTTGGCTGGGAAATTTTGGTTGTCAATCGAGGTGTTGAAATCACTCTTGTAGTATCAGACCCGGGCCTACCGGACACTGATTCTGATGGTCTTTCCGACTTTGTTGAATATTCTTCGCTGTGCGACTCTGGTTCCAACGCTTCAAACCCAGACACTGACGGTGATGGCTTAGACGACCAATTCGAAGCGACTGGTGGTGGCGGCACTCTGCAATGGCCACTCGGTGGCGGAGAAGCGTATACAACCAGTCCTTGCGCTTTTGATACAGATAATGATGGTTTAGAAGATGGTGAAGAGGTAATTGTCGGTAAAGATGGATTTTTGACCCATGCTAACAACTCTGACACGGATGGTGACGGGTTGAAAGACGGTAATGAAGTACTGTACATACCTCGACCATTCCAAGAAGCTACTCATCCTCTAGTTAATGATACAGACGGCGATGGTATGCTTGACGGTTGGGAGATGCAAGTGGAATCTGAAGAGGACAATACCAACTCTCACAGCCTCTGGGTAGCAACCAGTTCATGGGAGATTCCCAACTGTGTACCTTCACAAAATAATAACTGTGCCAAGAGTCCGGGCGGATACTTATGGATCAACACATTAGGTGGTTTTGTTCAAGAAAAGCAATTCGAAATTTATGAAATGAACCTAAGCGGGTTTAGCGTTCCAAATAATCCACTGTGCGACTGTAACGGACGGTGGGCCCTTGACCCTTCCGCAGCCAATGCTGTTGCGCAACTCCCAGATGCGGTTTATGATATCGATAACGATTCGCTGCTAAATGGCGCTGAGGCACCTGATAAGTGGAACACTAATCCTGTCGACAAAGATTCAGATGGTGACATGTTGTTTGATGGCTGGGAAGTAAAATATTCACAATATGCTATCGAATCTGGCTTAATTGACAACGAATCACTATCGGCATTTGGTTCTAGAGGTATTCTCGACCCATCAATGATTGACAGTGACCTAGATGGTATTGAGGATGGTCAAGAAGACCCTGATGAGGATGGACTAAACCGTACTGGGCTGATAAAACGGTACTGCCCAAGTTACAATGATTCTTCGTTTTCAGATTGCCATATTGACCCCGATACTCCAGATGGCGCACAATTCTATCAGAACTTAGCTAATTACACTAATTTTGAAGAGATGCAGAATAATACGAACCCAGTATCTAATGATACAGATGGTGATAAATGGAATGATGGCCCAGAAGTTTACTTCCAAGACCATGATGATGACGGTATGGCTACAGGATGGGAGTATCACTTTGACTTTGATCCATATGATGCAGCGGATCGTATGTTCGACACCGATGGTGATGGCCATGTCAATTATTGTGAATACAAGTGGGACACAAATCCGCGCAATCCGACCAGTTTCCCGGGTCAAGGTGAATTGTGTGACCCATTCAGTGAATGAGCACAATAAATGAGAAACTTCTTGAGTATTGTATGCGAGAAATTAACATGGCAAGCAGGGTTGCGACTATTTTGGTCGTGATTTTGTTTATTTCTATCACTGGTTTACCTAATGGTGTAGCCACAGATAATGAACAATCTATAACACCATCAGTCTCAATAGAAACTGCAGGAGGAGAGTTGTTTGAGGATTATATCAACATCTCAGGTCAATCAAACCTGCAAGCTTCAGAGTTAGTATGGGCAATAGATTACATTGAGTCGATAAACGACATTTATCCGTTTAGCAATTCTATTATGAGTTCTAGTACCTTCACAAACGTGGAAATTACCGACGATGTTTACAGGTGGGAGTTATCTATTCCAGTTAACCAACTGAATTGTACCTGTCTATTTTCTATTTCATCGCCAGATTATCCTGACTTGCTGCCCCAAAGCATAGTAATTTTTGTGGGACAAACTTCACATTTTTCAGTTATATCCCATGTCCCATCGTACCAATATGGTGACGATAGTCAAACGAAATACCTTCAGTATGATGTGATTGCACCAACAAATAATGAGGTTATCATTACTGAAAATTTTGATGCATATTCCTTTAGAGCAAATGTGTGTAAGTATAGTGGTAATTCTTGCGTGTCTGAATCTTTCCAGGTTTCGCTAAATCACAGTATCGATGAAGCAGGATTTTTTGTCTTAGAATTCAATCAAACCAACCTAAATGTCGATGATGGAATTTATCAGTTTGAAGTGTTCCTACGGGATTCATTTCTAAGATATTCTAATATTGATCATAAAATATTGACATTTGACACTAACCCACCTGTAGTAGATATTAGGGGGGCTTTAGAGGTTGAAGAAATGAGTACTCACGTCTACTCAGCCAACGTTGATGATGGTTATGACAGTTCACTTATCGCAGTTACTTGGACTATTAGCGAGCCTAATGGGATTGTTAGAGGGGTCGGTAATGCAGAGTATGTGTCTGACACTAGTATCAGTGTCCAATTCAATGAATCAGGAATTTGGGATATTACAGTTTTAGCCATTGACTCGGTTGGATATTTTACTACAGAAATTCACCAAGTCGAAGTTATCAATATACCCCCAGTAATATCTCTACAAACCTCTTTTTCAGAGACTCTTGGTTATGAAGGTGCATATCAGGTTAACAATGATGAATCATGGTTTTTTGATGCAAGTTACTCAACTGATACAAATAACGATGTTGATGAACTTACATTTACTTGGTTACTTGATGGAGAGATAATTCACGTCGGTAAAAATTTGACTAAAGATCAATTGAACATATCCGGTCACCACAAGGTAGTTTTGCTAGTGTCCGATGACGACGGGGATTATACAGAATTAGAATTGAATATAGAAATTGCTTCCCAAAACCAGCACGATGAACATACTATCAATTACATTTTATTATCTTCTGTGATTTTGATTATCATACTTTCAACTGTTCTCATCTTCCGCTCTAGGGGTGAAAACAACTCCTTCAATCTGCCAAAATGGGGCAAATAAACTTGACAAGGTTTGAATAAGTCAAAACTACTGGGAGTATCATGTTTGCAGAGATGTTCGCACAGTTGGGGAAGATGCCAGACCCAATCTCTAATGAGGAATATAGAGCAAGACAAAAATCTCTCTACAAATCCCTTAACGATGATGATTTATTGATTCTTTGCTCAGCCAATGAAACAATTCACTCAAACGATGTTCATCACCCCTACCGAACTCAGAGCAATCTGCTTTACCTATCAGGGTGGACAGAACCTGATGCGGTATTTTGTGCGGTTAACAAAAATGGTGATTGGCAATCACACATATTCGTTCAACCAAAGGATACCCTCAAAGAAATTTGGGAAGGCAGACGCCCAGGGATTGAAGGAGCCCTAGCTGATTGGCCAGTCGACTTCGCTCATTCTATTGATGATATCAATGAAAAGTTGGGTAATATGGTTTCAGGTTCCTCGAGGATATTACACAGAATGGGAGTGAAATCAACTGTTGATAACCTGGTTGTTGAGTCAATCAAGCGACGCGATAGAGCGAGACAAAGACTTGGTACCGGTCCAATTTCAGTAGAAGATCCAAGCAATAGAATCGCCGAAATGAGACTCATAAAGTCCGATGCAGAGATTGCTCAGATGCAGTTCGCTTCCGATGTTTCAAGTCTTGCCCATATAGCCGCCATGCGTCACGGCGGTGGTGAGGGTGCTACTGAGAATCAATTGCAATCTCTAATAGAAGGATTCTTTCGTTATGCTGGAACATCAGGTTGGTCATATCCCTCAATCGTTGGTAGTGGCGAGAATGCTACCATCTTACATTACAAAGAAAATGAGGATAAATGTCTAGATGGTGAAGTGGTATTAATCGATGCGGGTGCTGAATTCCGTGGCTATGCAGCGGACATTACAAGGTCATGGCCCAACAATGGTAAATTCACAGAACCCCAGAAAGCAATCTATCAAATCGTGCTTGACGCACAGAACGCTGCAATAGCCGAATGTGTTGTCGGTAGACCATATACTGCCCCTCATGAGGCTGCAAAGAGAGTTCTTGCACAGGGTCTGATAGAATTGGGAATCATCAACCAAACTCTAGAACAGGCCCTAGACTCTGAAAATGGACAATTAAAGGATTGGTACATGCACAATACTAGTCACTGGATTGGTTTGGATGTGCATGATGTGGGTGTTTATCTCCCTGATGGCAAACCTAGACTTTTGGAGAAAGGTATGTGTTTAACAATTGAGCCAGGTTTGTACTTTGGTGCTTGGCGACCTGATGTACAGTGTCCTGAAAAATATGCCAATATAGGAATTAGAATTGAGGACGATATCCTCGTGTCAGATAAGGGGCCAGTCGTACTTACAAGCAAGTGTCCAAAAACAATTACTGATATAGAATCAATAGTAGGTAACAAGTCATAGGTGATAAATTTGACTTGGCAATCAATTCTCCAGCGACAGCACGGCTGGACTATTGAAAAATCAGCAGATTTTCGACTTTCGATAGAAGATGCAGCTGAACTATATGAGAATGCTCCGTTACATGATTTGATGATTGCCGCCGATACCCGTCGCTCAAAATTTCATCCCAATGGCAATGTTACTTACTTGGTTGATCGAAACGTCAATTACACCAATGTATGTACAATCAATTGCCAGTTTTGTTCATTTTATCGACCACCGGGACATGATGAAACCTATACTCAGTCTTTTCAAGAGATCTCAGATAGAGTTACAGAGTTAGAACATATCGGTGGTTCTCGAATATTAATGCAAGGTGGAGTTAATCCAGAGTTAGAGTTTTCTTGGTACATCGACTTGATTACATACTTAGTAAAGCACCATCCAGAAATTCAACTTGATTGTTTCAGTCCTATTGAGATTGAAGGTATTGCAGACGTTTCTGGCATGAGCACTTTAGAGGTCTTATCTCAATTGAAAGCAGCAGGGTTACATGGTCTTCCTGGCGGCGGTGCAGAGATGTTGGTTGAAGATGTCAGAAGTGATGTTTCGCCCAAAAAAGGTAGCCCAGATAATTGGTTGAGAGTAATGGAGGAGGCACAATCACTCGGACTTACTACCAGTGCTACCAACGTATTTGGCTTTGGAGAAACGCTTCGCCAACGTGTAGAACACATGGCCAGAATTAGAGATTTACAGGATTCATCACTTGAACAATACGGCAAGGGTTTCACATCCTTTATTGCTTGGCCAGTCCAATTAGAATCAAACACATTTGGCCGTCGAAATCGTGGACAAAACAAACATGTTTTGGGTGCTGGACCAACAGAATATATCCGTCATATCGCAATATCCCGCTTATTCTTTGACAATATTAGCAGTATTCAAGCATCTTGGCCAACAATGGGATTGGGAGTTGCACAGATGGCGCTGCTCTCTGGTGCTAATGATGCAGGTTCTACCATGATGGAAGAGAACGTTGTGTCTGCTTCTGGTACCAGTAAAATTTCCGCCTCGGAAATAGAATTACAAAATACCATTATTAGGGCAGGTTTCAATCCAGTAAAACGTGATAGTGATTACAATTTGCTCAATACGGAAATCTTTGCAGGTTCATTAAAAGAATTAGCCGCACCAATTCCACAGCAGTATTAACCATCAACTAACCGATAATGGGTGATTAGTTTCAGTACGTCCTGAATTTACTACTGCTTCAGTAGTACAAAATAATGCGGGGTGCTTTACTTTCAAGGGCTGCACCCATAGTAATTCGGGGAGATTCTCTCGATGAATTATCACTAACATTTCCCAGTGCACTCTGATAAGTGGTGAAAAGATAGTTCCTGGCCAGTTACCAATAGGAGCCGGTATAGTTGTTTTCTTCCCAGTTAACTCAACTATCTCTGATTGCTGCATTATGCGCATAGGTTTGAGGAATAATCCACCCTTGACATCAGTAGTCTGCATTGGTGAATCTTCACCACCTCCGGTTCCATCATCCAAATCAACCGACCAATGATGTGGTAATTCAGTAGTCAAACCCGGTGCAGGTTGAGCATTTTGTTCTCTACCAAGAGATTCCATTAGTGCATCTCTACGTGGCGGTAGTACTCCTACACGCCACAATACTGACATGCCTTGCCAATTCTCTTTGGTTTCGGGGAATTCGATGTTTACTACTAAATCTTCTCCAGAGGTGGTGTCGCTGTGAAAATTTATTTTTGGTTCCATGGGTTGAGAAGTCAAGAACCTTTTTTGTTTTAGTAGATCTGAGAAATTCGCAGCCACTCTCATAAATATTGGAACGAATAAAATAGGTACTACAACTACAGCAAGAACTGGATAGTCAAGTAATCCAAATCTCACTCTTCCAGTACCGATACTTGGGATGCCCCATGAGCTTAATACCGGCTCTAAGAATAAATAAGAAAGGGCGATTAGTAGTACGGATACGGAGAAATTCATAATTCTTCGAGCATGCTTGTGGACCACGTTAGGCGTTAAGTACCATCCAGTTCGTTGTTTGTAAACAATTGAATCTCTTGGCACAGATTCCAGCATTTCTTGTGCATGATCTTCATCCAGTTTTAGTGTCTTACTTTCATATGTATATCTTCTTTCAACCAGCCACGATGATTTGTTACCAATTCTAAACGGCGGCGGTAGATTTCTAATGGTTTCATATGCTTCTTCCTGCGAGATTCCATCAGCAATTTCCGATTTACCTATTGCAATCGGAAGTAATTCAGGTTTGAATCTGTAACTCTCGAACGGTGGATACTTTACTCTCTCTTCTAAGATAAGTTTCCCCATTGTTTCACCCTAACTGAATAGCAACTTCATTCCAGCCTTTAATGCCAATTTGCGGAATGCAGGAACCTTTCTCAACAGAGCCATTCCAAGTGGCACAGGCTTCTCAATGTCTCCAACTTCATTGATCAGTTCAATAACCTCCGGTTTAGCAAACTGTTCAAAGTGTTTGTCTAACTCTCCATCTTCGCAATCGCTGACCAATAAATTTCTCAGTGAGCGTGCTCGACTTTGTTCCTTACGCATTTTCTCAAAGTGTCCTTTTGCTATAGATTTCAATTTTTCTTCACTGAGGGTATTTTCTGCTATTGCGTTGGATAAATTATCGACTATTCCGTTTATCTGTTCAAAACCGGGGCCTATTCCACCTCCGGTAGTTGGTTTTGCCATCCCTGCTGCATCGCCTATAAGCAACACTCGGTTTTTGTAGGCTTTCCTAACCATGCCACTAGGCACAGGCCCACAATATCTTGCAGTTTCCCGAATATTGCTGAATCTATCTTTCCACAATGGATGATTGAGTAAATTATGATAACATTCTTCAATACTTTTACCGTCTAATCGGTCAGCAGTTGACCATAAACCAATACGGCAACTGTCATTGCCTGAAGGTATGACCCAAGCAAAAAATCCGGGGGCAATTTCAGAACCAGAATACATCTCAAGCCAACGCTTTCTGTATTGGTAACCGACTACTTCGGTTTGGAATCCAACCATAAGCTCTTTTGGTCGCCCCATTCTAAAATATCTACGCGTCCACGAATGTGCTCCATCACAACCAATCAACAATTTAGTAGAAATGTTGACTTCCTTTGAATCGGTAACAACAGTCAGTATTACTCCCTCTGAATGTACCTCGGCCTGTTTGGGTTTTGAGTTGAGCCAGAGAGTAGCGCCGGATTCCATTGATTGTTTCACTACAGCTTCGTCGAATAATTTACGGCACACAACATAAGTTCGCACGGTTCCACCTGTTCCTACCGGTACTAATGTTCCCGATGGGCCATGGATAAGGGCACCATCAATTTCTTCCAGTATAGTCTCATACAGGCCAACTTGGTGCATGGCATTAGGCGTAACCAATCCTGCACACTGGAATGGCCTACCAATTTCATTGTGCTCCTCGAGGAGTAAAACTCTATGTCCACGTTTTGCGAGTAAATCAGCGGTGTGCCCTCCTACAGGGCCAGCACCGACTATGACGACATCCCAATCATGAGAATATCGCAACTCGTCCATGTGCGTCTCTCACCCGACTTTGGTATTATTGTTATGTGACTATTCATTAACCAACATTACTTTTTTGCAAATTTATAACCTACCGACTGATTTTTCTTCAAGTACAGTATAGCCGTAAAATTTTTGCCAGATTTTTTTGATACAAAATCATCGAAAGGACCGATTTCGCCCTTTTCGATAAGCAATTTAGCCTCGTCTCTAAGTATTTCACGAGCAGACATTTCACGAGCGATTTGTATTTTACAGTCTGTACCATCATTGGCGGGTTGGTAAAAGGTTTCAGTTTCGACAATTTCTTCTTTTGTTTTCGGACAAATTGCGACTACACCAGGAGTAACCGGGAACTTTTTGGCGCCAGCTGCAGCCTTTCTCGGAGGAAATTCAAATTTGATTCGATTGCCGTCTAATTTCAAGTAAGCACTAAATGGTCTGCCTTTCTTTGAAGTGAAGTCGTCTAAAAGGCCTGATTTGCCTTCCAAAAGTATTGATTTTGCTTCTTCAGGCGTTATTTTACGCTTGCACATTTCCTGAGAAACTCCTCTAAATTTACAATCCTGCTCATCACATGCATACATTGTTGAGTTTACTCTAATGGTTCCTGTGTCGCATGTTGGACATTGACATAACTCATCGTCGTCAACAGAAGAAGTCGACTCACCTCCACCTACAAATTCTACTAATCCTGTATCCGTCATTTTCACACTGGCAACATATGGTTCGCCATTTCTGTTGAAAAATCCGTGTAAATCCGATATTTCTCGTGATTCTAACAATCTCTTGGCAGTAAATCTATCGAACCACCTGCCACTGGTATTTTTCCAAAATACAAAATCACACCCTGAATCTTTGCCCTTATTGCTAGGACAGATGTAAGATAACACAGTTTCAGTTAAATTATCGTCACATTTTGGACAGCACCCTATCGTTTCGTGCTCGTTGAATAATTCGGCACGATCATGATTCTTAATTCTATCAACCATCTCTTCTGCCTTGTCGTAAATTATTTTCATGTATTGTTCTCTTGAGAATTCACCATTTTGAACTGAGGATAATTTTGCTTCCATGTCACCTGTTAGTTCAGGCGAGGTAATCCATTCCACAGGTATTGCTCGAAGTAATTCAATGAGTTTGATTCCACCTGCAGTCGCTCTTAGACTACCAGAACGTGCTCTTTGGATGAAGTTCCTTGAAATTAACTTCTCAATAGTATCGGCTCGAGTAGCAGGTGTTCCTAGCCCTTTTCCTTTCATTGCTTCAGCCATTTCATCGTCATCGATGCTCCTGCCAGCGTTCTCCATCAAAGACAACAACTTTGCTTCTTTCAAGCGATTTGTTGGTTTAGTTAGTTCTTCTTTGAATCTATGCGCTAAAATTTGAGTGGGGCTCGGATTTGAGGGGAGTGTATTCCATAGTTCCGGAATTGCATTAGATTTTGGTTTCACTTCTCGCCATCCCGATTCCTTCAAAATCCGTACCTCTTTCTTAAAATCTTGATTTGCTTTCGTTGCAGTCCTCGTTTGAACATCCCATATTGCAATAGGGTGGAACGACGCTAAGAATTGTCGACAAATTAAATCATAGAGTTTTGCTGCATCGGGGCTTAAATTGCCTTGGGGAAGTTTTCCTGTTGGAATTATCGCGTAATGGTCAGACACTTTACTGTCATTGAAGTTTCGTTTTACGTTGGACAAACCGTTTTCTTTCAGGCGAGTGCTGTGTGGATTCATTTTTTCTTGAGCACCTAATTGAGCAATGGTTTTCCCGATGGTCTCTATCATGTCCTCTGGTAAAAAGCGTGAGTCGGTTCTAGGATATGTGGTTAGTTTATGCGTGTCATATAATTCTTGAGCGACAGATAGAGTTCGCCTTGAAGTCCAAGACCACATACTATTTGCTTCTCGTTGCAGTGAGGTTAAATCAAAGTTGAGTGGTGGATTTTCTTTAGCATCGCGGTGTTCTTGTTTGGTGGTAAAATCACCGGTTGAAGATAATACTGCTTCTATTTCCTTGCGCTCTTGTTCATCAGTGATTCTGTGCGCTTTGGTGAGAGGATTTTCTTTATCTTCGATATTGTTACGACGCTCCCATCTAGCTGTCCATTCACAGTCTCCTGATTTGAAATCGGCTTCTAATTCCCAAAATGGTTCTGCTTTGTGTCCTAAAATTTCTAATTCTTTGTCAACAATTAACGCTAAGGTCGCAGTTTGCACCCTGCCCAATGACATAGATGTCCCATCATTCCTTCCGGTCCTCAAAAAAGTCGAAGCAATTCTTGAACCGTTCATACCAATAATCCAATCGGCTTCTGCTCTGCTTATCGCTGCGTCGCGTAATTTTGCAAAGTGTGTTGAATCTTCTCTTTCCTCATAGGCTTTCATAATTGATTCGTGTGTCATAGATTGTAGCCACATCCTACTCATCGGCGCCTTTGTTTTAGCGAATTCAACGATCCTTTGGAAAATAAGTTCACCCTCTCTTGCGGCATCACAAGCGTTAACAATCTCGGTACAATTTTTGCCCGAAATCAATTTTTTTATTGCAGTTAGTTGTTTTCGATTATTTCCACGACCGCTATTTGGCTTTAGTTCGAATTTCTCAGGTATGAAAGGCAGCATTTCTACACTCTTGCGCCAATCCTTTAGCCTGTCATCATATTCTTCTGGTTTTTTTAGTTCCAACAAATGTCCGACGGCCCAAGTAATCACTAAATCGTCAGATTCCCAGTGTGTATCGGTTTTTTTGGCAACTCCCAATACCTTCGCAATGTCTTCGGCCACACTTGGTTTCTCAGCGATGACGACAACTGCCATGTTTAACCTGCCACCGGCGGCGATACTTGAACCCTATCGTAGAGCAAAAAAAATCTAGATACTATAGTATCTAGTAAAAAAAAGACAAAAATTTATTGCTCATTTTTCCTACGTTTGATTCTGAAATTTTCTTCATTCCATCTTCCTTCTTGAATTGTATCATCACATCCAATACACCCTGGATATCCGGCGGACAAAAGTTGGAGACAGGATTCGATTAGTGCATCAAACGCAGGTTTTGCCGCCATTTCTATCCAACATACATCTAAAGACGGCTCTATCATGCCGAGATACGCTACTGGCTCACTGTTTCCATCACTGGCATCATATAGCCAAATATCGTCTTCGTCAGTTACAGTATGTTCTGGGAATGTTGCCCGTTGCGGTAAATGTTCGCTTATCTTGTCAGCCAAATCCCTTATTTGGTCTGAGTATTCACTGCCTGCAACGATAACTATGCGCTCTAATCGAACGACCCTTCTTGCAGATTCCCTGACCACTGGCCACATAGGGTGAATCATCTGCATAATTAGGCCAATGAAGGGTAAGTCTTGAATGATGCCGTCGCTGAGAGCCAATCATGGGGCTGGTTTATCGCACCTTAGTCAGGCCCATGTTAGTGTTTCAAGATTCAGAAAAAGCGCATACACGCTCGGTTAGAATGCTTAGATTATTCTCAAACAATAGGCTAACTAGAGTATTCCTATCCGCAGTATACAAAACAAGGAAAAAATTGGAGGTGCCGCTATTTGGTGATGTCTATCAACATCCGTTTGGTTTAGCAGCAGGCATGGATAAAAAAGGTGAAGCAATCAATGGTTGGGATGCTATTGGACTATCTTTCGCAGAAATTGGTGGGGTGACAATGCTAGAACAGACTGGCAATCCTAAACCAAGGATGTTTAGATCCTCGAAACACAAGGCTCTTGTTAACCGAATGGGATTTAATAATCCCGGCTCAGAAAACATGCAGGTTCGATTGCAAAATCATTTCGAACGCTTTGGCAAGCCTAAAATCCCAATTTGGCTTAATCTTGGCAAATCTAAGCTAACCGATAACCAGAATGCTCATACTGATTACTCAACGACTTTAGGAAGGCTGTGGGATTACACAGATGTTTTCGTTGTCAATGTTTCATCTCCAAACACTCCAAATTTGAGAGACCTGCAAGGTGAGGAAGAATTAAGGAAAATTATACTGGAATGCGTGAAAATTAATTCTCAAAAAGCCAAAGAAATAGGTTCTTCAGCAAAACCAATCTTGGTAAAAGTTGCACCTGATATGTCTTTTGAACAACTTGAGCGAGTAACAACTGTCGCTATGGAATCAGGATGTGCTGGAATTGTGGCAACAAATACCACAATATCTAGGCCAAATGAACTAGAAAGTGATGAGAAGTTACAAGAAACTGGTGGAATGAGTGGACAGCCGGTAAAAGATATGTCAACGCAATTCATAAGGCACATTTACCAATACACAAACGGACAATTTCCTATTGTTGGAGTTGGTGGAATAATGAATGCTAATGACGCTTGGGAGAAAATTACGGCCGGTGCCAGTTTACTTCAAGCATACAGTGGTTTTGTTTTTGAAGGTCCGAGTTTAGCAAAGGCTGTCGTAAGTGGTCTTGAGACTAAATTGCGCCAACACGGATTAGACCGAATAGAAGATGCAATAGGATTGTGGCATAAGGAGAATGAGTAAATGTTCACGCGCAGAACCAGACTGCTTATCACCGGTGGTTTACTTACTCTAATCATCCTTGGTGCAGTTATTCTACAATCACCGGAACCGACACGAACAGTTGACGAAGTAATGGAAAGCCCAAGTGGCTTTGTTGGTGAAGAGTTTGCGATAAGAGGTGAAGTAAAAGATGGGACCATTGATAATACAACCATGACATTCGTACTACATGGTCTGGATTATGAAATCTTAGTTGACTTTCTAGATGCTTCGGTCTCAAATGGCCTTGACGACAACAGAACAGTCTATGCTAAGGGCGTATTAAAGCAGGTAAATTCCCAATATATCTTTGAAGCTGAGATTATCAAAACATCATGTCCTTCTAAGTATGAAGAATAATGAATTAAACCGTTCTGTTAAAATACCAATCAATAAACGGGTTACTGGGATAGGTGGGGAGCTAGGCGTACCCTGTACCACAAATCGTC
>CEUK01174895.1_pt1 | contig 16380 bp, 14 predicted proteins | sample 356451 | NCBI WGS metagenome assembly CEUK01 (sample SAMEA2622843, study PRJEB7988) | marine metagenome | isolation source: saline water (ENVO:00002010), including
TGGCATTATGTCGTATAGTGTAAAATACGCTTCTTCGTTCTATGGCCCTTTCAGAGATGCCCTAGACTCTACTCCAGGTTTTGGCGATAAAAAAACCTATCAAATGAATCCAGCTAATTCATCTGAGGCTATGGCAGAAGTAGATAACGATATTGATGAAGGCGCTGATATTGTAATGGTAAAACCGGGAATGCCCTATCTAGATATGGTAAAACAAATCAGCAAACAATTTGATGTGCCTGTTAGTGTATATCAAGTATCTGGAGAATATGCCATGATTAAAGCAGCTAGTGAAAAAGGGTGGCTAGACTACGATAATACCATGATGGAATCATTAATTGGTTTTAAAAGAGCAGGAGCAAAACTCATTGCAAGCTACTTCGCTAAAGAAGCTTCTAAACTATTGAACAATGAATAATAGTGAATTACTCTTTGAAAGAGCTCAATTATTTATACCTGGCGGTGTAAATTCTCCTGTGAGAGCTTTCCGCTCTGTTGGTGGCACACCTTTATTTTTTAAATCTGCCAAAGGTTCTATTCTTACTGATGTAGATGGTAAAAATTACATTGATTACATCGGATCTTGGGGACCTATGATTTTAGGGCATTGTCATAAACCAATTGTAGAAACACTAAAAAAAGCAACTGAGAATACCACTTCTTTTGGTGCACCAACCGAATTAGAAGCCGACATAGCCGAGTTAATTTGCGAAATGGTACCTGCAGTAGAAAAGGTGAGAATGACCAATTCTGGCACAGAAGCTTGTATGAGCGCTATACGTGTAGCACGCGGCTATACTAACAAAGAAAAATTTATCAAATTTGAGGGTAATTATCACGGCCATGCAGATGCCTTTCTAATTAAAGCAGGAAGTGGTGCAATTACTCTAGGAGTTCCTAATAGTCCCGGAGTAACTAAAGGAACTGCTCAAGACACTTTGTTAGCTCCTTACAATGATTTATCAACAGTAAAAAAGATTATCGAAGATAATCCCAATCAAATTGCCGCTATCATTCTTGAACCGGTTGCTGGAAATATGGGTTGCATCCCGCCTAAGAAGGGATTTTTAGAAGGACTAAGAAGCCTTTGCGATGAATACGATATTGTTTTGATTTTTGATGAAGTGATGACAGGCTTTAGACTATCAAAAGGTGGCGCTAGTGAATACTATGGCGTAACTCCAGATATGGTAACTCTTGGCAAAATTATTGGAGGAGGATTGCCAGTTGGGGCATTTGGTGGTAAAAAAGAAATTATGGATATGGTGGCACCTGTTGGCCCTGTTTATCAAGCAGGAACACTAAGCGGAAACCCCATAGCTATGGGCTGTGGCTATACATTATTAAAAGAGCTTAACGAAAATCAACGTATTTATTCTCACCTTGATGAAAATACAGCCTATTTTGAAAAAGAACTTAGACGTGTGTTCGATAATAAAAATCTCAGATATACCATTAATAGAGTCGGTTCTATGATAAGCTTTCATTTTGATGTAGATGAAGTCAATAATTTTGATGACGCATGTAATGCTAATGCAGATTTATTTAAATCCCTTTTTCATGGTGTATTAAAAAGAGGTGTTTACTTTGCTCCATCTGCTTTTGAAAGTTTGTTTTTATCAACTACTCACAGCAAAGAATTGCTGGATAATACTATCGTAGCAATTGAAGAAACATTAGAAGAGATACTTTAATTATATTTACACAAAATTAAGTAATGAGTAGCCTTAGAGATAAATACGAATTAGTTGTAGGATTAGAAGTCCACGCTCAGCTTTCGACCAAAACAAAAGCCTACTGTAACGATTCTACAGAATACGGTGCTAGTCCAAATACACAGACTAGTCCAATCTCATTAGGTCACCCTGGCACTCTTCCAAAAAGTAATAGCAAAGTCATCGAATACGCTGTAAAAATTGGCATTGCTTGTGGATCAAACATAAGAGAACGGAATGAATACTCTCGTAAAAACTACTTTTATCCTGATTTACCTAAAGGTTATCAAATTACCCAAGACACAACACCAATATGTAACGGTGGTATTATAAATGTTAAAGATGCCAACGGAGATTCTAAGGCTATAAATATTACTAGAATACATATGGAGGAAGATGCCGGTAAAAGTATTCACGACCTAGACCCTTTCAATTCTCTAGTCGATTTGAATAGAGCTGGCGTAGCTCTAATAGAAATTGTATCTGAACCCGATATACGTACATCTGATGAAGCCTACCAGTATCTAGCTGAAGTAAGAAAATTAGTTCGCTACTTAGATATTTGTGATGGTAACCTTGAAGAAGGTAGCTTAAGGTGTGATGCTAATATCTCTGTTATGCTCAAGGGCAGTAAAACCTTTGGAAATAGAGTAGAGGTTAAAAACATGAACTCTTTAAGAAATGTTAAAAGAGCTATAGAGCACGAAATGGATCGTCAAATAGAAATTCTTGAAAATGGTGGTGTAGTTGAACAACAAACACGAAGTTTTAACGCTAATACAGGAACTACATCATTGATGAGAAGTAAGGAAGATGCTAACGACTACAGGTATTTTCCTGAACCAGACTTACAACCAGTACTAGTTAGTGAAAAGTATATTGAGACAGTCAAAAAATCACTTCCACTACTTCCTAAAGAGTTATTTAGAAAATTCACTACTGAATATGGTCTTTCCGAATACGATACCAATGTCATTATCGAAGAAAAAGATATTGCTTTATACTTCAATGAACTGTGTCAACACACTAAAAACTACAAAGCTGCCGCCAATTTTGTTAATGGAATTGTAAAGTCTTACCTAAATGAAAATGCTATTGAAATGCGTCAATTTAGGATATCTACTAAACGCTTAGCAAAACTTATACAATTAGTGGATGATGGAAAGGTTAGTAACTCAGTAGCAACACAAAAGATTTTTGGCGAACTTATAGGTAATGATATTTCACCTGAAGAAATTGCTAAGAAAAACAATTGGATACAAGAGCGTAATACGGATGCTCTGCAGTCATTTATTGAAGAAGCAATTGCAAAATATCCCCAAAAAGTCTTAGAATACAAAGCAGGTAAAAAAGGACTAATAGGCTTATTTATGGGTGAAGTAATGAAACTTTCTAGGGGAAAAGCAGACCCAAAAATAGCCAACCAATTAGTAAGAGAAGCATTAGAAAAATAAACTATGATTAAAAATATTTTATTGTTCGTTGGTCTTTTATTCTTAGGAGGTTGCTCAATAGATGAAGCAAATATAAGTGGCACTATTACTAATGCAAAGGACGGACAATGGATATTTTTAGAAAAATTAACGCTTAATGATATTGAAAAAGTAGATTCTTGTCAAATCAAAAACGAGAGTTTCTCCTTTAATTACAAAGCTGACACAATCAACTTTTACAGAATATCAGAATCTGACAAAAACTATGGTTTGATAGCTTTTCAGAATAAAGACACTATTGTATTTAAAGCTGATATTTCATCTCTAGTAAATTTTCAAGCAATTGGAAGTAAAGAGGTTGAAGGAAATACACAATTACTTGAAATTATTAATTCTATAAAACCTAAAACTGATTCACTCAAAATCATCTATCAAAAATCGGTTGGCACTGAAGAAGAAGCTATCATATTGAAAAGGATACGTAAAATATATGATCGCATAACACTTCAACAAAAAGAAGATTTAAAGGGTTTTATTGATCAAAACCCTAATCTCTTCATCAACCTTATTACACTTCAACAACTAGGAGATGTATCTGAATACTTTGATTACTACGAAAAGGTTTCAAGTAATTTAGATTCAATTTATCCAAATAATTTTTGGATAATTGATATTAAAGAAAAAGTTCTTAGTGAGATAAATACAGCTATAGGTGCACAAGCAACTAATTTTAAAATTAATGATAGTCAGGGTAAGCCCTTTGAGTTATCTACTTTAAAAGGTTCCTATGTACTACTTGATTTTTGGGCTTCATGGTGCGTGCCTTGTAGAAGAGAAAATCCACTGATTGTAGATTTATATAAAAAATATCACCATATGGGCTTAGATATTGTTGGCATATCATTAGATGATACTACTAAAAGTATCGATGCTGAAGAAAATTGGTTGAAAGCTATAAATCAAGATAATCTTGAGTGGAAACAAGTCAGTCAATTGAATGGTTTTGAATCCTCTGTATGTCAAGATTATGGAATAACAAGTATTCCATCAACATTTTTGTTAGATACCAATGGAATAATAATCGCACGTAATTTAAGAGGAACTATATTAGCTAATAAATTAAAAGAGATTTTTGAATAAAATATATTTTGCATCTGACCTACATTTAGGCGTTCCAAACCGAGAAGAAAGTTTGAAACGAGAGAAATTATTTGTCCAATGGTTAGATAAAATAAAATCCGATGCTGAAGCCATATATTTATTAGGTGATATTTTTGATTTTTGGTTTGAATACAAAAAAGTTGTTCCAAAAGGATATGTTCGCTTACTAGGAAAATTAGCTGAAATAAGTGACAAGGGTATACCAATTCACATTTTTACTGGAAATCACGACATGTGGCTTTTTGACTACATTGAAAGCGAAATTAACGCAAATATTTACAGAGAACCAATTCATATTTATTTGAAAGGAAAATACTTTTATATTGGCCATGGAGATGGTATGGGCCCAGGGGATAAAGTTTATAAAATTGTAAAAAAAATATTTCAAAATAAATTATGTCAATGGCTATTTGAAAGAGTCCATCCTAACCTTGGAATTTCAATAGCTCAATATTGGTCAAAAAAAAGCAGAATTGCTAACACCGAAAATGATCGTATTTATTTTGGAGATAAAGAATGGCTAACTCAATTTTGCAAACGAAAAATGAAAACTATCGATGTAGATTATTTCATTTTTGGACACCGACATTTACCACTAGAAATAGATCTAGGTAATCAAACAAAATATATTAATTTAGGTGATTGGATAACATATAAAAGTTATGCTGTATTTGATGGCAAAAAGCTAGAACTTAAACATTACTAATTTTTACAGCCAAATCAACTAAACGATTTGAATAGCCGACCTCGTTGTCATACCATCCAACCACTTTAACCATTTTACCAATGACTGAAGTTAATTGTGAGTCAAATATACAAGAATGTTTATTTCCTAATACATCAACAGATACTATTGGATCTTCTATATAGCTAAGGATATTATTTAAGACACCATTGGCAGCATTTCTGAATAAATGGTTAATCTCATCAACTGATGTATTTTGTTTAACAATACATGTAATATCTGTCAATGAACCATCAGGCACCGGTACTCTAATACCACATCCTCCCATCTTTTTATTAAGTTCCGGAAAAATTTTAGTTATTGCCTTTGCTGCTCCAGTTGTTGTTGGCACAATAGAAGTTGAGCCAGCTCGAGCTCTTCTTAAATCATGATGAGGAGAGTCATGGAGCATTTGATCAGTAGTATATGAGTGAATTGTGGTTATATATGCACTTTCAATACCAAAATTATTATTGATTAATTGTATCATTGGAGCAGCACTATTGGTTGTACACGACGCATTTGAAATTATTTTATCGTTACCATCAATTAATTCGTCATTCACACCCATAACAATAGTTTTAACATCATTGTCTAACGATGGTGCAGATATAATAACTTTTTTAGCACCCGCAATTATATGCTTAGATGCTAAAGCCTTGGTTTTAAAACAACCTGTACATTCAATTACTAAATCAACCTTCAAATCTTTCCAAGGGAGATCTTCTGGATTAGAAATTGAAGTATAATTGATTGGAGTTCCATTAATTATAATTAGATCATTTTTATAATTAACATCACCATTAAATATTCTATGAATTGAATCATACTTAAAAAGGTGAGACATAATTTTTGAAGATGACAAATCATTGATTGCAACAACCTCAATTTTGGGGTGACTTAAAACTGATCGAAGAAAAACTCTTCCAATTCTACCAAAACCATTTATAGCTACTCTTAACTTCATTATAAAAAATAAAAAAAAAGCTCTACAAAATGTAGAGCTTTTAATAACTTATACTATTCTAATTTGTTTTTACAAATTTACCCACTTGCTTTCCTAAATTTGAATTGACAACTATTATATAGTTACCTTCCTCTAAAAATGAAACATCTATTCTTGAAGAAGTTATAGATTTTGATTTATAAACTTCTTTGCCCATTAAATCAATAATCAAAATTTCATTAACATTTATATCTTCTTTCAAGTCAATATTAATAAATGTTTCTGCAGGATTAGGGAAAATAGAAACTGAATTAATATCATTAATATGATCTGAAGAATGATTTAAAATTGAAGAAGTATTACTGGATTTAAAAATACCCCTTCCATGAGTACCGACATAGATTATTCCTTTATTAACTCCTGGTAAATATTGCTGACGTAACATATGACATGGAACAATAGGCATACCATCGTCTTCCAATATCCAATTGCTTCCATTTATAGTAGACCAGACACCGAACTCCGTCCCAATAATTATATTATTATTATTATTTATATCAATAACAGCAGAATATACTGGCATATCAGGCAAATTTCCCTGGATAGAACTAAAAGTAGGATTTGCGTCCATTGCATTTGATGACTTGTATACGTGGTTAAATGAACCATAACCACCTACAGTTACAACAATATTATTTTTATTATTAGGATCAACTGCAATATCAGTAATTGTATATTGAAAAGTTGTATTGAGTTTTATAGTGCTAACTACAGCATTTGGATTATCACCATTTGGATCGTCGTTAGTGTCACCAACATCTAAAAACCTGTAACTATCATTAACACTATCAACATTCATGTTAAGATTATCGGTTCGGTAAAGATTATTACCTCTAGAAAAAAACATATGATTTCCATCAGATGTTACTGAAATACGCTCAATAGCAGTTGCATACTTAGGTGTTACCTGAAACCATCTAGGAGTAATACTAAAATCGAGAGCCTGTTTAGTCATGTAAACACAATAATCTGAACCAGTGTTAGTGATTTCAGTAGTAGCAGCAAAAAACATACTGGTGTCAATAGGGTTTCCATCAGAATCAACCTCTTCCCACAAATACATAGGATTTATAAAAGTGGCAAACAAACCATTAGCACCCTCATCATCTGCTGTTTGAGCTAATCCTGCAATAGTATCTCCTAAGAAATTTTCTAAAGTACCATTTGTATTACCTCCGTCAGCAGATCGTCTTGCGGAACCATTTTGACTTTCAGAAAATATAATATCAGGATCTATATAGGAAATCTGAGTGTATCCACCATCGCCTCCAGCTACTTCTAAAGCATTTTGATCAGAAATATTATTTGAAAAATTAATATATTGTGTACCATTATCTTGTGTTCCGCCAATTACTTTCCCGTCTTTTGAATAATCTACAGTGTAAAATTGAGTTACTCCATAACCACGATTCATTGTAACAAAAGAATCTCCATTATCATCAGATCGGGATACTCCACCATCATGACCAAAATATATTCGACCGGGGTTTGAATCATCAAATAAAATTTCATGATGATCTGCGTGAACATAAAAAGAAGCAAACTCAGAGATTGCCCAATAAGATATTGGTTCAACACCAACTCCATATTCAAACTCCCATAAATCTAAACCTCCAATAATTACTCTATCTTTATTTTGAGGATCTACAGCAATTGACATTGCATAATTAGCTTGTTGATTAAATATATTATATGTTGGTGGTGTCGTGCCATCCCAACCAGGTAAAATTAATTCCCAAGATTCTCCTTTATCTGTAGAACGATAAATTCCTTTGTATCTGCCCAATCCACCCTGATTTGAATAAATAGCATAAATATAATTGGCATCAGTTGGAGATAAAGCAATTTCAATTCTTCCTGAACCTCCACCAAAAGCTGCCCCTACAGAAGTCATTTGAGTAAAACTACCTGCAGTTCCATCAACAGAATAGAATATGCCGTTAGCAGTACTTGCAAACACAGAACCATCTATTGCAACCTCGACATCCAAAAATTCTGCGGCGGTAACTAATCCAGGCTCCCAAGTTTGACCACCATCAGTGGTGACTTTTACACCTCTTCTAGTAGCTGCATATAATGTGTTTGGATCAGTTTTATGAGCGGCCATTTCGGTTACAGATGCAAAATCAAAATTTTCTGAAATTAAATTTGATGGAGCTGTTGATTCTAACTGTGAAAATGTTACACCATCAGTTGATTTATATATACCACCTCCAATGAATGCTGAAGAACCATTGGAATTTCCACCCATATTAGAGGTGGCTCCTTCGCCAGTACCAAAATAAATATCTCCATTGGATGTTTGACATATACTGACAACACCAGAAAACTCTAATTGATCAGTTCCAGGGACAATATTCCATGTCAAACCTGCATTATTAGATTTCCATAGTCCACCAGAGACTCCACCAGCATAAATTAAATTAGAATTATCCTTGTCAATTAAAATAGCTCTTGTTCTGCCTCCAACGTTATCTGGCCCCATCTCAGTCCATAATAATGTTGTGTTAGATGCACTAGTTCTAGAACTTTTTCTAGATTCAACGTCTTTTCTTGCTTTCAATACTGCTTGAATAGGAATTTCACCCTTTTCATTGGACTTAAGTCGATGTAAATATTCTAAGGAACCTTTTGCTCCTTTACTTTGTTCTGAAATTCTTTTATCAATAGGAATATAAGATTGCTTATTGTGTTGAGAAATTTCAATAAACATAAAAGCTAGAAGAACTAAAGAGATAGAGGTGATAATAAAATTTTTCATTGTTAAGTGTTTGAATTTAATTACAAATTTACAAATTATATCTATGATATTTGATAGAGTAAAAAGATAATTTTATGCCATATGCTTTTCTGCACGATAAGATGATCTAACTAGAGGAGAACTTTCAACAAATCTGAAACCTTTATCTAGTCCTATCTTTTTATATTTTTTAAATTGTTCAGGATTAACAAACTCTTTGACTGGTAAATGTTTAGGTGTTGGCTGCAGATATTGCCCAATAGTCATAATATCAACTCCGACACCCCTCAAATCATCCATAGTTTGTAAAACTTCATCTTGTGTTTCTCCTAAGCCAAGCATTATTCCAGACTTGGTTCGCATACCACCATCTTTCAATTGTTTAAGTACAGCTAGACTTCTATCATACTTAGCTTGAATTCTAACTTCCTTCGTTAATCTTCTTACTGTTTCGATATTGTGAGAAACAATCTCAGGTGCAACATCAATGATACGTTGAACTTGCTCTTGAATTCCTTTGAAATCTGGAATAAGTGTTTCCATTGTTGTTCCAGGACTTTTTCTTCTCACTGCATTAACAGTTTCAACCCAAACTAATGAACCACCGTCTGGCAATTCATCACGATCTACAGAAGTAATAACACAGTGTTTTACTTCCATTAAACGAACTGATTCAGCAACTTTTTCTGGCTCCTCCCAATCAACCGGTAAAGGTCTTCCAGTTGCAACAGCACAAAAACCACATGAACGAGTACATATATTTCCAAGTATCATAAATGTAGCTGTACCCTCTCCCCAACACTCTCCCATATTTGGACAATTACCACTTTCACAAATTGTATGTAATTTATTGTCTGAAACAAGCTTTCTGACGTGCTTATAATTTTTTCCTGTAGGTAATTTTACTCTTAGCCATTTTGGCTTTTTTTGTACATTATGTTTAATAGCAATTTGCTCACTCACATTTCGGTTTTGAGGTTTAATCTTTAACCATCTTGGACTTTTTTCAATATTTTGATGATTCATATTAATTAGTCAAGTATATTAAATTGATTTATGTTGGTATGTGACAAGTTTAAATTACAAATTTTGTCTTTAATTACTAAAAGTTGGGGGGACTCGTGTTTCACGTGGTAATCGAAAGATATTTTATTTGATAAATCTCTGTACTTAAGCAAATCTAATAAATATACTGAAATAGATGATTTATTAAATGTTGATTCGAAACGATTCATTACCATTTTACTTATCGAACATCTTGTGCTATGTTTAAATATAAATTGAGTCCTATATTGAGAATCTTGTTTTATTTGATCTAAATCAGAAATATTTTTTAATGCAATCCACCTCATTATATTAGATTAAATTTGCTAATTAATAAATTTGAATAATTAGGACATGGCTCAGTGACCCCGCAAGAATTTAAAGTAACAAAAATTAAAAATAAAATAAATAGAATTAAAATAATCTTGTTCATATTAAATTTTTAAAATTATAAAGTACAAATTTACGTTTTTTATTTTTGAAAAAGACTTCATTGCGCTATCTTTGAAAAGTGAATTATGAAACTATTCAAATAGAGTCAAGTTGGAAAAAAAAACTTATTGAATCCTTTCAATCTGAATCATTTATTCGTCTTAAAAAATTCTTAAAGTTAGAAAAAGCAACACAAATAATATATCCCGCTGGAAATAAGATATTTTCAGCTTTCAATCTTTGTCCATTTGACAGTGTTAAGATTGTGATAATTGGCCAAGACCCATATCACGGACCCAAGCAAGCTAACGGATTGTGTTTTTCTGTTTCTGATGGAATTAAACCACCACCATCTCTGCAAAATATTTTCAGAGAATTAAAAGATGATTTAGACTTAGAAATTCCTTCTTCTGGCAATTTGGAACATTGGGCTGAACAAGGTGTCCTAATGCTAAACGCTACACTTACCGTTCGTGCAAGGCAAGCAGGTTCTCATCAAAAAAAGGGCTGGGAAGAATTTACAGATAATGTCATTCGCACATTATCTGAAGAAAAAGAAAATCTTATTTATTTACTTTGGGGTCGTTATGCTCAAAACAAAGCCCAAATTATTGATAACGAAAAACATTATATTCTAACTGCAGCACACCCCTCTCCTTTTTCAGCTCATTCAGGTTTTTTCGGCTGCAAGCATTTCTCTAAGACAAACGAAATTCTTAAAAAATTAAATCAAAAACCAATCATATGGGGCAAATGATACTTTACATATCTCTGTTATTATCTTTCTTCGCAAATGAAAGCGTTATCGATAGAGTTAATAACTACTGTAAAGAAAAAGAAGGAAAAACTTATGATGAGATTCTTTTTGTTTCTGTGAAAGAACAAAAGATGTACCATATAGTTGAAAATACTGTTGTGAAAGAATATCTTGTCTCTACTGCTAAAAAAGGGGTTGGAAACCAAAAAAACAGTAATATGACGCCACATGGACTACACTATATCAAAGAAAAACATGGGGGTAAAACGCCACGAAATGGCAGAATAATTGGCAGAGTGTTTTACGGACAAATTGCCACTATACATTCTGACACTACCTCATCTAAAACAGATGATATCACAAGTAGAATATTATGGCTTAGCGGAATAGAAAAAGACATTAACAAAGGTGGGAATGTGGACTCTTATAATCGATATATCTATATACATGGCACTTCAGAAGAAGGTAAAATAGGAACCCCTGCCTCACATGGTTGTGTAAGAATGCTTAATACTGATGTCATAGAGCTGTACGCTAAGATAAATATAGGAACAAAAGTCCTTATTTTAGATAATTAAACTAAATTAGCCACAAGATAATTTATGGAATTTTTTATAATAATAACATTATTGCTTATTGGATTTAGCTTGATAACTTTTCAAAATAGGTCAAAAGTACAAGAGACTGATAACTCTAAAAACGATGAATTGGTTCAGCAAATCATTGACTTAAAATCTGAGTTGAGTGCCAAAGAAGAACGTATAAAAATTTTAAATGAAAAAATTAAAGACACTCAAGAAACAAAAGAAGAAACGGAAGAGAGACTTACCCAAGAGTTTGAAAATTTAGCACATAAAATACTAGACCTAAACTCAGAAAAATTCAAAAAACAAAATAAAGAGCAAATAGATACACTTCTGAGTCCATTAAGTGAACAAATAGAAAAGTTCAAGAAAAAGGTAGAGGACACTAACGAAAAAGGTGTTGAAAGAAATGCGATGCTAATGCAAAAAATTATCAGCTTAGAATCGCTGAATAATAAACTCAGTCAAGATGCTCTTAATTTAGCGAATGCATTAAAAGGAGATTCTAAAACTCAAGGAGATTGGGGCGAAATTAGGTTAGAATTATTACTTGAAAAATCTGGATTAACTAATGGTGTTCATTTCAGCACACAAGCTGGTTATAAAGATGATGAAGGTAAATTAAAAAAACCTGACTTCATCGTCAACCTACCAGAAAATAAACACCTCATTATTGACTCAAAAGTTTCTCTTACTGCCTATGTAGAATATTACAATGCCGAAGATGAAATAACAGAACAACAAGCCATTAAACGACACTTAGACAGTATTAAAAGACACTATATGGAGCTTAGCGATAAAGACTATCCAAACCTGTATGGGATTAATACACCCGATCACGTTTTAATGTTTGTACCCAATGAACCAGCTTTAATGTTAGCACTGAATGAAGACAAAAATCTTTATCTCAATGCTCTAGAAAAAAACATTGTTCTAGTATCTGCATCTACTCTCTTAGCAACTCTTAGCACAGTAGCTTCTATTTGGAAGCAAGAAGACCAAAAAAGAAATGCTCTTGAAATTGCTAAAGAGGGCGGCTTACTTTACGATAAGTTTGAAGGATTTGTTCAAGACCTAATTAAAGTGGGGAAAAGTATAAAAAGCTCTAAAGAAAGTTATGAAGATGCTATGAATAAACTCACTGAAGGGAGAGGTAACATCATTAAAAAAATAGAAAACCTAAAAGACTTAGGAGCAAAAACTAAAAAAAGCTTACCTCAAAATATTATAGACATAGCAAATCAGGATGAAGATAACTAGATATGAGAATGCTATATTTGGACTTCGTCCAATTATTGAAGCAATAACCGCTGGCCAAGAAATCGATACCCTTTTTATTCAAAAAGGTTTGAAAGGTGACATTTTTCACGAACTACGGGAATTGGTTAAAAAGCATAGAGTAAACTATAAACATGTACCTGTAGAAAAACTTAACCGACTTACTAGAAAAAATCATCAAGGTGTATTTGCCTTCGTTTCGCCCATAACCTTTCATAGAACTGAAAACGTTATCCCTCAACTTTTTGAAAATGGCAAAGTACCTCTATTTTTAATTTTAGACAGAGTTACGGATGTAAGGAATTTTGGAGCAATTGTTAGAAGTGCAGAATGCTCCGGTGTTCATGCCATCATTATTCCTGAACGTGGTAGTGCAGCTATCAATGGTGATGCTATGAAAACTTCAGCAGGAGCATTAAGTAGCGTGCCAATTTGTCGAGAATTTAATCTAAAAGCAACAATAGATTTTTTAAAAAATAGCGGTATTCAAGTTGTAGCTTGTACGGAAAAAACAGAGGATCTTATTTATGCTCCCGACTATTCTATTCCTACAGCTATTATTATGGGCTCTGAAGAAGATGGTATTTCAGAAGAGTATCTAAAATTATGTACTCACAAAACAAAAATCCCAATGATGGGTAACATCGGTTCATTGAACGTTTCCGTATCTGCTGGTGTAATATTATATGAGGCAGTAAGACAACGTAAACAATGATTTTTAAAGACTTAGGATTTGAACCACAACTTCAAGATGGATTAGATATGATGGGTTTTGAAAAACCCACACCAATACAAAAAGAAGCAATACCAGCCATATTAAATAATAAAGATATGATTGCCTGTGCTCAAACTGGAACAGGAAAAACAGCAGCATTTGTACTACCTATCCTTAATAAATTATGTAAAGGAAATGCTTCTAAAATCAATACTATTATTATTTCTCCAACTAGAGAATTAGCCTTACAAATAGACCGTCAAATAGAGGGTTTTAGCTACTTTACTAACGCCTCATCATTTCCTATTTATGGTGGAGGAACAGGTTCCGATTTTGATGCCCAAAAAAATGCAATTAAAAATGGTTCCGACATATTAGTATGTACTCCTGGAAGACTATTAGCACATATGAAATTCAATTATTTTGATGCATCTGGCGTTAAGCATTTCATACTAGACGAAGCTGATAGAATGTTAGATATGGGCTTTTACGATGACATTATGGATATTGCTAAAAAACTCCCAAAAGAAAGACAAAATCTAATGTTTTCGGCAACTATGCCACCAAAGATTAGAAAATTAGCTAGTAATATTTTGGTAAATCCTACTACAATAAGCTTAAGTATATCTAAACCAGCCGCAGGTATTACACAAAAGGCCTATATGGTTCACGACAAACAAAAAATAGCTTTAACACAACATCTCCTCAAAGGGCGAGATTTAAACCATGTATTGATATTTTGTTCGACTAAAAAGAGTGTTAAAGAACTGACACGAAGTTTGATTAAAGCTAATTTATTAGCACATGATATTCACTCTGACCTTGAACAAGAAGAAAGAGAAAAAGTGCTTCTAGATTTTAAAAATAAAAAAATTAAAATTTTAGTCGCTACTGACATACTTTCTAGAGGAATAGATATCAAAGGAATAGAATTGGTTATTAATTATGAAGTTCCGAATGATGCTGAAGACTATGTACATCGTATAGGAAGAACAGCAAGAGCAGATAGAAAGGGTGAAGCTATCACTTTTATAAATGGAGAACAATGTTTGAAGTTTAAACAAATAGAAGATTTAATAGAACGAACACTAGAAAAAACACCTTTACCAAATTGTTTCGAAGCCGCCCCAGCTTATAATGCCGAAAAGAGAAATCGAGGTAAAAAGAACTTTAAAAAAGGTAATTTTAAAAGAAAAAAAAATTTTAAAAACAAAAGAAAGAAGTCCTAAGTAATTGCATCACAAAAAAATTAGCAATTATTTATTGTTTTTTTATATTTGAGTCAATTTAATCAACAGAAATAATATCAGCAATATGTTTAGCTCTTTCAACTAAACTTTCTGTAGTCTCTGATATTCCATAGGAAAGTGCTACAGCCATTCGTCTGTAAGGACGTGAAGTAGGCTTCCCAAAAATCTTAAAATCAGAATCTGGTAAAGAAGAAGCTTTTTCTAAGCCTGAAAAAACAGGTAAAGAAGAATTGTCTTTATCAGCTAAAATAACAGCACTAGCACCATTTTTTAACAATTTGATTTCTTGTACTGGAATTCCTAGTATAGCTCTAGCATGTAATTCAAATTCTGAGAAATTTTGAGTGTTAGCTAAAGTAACCATACCAGTATCGTGTGGACGTGGAGAAAGCTCAGAAAAATAAACACCTGATTTGCCAATAAAAAATTCTACTCCCCAAATACCTGATCCCTGTAAAGCTGTGGTTACTTTTTCAGCCATTTCTTGAGCCTCTTTGAGATGAATATCATTCATAGACATTGGCTGCCAACTTTCTTGATAATCGCCTCGCTCTTGTCTGTGACCAATTGGTGGACAAAATAGAGTATTTCCGTTATCTTGAGTTAAAGTAAGTAGTGTAATTTCAAAATCAAAATCAACAAACTCTTCAACTATGACTTCTTTCAAATCGCCTCTTGAACCTTCCATAGCATAATTCCAAGCCGTTTGAATATCCGATTGAGATTTAATAATAGATTGTCCTTTACCCGAACTTGACATTAATGGTTTAACTACACAAGGCAAACCACATACCTCAACACCTTTCTTTAATTCTTCATAACTAGTAGCATAACGGTATTTTGCTGTTTTTACTCCAAGCTCTTGAGCCGCTAAATCTCTTATAGCTTTTCTATTCATAGTAAAGTTAGCCGCCTTTGCCGATGGAATTACCTTAAAACCTTGTTTTTCGTAGTCATAAAATCGCTCTGTACGAATGGATTCTACTTCAGGGACTATCAAGTCAGGTTGGTGTTTTTCAACCAAAGCATCAAGAGCATCTCCATCTAACATATCAATCACTTCAAAATCATGAGCTACTTGCATAGCAGGGGCATTTTCGTAGTTATCTACTGCTATAATGTATTGTCCTAATCGTTGCAAGGCAATGACCAGCTCTTTACCTAATTCTCCAGAACCTAGAAGTAATATCTTTTTTCTCATAATGCGTTGTTAATCTTTTGATGTGCCATTTGCACAATTTCATCAGGCATGTGCATAGCTGGAGCATGATGAGGCTTAACTCTAGCGTCAATTATTGGTATTCTACAGTGCCAATGTTTGTTTTGAATTCCTTCTTCTAATCCAAAGATATCTTCTGCAGGATTTGATCGAGTAAATGTAACCCATAACCAATTGCTAATGTCTGCGGCAACAAAAGAAGAATCGTCTACTAAAGTGATTAGCGCTATACCTTCTAATTCTAAATGCTCTAGTTTAGACTTTACAGACTCAACATCTTCGGACTCTACTACCAAAACACCGGGCATAACTAAATGAGGCT
>CEUK01101649.1_pt1 | contig 16327 bp, 15 predicted proteins | sample 356451 | NCBI WGS metagenome assembly CEUK01 (sample SAMEA2622843, study PRJEB7988) | marine metagenome | isolation source: saline water (ENVO:00002010), including
TAATCCTAATCCTTGAAGTTCATTTAACAATACATTAAATGATTCCGGAATACCTGGTTTTGGAAGATTTTTACCTTTAACAATACATTCATATGCTTTAGCTCTTCCTTGTACATCATCGGATTTAACAGTTAAAATTTCCTGCAAGACATTAGATACACCAAAAGCTTCTAAAGCCCAAACTTCCATCTCACCAAAACGCTGACCACCAAATTGTGCTTTTCCACCAAGAGGTTGTTGAGTAATTAATGAATAAGGTCCGATTGATCTTGCATGCATTTTATCATCAACCATATGACTTAACTTCAACATGTATATTATACCAACAGTTCCTGGTTGATCAAATCTTTCTCCAGTACCTCCATCATAAAGATATGTTTTACCATCTCTAGAAATTCCTGCTTCATCAGTATAATGATTGATATCATCAAGAGAAGCACCATCAAAAATAGGTGTTGAAAACTTAAGATTTAATTTTTCACCAGCCCATGCTAGGACAGTTTCATATATTTGGCCTAAGTTCATCCTAGATGGTACACCTAATGGATTAAGAACAATATCAACTGGTGTTCCGTCTTCTAAGAATGGCATATCCTCTTCTCTAACAATCTTTGCAACAATACCTTTATTTCCATGTCGTCCAGCCATTTTATCTCCTACTTTTAACTTACGTTTCTTAGCTAGATAAACTTTGGCTAGTTGAATAATTCCATTTGGCAATTCATCTCCTACTGTAATTTGGAATTTCTTTCTTTTGTATTTCCCTTTTAAATCAGTTGCTTTTAGATTGTAATTGTGAAGAACCCTTTCAACTAAATGATTAACCTCATCGTTTTTAGTCCAAGATTTTGGATTAATTCCAATGTAATCAATTGATTTTAGAGTTTTATCTGTGAATTTAACTCCCTTTTTAATTACTTCTTCCTTAAATATATTGATTACTCCTTCTGATTTTTCAGAACCAATAATATTTGAAAGCTTTTCGATTAAAACAGTTTTAAGTTCAGCTAACTTCTTATCCATCTCAGCATCTAATTGCTCGATAATTGGCTTATCAGCTGCTTTAGATTTTCTATCTTTAATAGCTTTTGAAAATAATTTTTTATCAATCACAACACCTGTAACAGATGGTGGAACTTTTAAAGAAGCATCTTTAACATCTCCAGCTTTATCTCCAAAAATTGCTCTAAGTAGTTTTTCTTCTGGTGTTGGATCACTTTCTCCTTTTGGAGTTATTTTTCCAATTAAAATATCACCTTCTTTAACTTCTGCACCAACTCTTATTATCCCATTTTCATCAAGATCCTTTGTAGCTTCTTCACTTACATTTGGTATATCAGCTGTTAATTCCTCTAAACCTCTTTTAGTGTCTCTTACTTCAAGGCTGTATTCATCTACATGAACTGATGTAAAGATATCTTTCTTAACTACTTTTTCAGAAATAACTATTGCATCTTCAAAATTATATCCTTTCCAAGGCATGAAAGCAACTTTTAGATTTTGGCCTAATGCCAATTCACCTTTATCAGTTCCATAACCTTCAACTAATACCTGTCCAGCTTTAACCTTATCTCCCTTCTTAACAATAGGTCTTAAGTTAATTGAAGAACCTTGATTTGTTTTCTGAAACTTAGTTAAATTATATTCCTTAATATCTGAACCAAAATTAACTTTAACATCATCTTCAGAAAGTTGATACTTGATATGTATTGCCTTAGCGTCTACATAGTCAACAACACCATCTTTTTCTGCATGAATAAGAACTCTAGAATCTCTAGCTACTAATTCCTCAATTCCTGTTCCAACAATTGGAGCAGTTGGGTTTAATAATGGAACAGCTTGTCGCTGCATGTTAGATCCCATTAATGCTCTATTGGCATCATCATGCTCAAGAAATGGAATACAAGATGCTGCAATAGATGCGATCTGATTAGTTCCAACATCAATCAAATTGATGTCCTCCTTAGCTGGAATAGGAAAATCACCCATAAACCTTGCGATTACTTTCTCATTTGAAAAAGAACCATCTTTTTCAATTGGTGCATTTGCTTGGGCAATGTATTTATTATCTTCCTTTTCAGCGCTTAAATATATTGGCTCATCTTCAAGATTAACCTTACCATTTTTAACTTCCCTATATGGTGTTTCAATAAAACCTAATCTATTTACCTTAGCATAAACACATAAAGAAGAAATCAAACCAATATTCGGCCCTTCTGGTGTTTCAATGGTACATAATCTACCATAGTGAGTGTAATGAACATCACGAACTTCAAAACCAGCTCTTTCTCTAGTAAGACCTCCAGGTCCAAGAGCAGATAATCTTCTTTTATGGGTTACTTCAGCTAATGGGTTGGTTTGATCCATAAACTGAGACAATTGATTTGTTCCAAAAAATGAATTTATAACACTTGATAAAGTTTTAGCATTTATCAAATCAACAGGTGTAAATACTTCATTATCTCTAACATTCATCCTTTCTCTAATGGTTCTAGCCATCCTAGAAAGGCCAACACCAAATTGAGAATACAATTGTTCACCTACAGTTCTAACTCTTCTATTACTTAAGTGATCTATATCGTCAACATCAGTTTTTGAGTTAATTAACTCAATTAAATATTTAATAATCGAAATGATATCATGTCTTGTTAAAACTCTTGAACTTTCTTCAGCATCAAGATTTAATTTTTGATTTATTCTATATCTTCCAACTTCACCAAGATCATATCTTTGTTCAGAAAAGAAAAGTTTATCAATTACACCCCTAGCAGTTTCCTCATCTGGTGGCTCAGCATTTCTTAATTGCCTATAAATATGTTCAACAGCTTCTTTTTCAGAGTTTGAAGTATCCTTTTGAAGCGTATTATAAATAATAGCAAAATCTGCAGAATTAATATTTTCTTTATGTAAAATAACAGTTTTAACTCCAGCATCTAAAATCATTTCGACATGTTCGTCTTCAATAATAGTTTCTCTATCAATTAGCACTTCATTTCTTTCAATAGAAACTACTTCACCAGTATCTTCATCCACAAAATCTTCTACCCATGTCTTAAGAACTCTTGCTGCTAATTTTCTACCCACTGCTTTTTTAAGAGCTGCTTTAGTAGCTTTAATTTCATCTGCAAGATCAAAAATTTCTAAAATATCTTTATCACTCTCATAACCAATAGCTCTAAAAAGAGTAGTTACTGGTAATTTCTTTTTTCTATCAATATAAGCATACATAACACTATTGATGTCAGTAGCAAATTCAATCCAAGATCCCTTAAAAGGAATTACCCTTGCAGAGTAAAGTTTAGTTCCATTAGCGTGTCTACTTTGGCTAAAAAACACACCAGGAGATCTGTGTAATTGAGATACTACAACTCTCTCTGCTCCATTTATAATAAAAGAACCTTTTGGAGATAAATAAGGTATAGTCCCTAAATAAACTTCTTGTACAATTGTTTTAAAATCCTCATGTTCAGGATCTGTACAATAAAGTTTCATTACAGCTTTTAGGGGAACTGAATAGGTTAATCCTCTTTCTACACATTCTTCCATTGTGTAACGAGGAGGGTCTACGAAATAATCTAAAAACTCTAATACAAATTGATTTCTTGTATCAGTAATTGGGAAGTTTTCAGAAAAAACTTTAAAAAGCCCCTCATTAATTCTGTTTTCAGATGTTGTTTCTAATTGGAAAAATTCCTGAAAGGATTTGATTTGAATATCTAAGAAATCAGGATATGAATAACGATGCTGACTTGATGCAAAGTTAATTCTTTCTGTTAGTACGTTTGATTTAGCCAATGTATTTTATTTTAATTTATAGAAGTGTTTAAACGAGTAAAGGCCTAAGCAATTTCAGCTTAGGCCTAAGCAATTGTAAAAAGAAGAATTATTTCAATTCTACTTCAGCACCAGCCTCTTCAAGTGCTTTTTTGATTCCTTCAGCTTCGTCTTTTCCAACACCTTCTTTAACTGCTTTTGGAGCACCGTCAACTAATTCCTTAGCTTCTTTTAATCCAAGACCAGTAAGTTCTTTTACAGCTTTTACAACCTGTAATTTTGAACCACCTGGAGCAGTAAGAATTACGTCAAATTCTGACTTTTCTTCTCCACCTTCTGCATCTCCACCAGCTGGTGCCGCTACAGCTACTGCTGCTGCTGCTGCTGGTTCGATTCCGTATTCATCTTTAAGAACTGTTGCTAGTTCGTTTACTTCTTTAACAGTTAAGTTTACCAACTCTTCTGCTATAGCTTTGATATCTGCCATTTTATTTGTTTTTGAAAGATTATTTTCTTTAGTTAATTATTTTATTGTTTCTGATAAGGTTTTAACCACACCTGCTATTGTGCTTTTTCCAGAGTTTAATGCTGAAATAACATTTTTAGCAGGAGATTGTAATAGTCCAATGATTTCACCAATAAGTTCATCTTTAGATTTAATATCTACTAACGTTCCTAATTGTTCGTCACCAACATAAATTGACTCCTCAACAAACGCACCTTTTAATAATGGTTTATCATTTTTCTTACGGAAATCCTTTATCAACTTTGCAGGAATATTTCCCACTTCAGATAACATGATTGCTGTAGGACCAGGAAGAACATCATACAATTCTTTAAAGTCTTTACCCTGTACATTTTCCATTGCTTTTTTAAGCAATGAATTTTTGACAACACTGAGTTTGATGTTTTTTGCAAAACATTGTCTTCTTAAAGCACTAGTTGCAGCAGCATCAAGTTCAGAAATATCAGTGATATAAATAACACTATTATCATCTAAACTCTTACTCAGGTCATCGATCATCGACTGTTTTTGTTCTTTAGTCATAATTAATGATTTTAGATTGATTAAACTTCAACACTTTTTGGTTCAACTTTGACCCCAGGACTCATAGTGCTTGAAAGCGTAATGCTTTTAACATATGTACCCTTAGATGATGAAGGTTTCAATTTGACTAATGCTGCAATAAGTTCTTTTGCATTGTCAACAATTTTATCAGACTCAAATGATGCCTTAGCGATAGCTGCGTGAATAATACCATACTTATCTACCTTGAAATCAATTTTACCAGCTTTTACATCAGTAACTGCTTGTGAAACATTCATGGTAACTGTTCCAGTTTTAGGATTTGGCATTAAACCCCTTGGTCCTAAAATACGACCTAAGGCTCCAACCTTACCCATAACTGAAGGCATAGTTATTATTACATCAACATCTGTCCATCCACCTTTGATCTTGTCGATATACTCATCAAGACCAACATAGTCAGCTCCAGCATCAGTTGCTTCTTTTTCTTTGTCGGGTGTACATAATACCAAAACTTTAACATTTTTACCAGTACCGTGTGGAAGAGAAACAGTTCCTCTAACCATTTGATTTGCTTTACGAGGATCAACTCCAAGTTTAACCGCAATATCAACAGTTGGATCAAATTTTACTTTAGTTATGTCTTTGACAATTTTAGAAGCATCCTCTAAATTATAGGACTTTTCTATGTCATATTTGGACAAGGCTTCTTTTCTACTTTTTGTGAGTGCCATTGTTGTTAATTTTTATTTGATTAATTACTCCAAGGAGCTTTGCCTTTAACATTTAATCCCATACTTCTTGCTGTTCCAGCCATCATTCTCATTGCAGACTCCACATTGAAACAGTTTAAATCAGGCATTTTATCTTGAGCAATTGTCTGAATTTGATCCCATGTTACTGACCCTACTTTAATCGTATTAGATTCCGAAGAACCCTTTTTAATTTTAGCAGCCTCTAACAACTGCACAGCAGCTGGAGGAGTCTTAACAACAAAATCAAATGACTTGTCCGTATAAACGGTAATTACACAAGGTAAAACTTTACCTGCTTTTTCTTGAGTACGTGCATTAAATTGCTTGCAAAATTCCATTATATTAACTCCTTTAGCACCTAATGCAGGCCCTACTGGAGGTGATGGATTTGCAGCACCGCCTCTTATCTGAAGCTTAATTAATCCACTTATTTCTTTAGCCATTTTTATTTATTTAAACATGTAAAACAACACAGGGAAGCATTTAAAACAGTGTGCTTTACAATTTCTTTATCCTTCTTTTTCAACTTGCATATAGTTAAGTTCTAATGGAGTTTTTCTTCCAAAAATCTTAACCATAACTTTTAATTTCTTTTTTTCTTCGTTAATCTCTTCAATAATTCCGTTGAAATTATTAAATGGTCCATCAATAACTTTAACTGATTCCCCAACAACATAAGGAATATTCATTTCCTCGTCACTTACAGCTAATTCATCAACCTTACCTAATATTCTATTAACTTCAGCTTGTCTCATTGGTAAGGGATCACCACCTTTTGTTGCACCTAAAAAGCCAATAACATTTGTCATTGATTTTATAACATGCTCAACTTCACCAACCAATGCAGCCTGTATTAAAACATAACCTGGAAAATAATTTTTTTCTTTTGAAATTTTCTTTCCTTTACGAATTTGATATATTTTTTCAGTTGGGATAAGAACTTGATCAACATAGTCATTGAGATTATGTCTATCTATTTCAAGTTCCAGCAATTCCTTAACTTTTTTCTCCTTACCACTGATAGCTCGGATAACGTACCATTTTTTACTAACCTCAGACATCTTTTTTAAATGAAATAATATATAAAACCTAATATTCCTCTCCAACCGAAAAAGTCACCTGATTGAATACCACAAGCAAAATCCATTAAGAAGATTACAAGAGACAATAATACACTAGTTACCAATACTATAATTGAACTCGTTTGAAGATCTTCCCAAGAAGGCCAAGAAACTTTAGTTGTTAGTTCAGTTATAATTTCTTCAATATATGTTCTAATTCCTGCCACTTTATTTTACTTTTTAAGCTTAGCACGGATGGAGAGATTCGAACTCCCGACACCTGGTTTTGGAGACCAGTGCTCTACCAGCTGAGCTACACCCGTATTATGCGCAGAAAGGCGCTTCATTCTGAAGCACCTTCAACACACGAATGATTTATTATTTAGTCTTCAATTTGTGTTACCTGACCAGCCCCAACAGTTCTTCCTCCCTCTCTGATCGCAAATCTTAAACCAACAGCCATAGCAACACCAGTAATAAGTTCAACGTCAATTGTAACATTATCACCAGGCATAACCATTTCTCTTCCAGCTTCTAACTGAATAGTTCCTGTTACATCTAATGTTCTAAAATAAAACTGCGGTCTGTATTTATTATGAAATGGTGTATGTCTACCACCTTCTTCTTTTTTAAGTATATAAACCTCTGCTTTAAATTTAGAGTGAGGAGTAATAGAAGATGGTTTAGCAATTACCATTCCTCTTTTAATTTGCTCCTTCTCAATACCTCTTAAAAGTAAACCACAGTTTTCACCTGCTCTACCTTCATCAAGAATTTTTCTAAACATTTCAACACCTGTTACAGTAGATGATAAAGGTGCTTCACTAAGACCAACTATCTCAACAGGATCACCTGTTTTAATAATTCCAGTTTCAATTGCTCCAGTAGCAACAGTTCCACGTCCTGTTATTGAAAACACATCTTCAACAGACATCAAAAATGGCTTATCAGTATCTCTTTCTGGTGTATCAATCCAACTATCAACTGTATTCATTAATTCCATAACTGAATCAACACCTGATTGCTCACCATTAAGGGCAGCTAAAGCAGATCCTTTAATAATCGGAGTATCGTTATACTCATAAGATTCCAATAATTCTCCTAGTTCCATTTCAACTAATTCTAAAAGTTCTTCGTCATCAACTAAATCAACTTTGTTCATGAAAACCACAACTTTAGGTACATTTACCTGTCTTGCAAGTAGGATATGCTCTCTAGTTTGAGGCATTGGACCGTCTGTAGCAGCGCAAACTAATATTGCACCATCCATTTGAGCAGCACCTGTTACCATATTCTTAACATAATCAGCGTGACCAGGACAGTCAACGTGAGCATAGTGACGAGCAGCCGTTTCATATTCAATGTGTGCAGTATTAATAGTAATACCTCTTTCTTTTTCTTCAGGTGCATTATCAATCTGATCAAAGTCTTGCTTACTAGCCAAACCTGCATCAGAAAGCACTTTAGAGATTGCCGCTGTTAAAGTTGTTTTACCGTGATCAACGTGACCAATTGTACCAACATTTACGTGTGGCTTTGTTCTTTCGAAATTTTCTTTTGCCATTTCTTTAGTTGTTTAGTTACTTATTTTTTATTTGTTTAATTGCACTAGTGCAAGTTATTTATTCAATTTAATGAGCCAATGATGGGAATTGAACCCATGACCTCTTCCTTACCAAGGAAGCACTCTACCCCTGAGCTACATCGGCATATCCATTTCTAATTTTTGTGGCTCAATACAAAAAATAGAGCGGGAGACGAGATTCGAACTCGCGACCCTCAGCTTGGAAGGCTGATGCTCTACCAACTGAGCTACTCCCGCAAAATGGACAACAAAGGTAACACTTTTATGCTTTGCTTTTACAAAAAACATTTAAAGTAGAAACTTAGTCATTTCTCATTAGTTTGTGGGGAGAGAAGGATTCGAACCTTCGAAGGCTAAGCCATCAGATTTACAGTCTGACCTCGTTGACCGCTTGAGTATCTCCCCAACACTTATTATTTAAAGAACTCTTTGAGCCGGTGGAGGGACTCAAACCCACGACCTGCTGATTACAAATCAGCTGCTCTAGTCAGCTGAGCTACACCGGCAATAAAAAAGACCTAATCTTTCGAAAAGGTCTGCAAATTTAAAAAAAGAAATATTATATCTAACAAATAGGTAAAAAAAATTATCCTTTTACATAAAACTTCCCTTTATGCCTCTTTATTTGCCTTCGTAAAGCCTCTACAGTTTCATCAGTTGCTTCCTCAAATGATTTGCATTGTTTTTTAGCAAATAAATCTCTACCAGGAATATTTAATTTAATTTCTGCTATTTTATTATCGTTGGTGTTGGCCCTATCAATTTTAAGATACACTTCAGCATCAATAATATTATCAAAAAACATATTCAACTTACTTATTCTTTGTTTTATGAATTGAACTAATTTTTGATCGGCATCGAAATTTACGGATTGAACTTGTACTTGCATATATATTATAGTTTATTAACCTCTTGGATGAGATTGTTTATGAATTGATTTTAACTTTTCAAAGGTGTTGTGAGTGTAAACCTGTGTTGCAGAAAGACTCTCATGACCCAACAATTCCTTAATAGCATTTAAATCAGCTCCATTGTTAAGCATATGAGTAGCGAATGTATGTCTCAAAATATGTGGACTCTTTTTTTGTTTACTTGACACCAATGAAAGATAATAATTAACTTTTCTATAAACAAATTTTTCATACAATTTATCAAAATTATCAGTTATTAATAACCAAGTTGGGTGAGTTTTTTGAGGGTTATTTTTATATAAAATTATTAGCTCTTGTATACCCCTAGACAAAGGGACAATTCTTTGCTTGTTTCGCTTACCAGTAACTTTAAACTCTTGATTTGAAACATCCGACCACTTTAGTCCGATAAGTTCAGAAAGTCGAATTCCTGTTTGATACAAAATAGCTATCATTAAACGATCTCTTAGCCCTTTAAAGTCTTTTGGGAATAAATCCCCATTAAACAATTGTTGCATTTCCTTTTCTTTTATGAAGTTAGGAAGTCTTTTTTCAACTTTTGGAGTAGTAATATTTGATGCAGGAGACTCATCAATTAACTGCTTTTTAATTAGATATTTAAACATTGACTTTAATGAGCTTATCTTTCTTGCAACTGTCGATTTAGAATTACTTAAGGACAACAACTCAACCATATAACTTCTTAGGTATACGGATTCAATTTTTTGTAAGTTTTCTACACTGTAAACAGAAATCAAATAGTTATTAAACTGAAAAAGATCTATTTCGTAAGCTTTTAAAGTATGTTCTGAATATCGCTTTTCTATCCTAAGATAATCCAAAAAATCAGCAATATGATGTTCAAATTTTTTCAAAAAAAAAGGGGCGTAAGCCCCAATTTAAACGTATTTTATATGAAAAGGTTATTCACCAAATTTTAATTTCTCAACATATTCAGCCTTAATCACTTCTTGTCTTCTGATAACAGATTTTTTAATATACTGTTTTCTTGCTCTAAGCTGTTTTAGCACTCCTGTTCTTTCAAATTTTTTCTTATATTTCTTAAGAGCTCTTTCTATTGACTCACCTTCTTTAACCGGTATTTGTAACATGTTATATGTGTTTTTTTATTTTATTAAGGTTTGCAAAGATATTATTTTTTAAAATTAAAAAACAAAAATTACTTATTTTTTTAATATCTCTCTAGAAATAACCACCTTTTGTATTTCAGATGTTCCTTCTCCAATTGTCATCAGTTTAGCATCTCTTAAAAATTTTTCGGCTGGAAACTCCTTAGTATATCCATACCCTCCCATAATTTGAACAGCTTCATTACCACATTTTACAGAAACCTCAGATGCAAAATATTTTGCAATTGCCCCTTCTTTTGTCATAGGTAATTTTTTATTTTTTAGATCCGCGGCTTGAAAAGTAAGAAGTTCAGCAGCCTGAATTTCAGTTGCCATATCAGCTAGCTTAAAACTAATCCCCTGAAATTTTGCAATTGGCTTTCCAAACTGTTCTCTTTCCAAAGCATATTTGACTGATGCTTCATATGCCCCCCTTGCAATACCACAGCTTAAAGAAGCTATAGATATTCGACCACCATCTAAAACCTTCATAGCCTGCTTAAACCCTTCTCCAACATTGCCAATAACATTTTCTTTTGGAACACGAACGTTGTCAAAAATCAACTCAGCAGTTTCACTTGCTCTAACACCTAATTTATCTTTAATTTTAATCGAAGAAAAACCAGGCGTATCTTTTTCGATAATAAATGCTGTAATCCCATTACTATCGAGCAATTCTCCTGTTCTAATAAGCACTACCGCAACATCTCCTGATAATCCATGAGTAATCCAGTTTTTTGTCCCATTAATTACCCAGTAATCTCCATCCTCAACTGCAGTAGTTTTCATTCTCATTGCATCTGAGCCGGTATTAGCCTCTGTCAACCCCCAAGCACCGATCCACTCTCCAGAAGCCAACTTAGGTAGATATTTTTTCTTTTGCTGCTCATTTCCATGGTAAAAGATATGGCCAGTACATAAAGAGTTGTGTGCAGCAACACTTAATCCAACACCTCCACAAACTTTTCCAAGCTCCATGAGTACTGTCGCATATTCTAAGTAACTGAATCCAGAACCGCCATATTCTTCTGGAACAAATATCCCTAATAAGCCTAATTCTCCCATTTTTTTCATGGTCTCCAAAGGGAAAATTTCATGTTTATCCCATTTATTAATGTTGGGTCTAATTTCTTTTTCAGCAAAATCTTTAACCATTTGCTTAACCATCAACTGATTTTCTGAAACATCAAAATTCATATTTAAAATTTTATAATACTATTTATATTTTCTGAAAACTCTTCAAGCAGTTTTCTCCCTTCAAGAAAGGACAACTCAACAATAAAAGAAAAACCAACAATCTCTGCACCTTGTTGCTTAATTAATCTTGCGGCTGCAACTGCAGTTCCCCCAGTAGCTAATAAGTCATCATGAATAATCACTTTATCACCTTCCTTAACCGCATCAATATGCATTTCTATTTCTGCACTTCCGTATTCAAGATCATATTTTAATGAAGCTGTTTTATAAGGAAGTTTTCCTTTTTTTCTAATCAAAATAAAAGATATATTTCTTTCCATTGAAGCTGGAAACCCAAAAAGAAACCCCCTACTTTCAATTCCAGCAACATGAGTCACTTCTTTAGGAAATCCATTAGCTAAATCAGAACATATGTCTTTAGACAATTTTGCATCTTTTAAAATGGGGGTAATATCCTTGAATACAATCCCTTTTTTAGGAAAGTCTACAACATCTCTAATTGTTTGATTTATTCTTTTTTGTAATTCCAAAATAAAAAAGTGAACCTATGTTTTTATGAAATTGTAATATATGGTGCAATTTTACGGTATATCTTATCATTTACCAAATGAATTTTTTTGATATTTAACTTAGACTCAAAAAGACCATGCTGGAACCTATAGTTAACTATTGCATTTGCTAAATTCCAATTAAAATAAGGGTGTTTAACTAACTTTTCTACCGAAATCTTATTAATATTTATCGTTTTGACTGATTTAGGATCTACTTTGATCTTAGTTAACAATTCATCATATAATTCATTGCTGATACCATAAACCTCTTTTAATTGTATCACACTTGTAAATCCACCAAGAGATTTTCTGTAATTAATTATTCTTTTTGAAAAAACTGGTCCAATGCCTTTTATTTTAGAAAGTTGTACTTCATCTGCAATATTTATTTCAAATGGAATTAATTGAGGATTTTTATTTATTAAAATAACAAGATCTTTTTTATTCAAAGAAAAAGAACCTAAGTTTTTAAATGAATCAATCGATTTGTTATTAATTAATTTTTCTAAATTAGAATTTTGATCAATATAATAACAGTATTTATCGTTTTGTTTTTTATAATATAGAGTGTCAAATACAAGATTTAGCTTATAATTTGGAACTGAATCAACATGAACTAAAGTGAACATTGATTTTTCTTTTGGCAAGTCAATTTTAGGCTTATCAAATACAATAAACTTTTTTATATCATTAATTTTATTTGAACTTATAACATGACATCTACTAAGTTGATCTAAAGAATAAAACCCTCCTATTTTATTTTTGTATTTTTCAATAGTTTTTATCTGACGAGATGAAAAACCTAAATTAATCCAATCAGAATTTTTCCACTTATTTGGATTATTTGAACTTAAAATAAAATTACTTTTTTCTTCTTCTTTAATTTTATTTTTTAATTCTTCTTTTGAAAATTCAAGTTTTTCAAAAACAAGTGGAGGCAATTCAGGGCTAATTAGCAAAGAATTTAAGTAAAAATAAACAGCAAATAAACTCATAAAAGAAAGCAGCACAATAGCTCCTCTACGTTGACCCCCAGAAAACAAAAACATTCTATTTAAACTTTTTAATCTGGCCTGATTTAATTCTAGAAAAATAATCTTTTAAATCAAGTTTAATTTCTTTAGCAAAGAAATATAATCCTAAAATATTTGGGAAAGCCATTCCTAAAATCATCATATCTGAAAAATCTATCACAGCACCTAATGATGAAGATGACCCAACAACAATAAAGAATAAGAAAATTGCTTTATAAGAATAATCCACCCATTTAGAATTGCCAAATAAGTAGGTCCATGATTTTAATCCATAATATGACCATGAAATCATAGTAGAAAAAGCAAACAGAACTGCAGAAAAAGCAAGCACATATTTAGACCATGTTCCTAACCCATGTTCAAATGCTGCTGAGGTTAATTTTGCACCTTCAAGACCTTGATTATTTTCAGCATATCCAGTAAAAATCAAAACAAGTGCTGTCATGGTACAAACAACCACTGTATCTATAAAAGGTTCTAATAGGGCAACAATTCCTTCACTTACAGGTTCTTCAGTTTTCGCAGCTGAATGAGCAATTGAAGCAGAACCAACTCCAGCTTCATTTGAAAATGCAGCTCTTTGAAATCCAACGATTAATACCCCTATAACACCTCCTAATGCAGCATCAGAAGAGAAAGCACCATTAAAAATGAGTTTAAATGCATGGCCAATGCTGCTGAAATTTAATCCAATTATAATTAATGCACTTAATACATAAATACCTACCATTAAAGGAACTATTTTATCAGTTACATTAGCAATGCTTTTTATTCCACCAATAATAACTACTCCAACTAGAAGTGCTAAAATAAGGCCAAACAATGCCCCATTCCCAACTAAAAATGAAAAACTTTCTAAGCTTGATAATTGTTCAAATGCCTGATTTGCTTGAAACATATTTCCACCGCCAAAAGAACCACCGATACATAATACAGCAAAAATTAAAGCTAAAACTCTTCCAAAGTTAACATAGCCTTTTAAAGCAAGACCTTTACTTAAATAGTACATTGGTCCACCTGAAACTTCACCATCAGGAGAAATATTTCTATACTTAACTCCTAATGTACATTCAACAAATTTAGATGACATACCTAACAATCCTGCTAAAATCATCCAAAATGTTGCCCCTGGCCCTCCCATTGTTATTGCTACAGCAACTCCAGCAATATTGCCAAGACCTACAGTTCCTGACAAAGCAGTAACTAAAGCTTGAAAATGAGAAACTTCACCTTTATGGTTTGGGTCATCATAATCCCCTTTTACCAACTTAATAGCATGAAAAAAACCTTTTATGTTTACAAAACGCATGTATACAGTAAAAAAAACAGCGCCTAAAACCAGCCAAATAACTACAAATGGGATTTTGGTTTTTTGGGTAGTACCATTTGCATTCAAAACAGGGGAATTATTATCATCATATATAACATTATCATATATCCCCAAACTATTAAAAGGGTCCCAAAAAATAACTTTATCTAAGAAACCAACAACAGGCACAAAAGAAGCATTTAATTTTTCCTGAGTTGATTTTGATTCAATAAAAAAACTTTTAGCAAGAGTATCGCTATTTGAATCTACTACTTTTAAAGTATGAGAAACACCTTCTGTTAAAGATGTTGAGATATTATCATATATAGAAGTGTTTTTATTTGACCAAAAATATTTATAGGGGGGAGCTCCACCTTCAACTATAACTTTTATCACACCATCATTAATATCGTCAGAAATTACAGTATCAAGATCTAACTCAGATGAATAATAATCAGACAAAGAACTGTATGTTGTATCATAAACAAAATAAAGAGATTTTTCTTCATAAGTTAACCCGGATTGCTGTGCAGTAAAAGTTAATCCAGAAATAAAATAAGTCAATAATAAAAAAAATTTTTTAATCATTCCAATATATATTAATTGTTCATTTGTTTATCTAAAAATTTGATTCCTTCATCAAAACTTCTTGGTTTAAAACCCAGTTCTTTTTTTGCTTTATCAATAACAAAACCAGTTCTTAATGGCCTTTTAGCGGGTTGGTTTAAAGATGCCGAAGTTACAGGAATTATTTTTGATTTATCTAAAGCATAAAAATCAGCTACTTTATAAATCAACTCTAAAATACTATTTATTTCAGGGCCAGAAAGATGATAGATTCCTTGAGCACTATTATCAGCAACTGAAATGCAACCTTCAGCTAGATCTTCCGCTAAAGTTGGAGAACGAAACTGATCATTAACTACTTTAATGGTATTGCCTTTTTCAATTTCCCCCTTAGACCAAAGCACAAGATTTGACCTACTCATATTATCCGTAATTCCATAAATTATTATGGTTCTAATAATAGCCCAATTAGAACTATTTTCGCTTACTATTTTTTCGGAAGCCAATTTAGATTCTGCATAATAATGAAGAGGATTTGGTTCATCTGTTTCAGAATATGGCCCCGCCTTTCCATCAAAAACAAAATCGGTACTTAAATGAATAAAATGTGTATTGTATTTTGAAGAAGCTTCAACTAAGTATTTTACAGCATCAACATTAATTTTCCAGCATTTTTCTTTATTATGCTCGCATGCATCAACATTGGTCATGGCAGCTGTATTAATGATAACATCAGGATTAATCTCACTTAAAATGTGTGAAACTTTGTTTTGATCTGTTATGTCTAATGATCGATAAGTATATCCAAGCTTATCAAGCAGCCTATTTTCTCCTATAGAAGTTGCATAAAGATCCACATCTTTTCTTTGCTTTAAATTGTATACTATTTTCTGGCCTAACAACCCATTAGAACCAGTAATTAAAATTTTTTTTGTTTTTTTCAAATTCCGAAAATTTGATTTAACTTTTTTATTTCATCTGTTGTTCCTAGAACCAAAATCTTACAACTTGGAACAATTTCTGTTTCATCTTTAGGGTTAATAATAAAATTCCCTGAAGGGTCTTTAAACCCAATTAGATTACAAACTTTGAATTGTTTTTTCAAATCACCAATACTTTTATATTGAAAATCTGATGGAATTTCATTAAAGTCTATGCTTTCTAAATTTATCTTATTTTCACCTTCTATTGATATTTCATCAATAAACTCTAACACATCTGGAGTAGCAACTAATTGAGCCATATGTGAACCCCCTAAAGAGTCAGGCATTATAACATTATCTGCCCCTGCAATTTTAAGTTTTTTAACAGATGAAGATTTAGAGGCTCTTGAAATTATTTTAATGTCTTTATTTAACTCTCTTGCCGTTAAAACAACAAATAAATTATCAGAATCAGATGGCAAAGTGGTTATTAGGGCTTTAGC
>CEUK01059495.1_pt1 | contig 16291 bp, 16 predicted proteins | sample 356451 | NCBI WGS metagenome assembly CEUK01 (sample SAMEA2622843, study PRJEB7988) | marine metagenome | isolation source: saline water (ENVO:00002010), including
CAATTGATATGTCTGAAGACTTCACAGTAGTCGAGCAGATGAGGACGAATTTTAATTCTAAGGGCATTAATACAGGATTAAATATTAACTGGACTCTTTTTGACGGTATGGGTATGTACGCCGCAAAGCACAGCCTTGAACTCTTAGCCGCTCAATCCGATAATCAGGTAGAAATAATAATTGAGCAGACTGTTGAAGCGGTAGATTTTGCATACCATGATGCATTAGTCCAAATCGAACTCCTTGAAGTTCTTGAAGAATCAATGGTGTTGAGTAAAACTCGATTGCAAGAAATTATTTGGTCTGAGAAATACGGTGTTGCAGGAACATTTGACAAGCTTCAATTTGAAAATGCCATCATTACTGATAGCACCGCGTACTTAATGCAAGAGATAGCAGTTACAACTTCAATTCGCAACCTAAACAGATTGATGGGAGAAGATGAGGGGATTAAATGGAACCTTGTTACGAAACTCGCAACTCCTCCAGGTATAGACAACTTAGCATCTCTTCAAGATAAAGTAATTAGAGACAATAGTATTGTGATCAATGCAAATTTGACAAAGGATATTAGTATTGAAAATGTCAATATGGCCAAATCAAAACTGTATCCAATAATCAGTCTAAGAGACTCTAGGATGGAGTCAAATAATTTGTTTTCATCTGATATGGGATCGCTCCAAAGTGGAAATACAACTAATGCAGTTACTCTTACTTTGAACTTCAACCTATTTAATGGCGGTGCTACTAAGCGAGCAATCGCTCAAGCAAAAATCAACAGAGAAATTGCTGAACTTGCTATTGCAGACCAAATTTCTGAAGTAAGAAAATTAGTTGCAGATGCACACGACAGGTTTAATGTTAACGCTTCAGTTTACCAACTAAGTGCAAAGGCTTCTAAAAACGCTAGAATTGCACTTGAAATTTCAGAAAGTGGATATAAGGATGGAGTTGTTGGTTCATTAGACTACAGAGCGCTTGAGGTAGCCCTTCAAAGTGCAAGAGTGCAAGAACTTCAGGCACTCCAAGCTTGGCGTGCTTCTTTCATAGAAGTCCAAAGATTAGTTGGCTCATTAAGGGCTCCGATTAACGGATAGCTTTCAAATCAGCTTCAACCATTTCTCTGCATAGCTCTTGCCAAGAAATATTTGCCTTCCATCCTAGAGTTCTCTCAGCTTTGCTCGCATCACCAACTAGAGTATCAACTTCTGATGGTCTGTAATATCTAGGATCAATTTCGACAAGGACATTGCCTTTGGTCTTACAAATACCCTTTTCATTTTCGCCCTCGCCTTCCCATCTGAGATGTACCCCAGCTTCAGCAAAAGCAAGATCAGTGAAATCTCTTACCGAAGCTTGAATACCTGTGGCAAGAACGTAATCATCCGCTTCTTCCTGCTGTAACATCAACCACATGCCTTCAACAAAATCTTTGGCATGCCCCCAATCTCGACGAGCGTTAAGATTGCCAAGGAATAGTTTTTCTTCTAATCCTTTAGATATTCTTGCAGCTGCCCTAGTGATTTTACGTGTCACAAAAGTTTCACCTCTAATTGGACTTTCGTGATTGAACAATATTCCGTTACTAGCGTGAATCCCATATGCTTCACGGTAATTTTTTACAATCCAAAAAGCATATAGTTTTGAAACTCCATAAGGCGACCTAGGGTAAAATGGCGTAATTTCTGTTTGAGGAGACTCATGCACCTTCCCAAACAATTCAGAAGTACTCGCTTGATAAAATCGACAAGTCTTTTCTAAGCCTAGAATCCTGATTGCTTCTAATAATCTCAAGGTGCCCAAAGAATCTGCATTAGCTGTGTACTCAGGAGTCTCAAAACTTACCATTACATGGCTTTGTGCAGCTAGATTGTAAATTTCATCGGGCTGAACTTCTTGGATTATCCTTATAAGATTTGTCGCATCAGTCATATCTCCGTAGTGAAGTTTAAACTTTACATCGCTTTCATGAGGATCCTGATAAAGATGATCAATCCTGGAAGTATTAAATGACGATGCCCTCCTTTTGATTCCGTGTACCTCGTATCTTTTTGCAAGAAGTAATTCTGCTAAGTAGGACCCGTCTTGTCCAGTAACACCAGTTATGAGAGCTTTTTTAGCCATAATACTTTTACTAAGTTAAGAAGTGATCTCTTGAGATTTAACTTGGTTAAAATAAGCCCCCTGTGCATTAATTAACTCATCATGAGTGCCTTGATCTACAATTGTACCTTCATTTAAGACTGCAATTTTGTGAGCCTTTTTGATAGTACTTAATCTATGAGCAATCACAAGAGTACTTCTACCCTCCATTAATTCTACTAAAGCTTTCTGCACCTCAGTTTCGCTTACGCTATCTAGCGCACTAGTAGCCTCGTCTAGTATAAGTATGTCTGGATCCCTGAGAATAGCTCTTGCTATTGCAATTCTTTGACGCTGACCGCCAGATAATTGTATTCCTCTTTCTCCTACTAAAGTGCCAAACCCTTCAGGAAATTCTTCAATAAATTCTAATGCATATGCTCTTCTTGCTGCTTCACGAATCTCTTCGTCAGTAGCGTCGATCTTACCATAAGCGATGTTTGTTCTTATGTCTTCCCCGAATAATATTACCTCTTGTGGTACATAGGCAAAACTCTTCCTGTATGCTCGCAAATCAAGATTGTTTACATTTTTCCCACCGATGGTAATGTGTCCTTTAATAGGATTCTGAAACCTCAACATCAATGCAGCTATTGTAGATTTTCCAGCACCTGATGGCCCAACTAATGCTACTTGTTCTCCTGCAGCAATCTTTAAATTAAAATCTTTTAGAACCGGAACATCAGGACGTTGCTCATAATGAAAATCAACACATTTAAATTCTAGATCCTTGCTTAGATTAATAGGTTCTATTTGATTGTTAAAGTCTTCAATTTCTCTTTTCTCATTTAAAATTTCCATTAAAGATTCAACAGCACCGAGTCCCTTTTGGACAGATCCAAACTCTGCCGCTAAACCACCTATGCTACCTGCTACAAGACCTGTCATTAATAGGAAAGTGAAAAAATGTTCAGAAGCTAATTCACCTTCTTGCATTAACGCAGCACCTTGGAATATTACCAATGTAATAGCGCCAAATATGAACAGAATAATAAAGCTAGCAAATGCTCCACGTCCTATTGCCCCTTTCATCGCAAGACTTCTAACGGATTTTACTTTCTCAGTGTAGCGATTGTGTTCAAACCATTCATTTGCAAAGGCTTTTACATTTACAATCCCGGTTAAAACTTCTTGGACGATAACATTCGATGAAGCGATTTCATCTTGAGTTTCTTTTGAAAGTCTTTTGATGAACTTGCCAAAGAAAATTGCCACGATAATTACAACGGGCAAAGTGCCCAACATCAGTAGAGTTAATTCAACAGAGAAATAAGCTAGGGCAGCTACTCCCCCCCCTACAATTATTAATTGCCTAATTAGCTCGGATAAAGTGGTAGTAAAAGTGTCTTGAATTGCAGTTATATCTGCAGATATTCGGCTATTCAGGTCCCCAACTCGCTTATCATGGTAGAAATCCATGGGCATACTCACAATGGCTTCAAAGGCATCTTTTCTCATTGAGAGCATCATTTTTTCAGTCATATCTGCAAAAAGAAATACTCTAATAAAACTCAATACAGATTGAATAATTAGGACTATTGCAATAGCCCAACCAATAGTGCTTAGGTCGTTTAAATCCCAATTTTCTAAAATAGCTGCTTCAAACCTAGATTCTGCTAAACCAACAGCATTTTCTGAGTCTCCCAAAACGCCAACACCCCCCAATTGTCCCCATAGTCTAGTTACCATAAGGGTTAGTACACCACTTAAACTGAGTAGCATAATTCCAAAAAAGAATCCCCACTTATGGGGTTTTAAATAGGGGGCTATTTGAACAAATCCTTTTAGATCACCTAGCTTAAATTTACTCTTCTTCATGAGGGGCAAATTTAGTGCTTAATTTTATGTTGGGGAAGCAAAAGAATTCACTATCTTTGCCCTCCCTATTCGACGGGGTATAACAATTTAAGATGAAAAGGACATTTCAACCATCAGTACGTAAGCGCCGTAACAAGCACGGGTTTCGTAAGCGTATGTCTAGTTCAAACGGACGTAATGTACTAAACGCACGTCGTCGTAAGGGTCGTAAGAAGCTAAGTGTTAGCTCTGAACGTCGCCATAAGGGTATTGCGCGCTAATAGATGTAAACTACAAACGTCTAATTTGCAAACAAGGAAATCCTCAGAGATTCTTTTGTTGCGTTAAAAGGGCCCCATTGCAAGAGTGACACAACTCACTTCGAAGACTTTCCATTTACCATTTACACCCCTACATTCAACATCTACTTCCGAACTTTCAATTGGGATATTGACTCTAATTTCATTTTTTAAATCTACTCCTGGCCCAAACGCTTTGTATACAGCCTCTTTTAAAGCCCAAACCTCAGCTAATGAACCGCTCTTAACTTCTTCTTCGTTCATAGTTCTATCTGAAATCCTATCGATTCTTTCATCGTGTGTGTATACTATATCCACTCCAATATTGAAATCAACTTCTGCTATTAGGGAAACAGCATAAGAAGCTTTTTCAGGACATTGCATGTGAGAGATCGAAATTTTGCGAGAAGATTTTTCTCCATTTACGTATAAAATGGGTCTTCCTCCTTTCTCGTGTTCAAGATGCCAATTATCGTGACCAATTTGTTTTTGAACTGATGCAATTACTGCGTAATGTTCTTCTAATCTCTTTTTAATCAGTCGATTAATATCTCTTTTGGGGAAATGTTTAGATAGAGTAAAGGCATTAAATTGGATGTTGTTTGAGTTTGGAATCCTTGCCATAACGAGGCTGAAGGGCTTAGGCGGCGAAGGGCAGTTAATTAATTCCATTATGACTAAGATATTGTATTTTTGTACCTATGAATGCAACAATTGAAAATTCTGTTCTTACCTATAAGGTAAAGGACATGAGCCTCGCTGATTGGGGAAGAAAGGAGATTAGACTTGCAGAGGCGGAAATGCCTGGCTTAATGTCAATTAGAAAAGAGTTTGGCACAACTAAGCCATTAAAGGGTGCACGAATTGCTGGCTGTCTTCACATGACAATCCAAACAGCTGTACTTATTGAGACATTGGTTGAACTTGGTGCTGAAGTGACTTGGTCATCTTGTAATATATTTTCAACTCAGGATCACGCTGCTGCTGCTATAGCTGCTGCGGGTGTGCAAGTTTACGCGTGGAAGGGCATGACTGAGGAAGAGTTTGATTGGTGTATTGAACAGACATTATTCTTTGGAGAAGATAGACAGCCTTTAAATATGATTCTTGACGATGGTGGTGATTTAACCAACATTGTGCTTGATAAATACTCAGAACTTGTAGATGGGATAAAAGGTATTTCTGAGGAAACAACTACTGGAGTACTTCGTTTACATGATAGAGAAAAAAACGGAACACTTCCAATGCCCGCAATTAATATTAACGACTCAGTTACTAAGTCAAAATTTGATAATAAGTACGGATGTCGTGAGTCACTAGTTGATGCTATTAGAAGAGCAACAGATGTGATGATGGCTGGTAAGGTTGCTGCTGTTGCAGGCTTTGGTGACGTTGGTAAAGGTTCTGCTGAATCATTGAGAAATGCTGGTTGCAGAGTTATTGTAAGTGAGATTGATCCTATTTGTGCACTTCAAGCTGCAATGGAGGGTTTTGAGGTGAAGTCAATGATTGATGCATGTAATGAATCTGACATCGTTGTTACAGCAACAGGGAATAAAGACATTATCACAGCAGCTCACTTTGAGGCAATGAAGGATAAGACAATCGTTTGTAACATTGGTCACTTTGACAATGAGATTGATGTTAAATGGCTGAATACAAATCATGGAAACTCAAAAGAGGAGATTAAGCCGCAGGTTGATAAATACACGATCGATGGTAAGGACATAATACTTCTAGCTGAAGGTCGTCTTGTAAATCTTGGTTGCGCTACAGGTCACCCAAGTTTCGTTATGTCTAACTCATTTACTAATCAGGTTTTAGCCCAAATTGAACTTTGGGAACGATCTGATCGATATGAGAATAAGGTATATACTCTGCCTAAGCACCTTGATGAAAAAGTTGCAAGGCTTCACCTTGAAAAAATTGGAGTTGTACTTGAAGTTCTTAGTCAAGAACAAGCAGATTACATCGGTGTATCAGTAAATGGGCCGTATAAGTCTAACGAGTATAGGTACTAGTTATACACACTTAATATTGGTGGATTCCATGTGGTGTTATATCTATGAAGGGGTAATAATGCAGGACCTTGCGACACGGTCCCGTCTATTATAATCCACTTAGATTCTGAACAATCAGAATCGTCACTTATAAGCAATCCATTATCGTCAACACTCACTTGGCACCCCATTGGAATGTCATAAGTTGAATGTCTATCTAGAACTACAAATTGGTCTAGAGTATATCTATAAACTATCAACCCTTTTGACCCTCCCTCTAAAAGTAAATGTTCTGACGGAAAGTTTAATGAGTTGTAGGCTGGTTGGTTGAGGTTTATGTCAAAATTTACAGGAACGTATGGGATGTTTTGGACATTGTTGTCACACGTTGCTTGAGTAAGAAACAAAACTAAAATCAGGCTTAATTGTAGATTTAAAAATGAAGGTTTTGACATCACTTGGCAAATCTACTTGTTTTATCCCTTAGATTAAATGGGTCCTTGGCAACGCCAGCCTTAAATGCTTTGAGATACATGGGCTCATAGGATGCAACGTCAACAAAATTGCAGAGTTCGAATTCAGTGGTAGCGAGGTCTAGAGCTTGGTCGGCTTTGGGGTAGGATTCGATAAAGTCTCTGCCATCTCCATTTAGAATGCCCTCGGTTTTGAGGGCGCCGTCCCCAATGAAGCAGATGCTAGTAAATTTTGAAAACCGAGAATGTGTGGTTTTGTCAATTATTAGAGCCTCAATTGGTGTTGTAGGAGAAGACGAAAACGTTCTTGTGTAGACTTCCATTCGACGGGCGTCGAGCATGGGGACGAATGCTTCTTTATTTGGGAAGAGCGATTTAGCCTCATTATACAAGACGCTTAATGTGTCAACTGCTATGAGTGGGATTGATAGAGCGTGACAAATTCCTTTGGCTGTGGATACACCTATTCTTAGACCTGTGTATGACCCTGGACCTCCACTAACACTTACAGCATTAAGTTCAGATTTTGCAAGGCCAGATGAGGCGAAGGCGTCGTCGATGAATAGCATAATATTCTCAGCATGGGAATAGCCTTCTTCCCTACTATTTTTAGAATATAATATTTTGCCATTACTAAAAATAGCAACACCACAATTACGAGTGGCCGTCTCTAAATGAAGGATGTTTGCCATTAGTTGATTGTAATTGAAAATCCTTCAGAATACTTATTACTATTTGGATCTTCCATGTTTGAATAAACTACTTTATCCCCGTTGTTTAGTTTTCTTGCAACCATATCGTATGGGCCTGAAATTAATATTTCATCTCCTTCTAGACCAGATAGAATTTCAATTATCTGGTTGTCCTGAATTCCAACTTCCACTTTAGTCCAAACCGCTAATCCATCGTCTAAAACAAATACGCCTAAGCTGTCATTTCGAGTAGTAACACATTGAATTGGAGCACTTAGTACATCAGTTACTTTTTTAGTATTAATATCTACTGTTGCGCTCATTCCTGGACGGAAAGGAGCACCATTATCCATAATATCTGAGTAACTATTTGAATCAATTCTGATTTTTACTGAAAAGTTGGTTACTTGGTCAAGATTAAATCCATTAGAGCTTGCATTTAAGGCTGTGTTTCCTATTTCAGTTACATGACCTAAAAAAGAATTTCCTAGGTAGGCGTCAACTTCAATTTCAGTTTTGTTTCCCAATGCAACACTGATGATATCACTTTCATTTACTTCAACATCAACTTCCATGATGTTGAGGTTTGATATTTTCATTATGATTTCTCCTGAAGTGAAACCATTCCCTTGAACGCTTTCTCCAATCTCCTTTACAAGTGCAGTCACAATTCCGTCTTGAGGAGAAATTAGCTTTGTTCGGCCTAGATTATCCTTGGCTTCTTGTAGTGAAGCTTCTGCACTTAGGATAGCGAATTTGGCAGATTTTACGCCCTCCAAAGCGCCAGTGAGGTTGGCTGCTGCGGTCTTGTAAGCGGCTTCGCTTTGGTCGTAATCGGCTTGAGAAATTACACCTTTATAGAATAAGATTTGGTTACGGTTCCAAGCTTTTTCAGCAACAAATAGGTTTGCTTCTGCTGTTACTTTAGATGCGAGCGAAGATGCAAGATTTGAGCGAGAGGTATTGACTGCAGCTTGCGCTCTGTTTTGAGCTGCGATATATAGATCAGGATTTATTTCAGCAAGAAGGTCACCAGTTAGTACATAATCGCCTTCTTTGACAGGTAGTTGAATTAATTGGCCACTTACTTCTGCAGAAATATTCACCTCCATTTCAGGTTGTATTTTACCTGAAGCGCTAACCTTTTCAATTATCTCGTTTATCTCAACTTTAGCTGTTTTTACTTTTGGCAGTGAAGGGTCTGTACTAAAAATAGAAGACAGAAGTAACAGTACCACAATAGTTCCACCTACAATTAATAGTATTTTTTTTCTTCTCCTCATTTGCCCTAAATCAAATTAAAGCGTGATAGCTTTCCCTTGATAGAAATCTAGAATTTTAGATTTAAAGACTAAATCATATCTCGTTCTCATTGCATTGATTTTTGCATTGTCTAATCTGTTTCTAGCATCCGCATATTCAAGAGCAGAAACTGCACCAGCCTCAAAGCGTAGCTCAGTATTTGCAAAAGCAAGTTCAGCCGAAGTAAGAGCAGCTTCTTGAGCAGAAAGTGTGTTTTGGGCTGCCTTTGCATCGGCCCAAGCACTTTCAACACTTGTTCTTAAAGCCTGTATTGTAGATTCCTTTGTGTACTTAGATTGAAGCACATTAACCTTGGCTTGGTCAATACTGTTTTGAACGCTAAATCCATTAAAAATGGGAACGCTCATGCTGAAGAAAATACTTTGGTTTACGTTAGCAGAAAGCTGATCCATAAAAGGGATGATGGTCTCACTAGGATTCCCTAAATCATCTAAAACTCTTCTATTCCCTGAATATCCTGTTCCCATATTATACGATCCTGAAATTCTAGGATATTGTCCTGATTTTGCTACGCTAAGAGCAAGCTCGGCGTCGTCTACAGAATACTGAGCGGCTTTAATCTGAGGAAAATTTGTCATTGCATAACTAACGGCTGCTTGGGCAGTTTGTGGGATTGGTGAAACTTCTAGTTCACCAATTTGTGGTGCAATAATTTCAAAGTCACTAGCCTTATCACCCTCAAGTTGTAAAATTTGTACAAGGTTGAGTTTTGCAAGGAAGCGAGCGTTTTCACTGCTAATAAGTGATGCTGCGTCAGATGCTTCTTGAGCTTTTACGTCTAGAAGGTCTGCAGCAGGGGAGGCACCTGCATCAACTAATTTGCTTACTCTTTCAACTTGACGACGCGTTGTTTCCAAATTCAATTTAGCAAGCTTGACAAATTCTTCTTGGAAGAGAATGTTGAGATACGCAGCAGAAATACTCAATGCCAAATCATTTTTTGATTGGTCTAGGTTAAGATCAGCAATGCTAATCCCTAGTACAGCTCTGCGCATATTCAAGTGATTCCTAAAACCATTAAAAAGAGTTATTCCTGAACTAAGGCCAAAATTGTTTGACTGCGTCATATCAGTTGCCCAATCATTCGTGAATGGGTCAAGAGTTTGTCCAATGTTGTATCCGTGAGAACCAGAGGCGTTTATTGATGGAAGGTATGAACCAATTGCTCCAAGGTGATTGATTTGGGCTCTATTAGTACCAAGCTCACTTTGCTTAATCTGAAGATTGTGTTTAAATGCATGATCTATGCAAGACTGTAGCGACCAAGTGATTTGAGCTACAGTACCATAAGAAAAAGAAAAAAATACTAGAGCTAAAAGGATTACACGCGATTTATTCATTTGAAAAAAGTCTGAATCTCAACAAATTTAACCCATAGGAGGGGTCATTTGCTTTAAGATTTTTCCCCTTGTTTGTTAAATCTACGCCAAATTATTAGCGCGCCTAAGCTCAAAAGAATATATGGGATGGCCATAAGGAATAAAATTCCTGCGTTTAATCCTTTGCCTAGACCATCTAATTTGGCGCTTTGTTCACCAACAGCCTTGCACATAACGCATTGAGCAGTTGCAACTTCAGAGGTCGAAACAATAAGCAGGATGATTGCAAGAAGTATGAAGCCTTTGTGTGTCATGAGCATTGTTTTATACGTAGCAAGGACTGATCATAAGGTATACGATAACACCTGTCGCTGTAACATATAACCAAAGTGGCCAAGTGATCTTAGCCAGTTTTCTATGTTGCTCAACTTGCATCATATAACCCCTAGCGTAAGTAAATAATACAAGTGGAACGATGATAGCGCTAAGCAGAATATGTGTAATTAGCACAATAAAGTAGATGTACTTCATTGTCCCTTCTTCACAGTAGCGAGTTGGTTCTGTTGTGAAATGGAATGTGATATAGCTTAAAAGAAAAAGCACACTCAAAATCACAGCAACCGAAGTAAGTTTCTTGTGTAGAGCTACATTTTTATTCTTAATTGCAAACCAAGCTGCTACCAAGGTCACAAATGCTGTTCCGTTGATAATAGCATTTAGTTTAGGTAAAGCGTACATAGCTTCTTTGGCCTCAGAGCTAAGTTCTAATCCAGGGATTACAGCTAGGATAATTACAACGAGAGGTATCAAAATCGTAACGCCCCAAACAATTTTCTTAAGGTTTGCATCAGATATATTCATGCTAATTGAGCCTATTCAGATAATAATTTATGAATATCTAATATCATTTCATCAACTTCTACCGTAGAAGTCCCGTCGTAAAATCCTCTAATTCTATCCTCTCTATCAATGAGTGCAAAGAGGTCAGAATGGAAGAATCCGCCAGCAGCTGTGTCGCTTGGCATTGCAGTTAGATAATATCCCTGCTTCGCTTGCTCGTATAAATCTTCTTTATTCCCTGTCAAAAATTTCCATTGAGATGTATCTGCACCAACCATCTCAGCGTATTCAGCCATTCTTTGAGGAGTATCTCTTAATGGATCAACACTATGGCTAAGTATCATTAAGTCCTCTTGAGTTATGCCTCTGTCATTTAGAATTTCTTGAGTTCTAGAAAGCTGACTACTCAAAAGAGGACAAATTGTAGGGCAATGAGTAAAGAAGTAGTCTACAATTTTAATCTTTCCTTCGACATCTCTGTGAGTGACTTCAATTGAATCAATACCCCAAAACGCAAACGCAGGAACGGTATGGCTATTTGATCCCAAAATAGGAAGCTCAGGCCGGACTTCATTTTCTTCTGCAATGCTTTCGAAAATCTTCTCCAATCGATATTCTTCAAGATCCATTTCCTTTCTTAGAAGAGCAATATCCTCAGTCGCATCCCTTAATGCGTTTTCTGAAGCAGTGTGATAAACACCTCTTAAATATCCATCTGTATCCACAAGCCATAGAGTTGCGATATTGTTTGGCTCATTTTCATCTCTTTGTATCATAAACTCTTCTTCTACAATTCTGTCAATCTCTTTTTTATCACCTGTTAAGAATTGCCATTTGTCCTCTACACTATTATAACGGGTATTCATATGAATGTATTCTGACAATACTTCTAGTGAGTCGTTTTTTGGGTCAAGTGAGAAGCAAACAATATTGATCCCTTCGACATCCCTATATCTGAAGTTAGGCCAAAGCAGCTGCTTTGTCGTCATGCTAGCATGTTCTGCATTAACTGAGAAAAATGCGGCTATCCAAACCTTGTCCTTAAGGTCTTTTGACCCATAATAATCACCCTTGTGATTTACCAACTCGAACTCCCCAATTCTTTGTGCTTCAAAAGTGAGTGAGTCAATTTTTCCAGTTTTAGTAAAGTATGGAAGGGTGTTAAATTTATGTGTACCAAGTACACCTAGTAATACAATGCCAGTGATGGGAAAGGCAACAAGTAAGAGAATTAAAGCTATTCGCTTCAACATATACACTCAGATTTAGTGGAGGACTGTAAAGTTATTCAGGTGACCTAATGCCTCAGTCAATGCAATGAAGATAAGATAGATTATAAACACTAGATATGGAATGATGATTGTATTCCTAAGATTTTTCTTTTCGTCCCCAAGATGCATGAATATCATCACAATATATCCAGCCTTTACAAGAGTTAAAACGATAAAAGACCACTTAATAGTTTCCCACGTGAATGTTTCAGCTCTCTTGAATATGATACCCATAGCAACCTCAACAGCTGTTATCAGTGTTAGTAGAACTGTTACAAATAAAATCTTCTTACGAATCTTAACACCCTCCTCTTCACTGTGGTGAGCGTTTAATGCGTAACTATCATTTACAATTAGATCGTCTCTTTCCATAATAATGTTCTTTGAGTGATAAATCAGATTAGGTAGAAGAAGGTAAATACAAATACCCATACAAGGTCTACAAAGTGCCAGTAAAGACCAGTCTTCTCAACCATTTCATAATGATTACGTCGGTCGAATACTCCATTCAATGCCATAAAGAAAATGATGATGTTTATTACTACTCCTGAGAAAACGTGGAAGCCGTGGAAACCGGTAATAAAGAAGAAGAAATTTGCATATGATTGCTGAATAGCATATTCGTTATCGTGCATGTTTGCTCCGAAAACCATTGCGCCATTTTTTCTGTTATTCCAAAGCTTAACTGCATCATTTCCACTAACGTGAGTCTCTCCAGAAATGTACTTTTTGAGTGTTAGGCTGTGTAGTTCTGCTTCATGAGTGTGCTCACCGTAATGAACCAGCTTCACATGACCATGGTCTTCAACTTCTAAAACGTTTTTAGGATCGTCTTGCATAGCCATTGCTAAATCGCCAAAGTGATGATCCATATATATTGGAGTGTCTTCAGCAAGAGTATGCTCGTGTCCGTGGTCGTCAGTAATTACTAATTCAGTAGCTAAATTGAAATGTCCCCCAGATCCGTGAATGAAGTGTGACCACTCCCAAACTTGTGATCCAAGGAAGAATGCACCACCAATAATCGTAGCTCCCATCCAACGAAGAACACCCCTCTTGTCGTTTCTGTGACCAGCTTCTACAGCAAGTACCATTGTAACAGAAGAAACAATTAGGATAAATGTCATTAGGGCAACGTAGATAAGCGGGTATTCTCCTTCAAGCCCCGGTAGAGATCTAAACACTTGCTCGCCAATTGGCCATTCTGATTCACTTGCCTTTCTTGAGAATGCAAATGCAACTAATAATCCACTAAAAGTCAATGCATCTGAAACAAGGAAAAACCACATCATCATTTTTCCATATGTTACTCCAAAAGGAGAACGGCCTCCTCCCCAAAGTTCTGCCTTAGTCAACTTATCGTCTGAATGTCCACCCATTATAGATTTTGATTGCTAATTACGGGTGCAAATTTAAGGTACGTGTAATGAACTTTGGCCTTTGATTTATTGGAATGATTCTAAATTGAAAATAGTATAAAGAATAGGACTAACCATAGCCCACCAAGAAAGTGCCAATAAGTTCCTAATGTATGAATTTGAACGTTGTTGTCAGAGTTTATTATTCCCTTCTGCACCCTTGTAATATTTATGATTAAATAGATTAATCCAAGAGTCAAATGAAACATGTGAATTACAATTAACACCCACAAATAGCCTCCTGAAGTATTTGTTAGTTTTTTCACTTTAGTAGTTATAGGATTCACTTTTAAAGGATCGTTTGGAGCATATAATTCTCTTGAATCAACATCAAAGATTAATGACTCTCCATCTATTTTGATTTCGAAGTCCTCTCCGTAAATCGCACTACCTTCAAGTAGGGTCTCTAAACTGTTCCATGAAGTTGCAACTCCAAATTCTGTGGGCCTATTATTCCAGCCGCTTCCCCAAGACTCAAGTACTTTCCATCCACTATATTGAGAATAAGCAAAACCCAAACCTAGGGCTAAAGTCACAATCAAATACATTTTAGTTTTTGCAACATACCCGTTTTTAATTGACCTGTTTGCTAGATAAAGAATGATTGAAGATGCAATTATTATCGCATTGCTTACAAGGAACATTGTTGGTGGAGTGATATGAACCCAATATTGACCAACACTACTTACAATGTATGCACTGATAAAACCTCCAAACAACATCGTTATTGAAAAAACGATGAAGTACATGAGCATTTTTTTGGTTGAATTGTTAACCTCTTTTTCCATCTATATTTTGTCTAGTACGTATATAATTTGAACAATTGGTAGATATGCAAAACTAGAGAACATCAAGCTACTAGCTGCTTCATTTGTCTTGTGAATTTTTAATTGAAAGGCGAACCAAGTGAATCCTAACCCACATAAAATCGCCACTACTAATGCAAGTGTTCCTACCATGGGGTCGTTGTTTGGCATAGCCCAAGGCAGCATACTGGCAGGGATACAAAATAAAGTATAAAGTAAAATGGTTTGGGCTGTTCTATCTGACTTCCCTTCTCCATAGGGGAGCATTTTGTACCCCACCTTGTTATAATCTTCGTCTGCTAACCATGCTATAGCCCAAAAATGAGGGAACTGCCACATGAACTGAACTGCAAATAACACCCCAGGCTCTAGCCCAAAATTTCCTGTCGCTGCGACATAACCAATCAATGGCGGAAGAGCTCCGGGTATGGCTCCAATAAATACACACAATGAGGATTTAGACTTCATTGGTGTGTATACGAATGCGTATAATACTAGCGCTATTAACCCTAGAAAAGCTGCGATTTCGTTTAATTGAAATAGGCAGCCAATTCCAATAATTCCTGCTAACATGCTCCAAAGAAGTGCTTGTTTAACAGTCATCCTGCCAGATGGTAAGGGCCTGTTTTTTGTCCTCTCCATTTGGCTGTCATTCTCTCGTTCAAATATTTGGTTTAGCCCATTTGATGCCCCAGTGAGCAAGTAGCCACCAACAGTTAGCAGAAGCATGGTTTTGATGTCGATAGATTCAACACCCATAAACCAGCCAAGAACTGACGACATAACTACAAAAAAGCCAAGTCTGAGCTTGTATAATGTGCCAATATCCTTAATTAAACTGTTACTCATTGGTAGTGCAAAACTACATCACCCAAGTTGCTCTTCAGCGTATTTTTCACAAACAGATTCAATGCCTTTTCTAAGGTCGATTGAGGCCTTCCAACCCAAAGAGTTTATCAATCCAACGTTTAGTAGTTTTCTAGGAGTTCCGTCTGGTTTACTCTTATCCCATTTGATTTCCCCTTTGTAGCCAATTACATCTGCAACCATATTTGCAAGATCCTTGATTCTCAAATCTAACCCTGTTCCAATATTTACCCAACCGTCGTCGTCGTAATTGTCCATTAAAAAAATACAAGCTTCGGCTAAATCATCAACGTGAAGGAATTCACGCATGGGCTCACCTGATCCCCAACAAATTACTTCAGATTGGTCTATTTGTTTGGCCTCGTAAAAACGCCTAATAAATGATGGTAAAACATGGGAGTTTTCTAGGTGATAATTGTCGCCAGGGCCATAAATATTGGTTGGCATTGCACTGATGAAATTGCATCCGTGTTGTGCGCGATATGCTTCGCACATTTTGATTCCCGCAATTTTTGCAAGCGCATAAGGTTCGTTAGTAGGTTCTAATTCGCCAGTTAGTAATGCACTTTCAGAGATGGGTTGTTGTGCGTGTTTGGGGTATATGCAAGAACTACCTAGGAAGAGTAATTTCTTTACTCCATATTTATGAGCTGCTCTAATGGTGTTTGAGGTAATAGCTAAATTGTCAATTAAGAAATCCGCTGGATATCTCATGTTTGCTAATATTCCTCCAACTTTGGCTGCTGCGAGATAAACTATTTCTGGTTTTTCACTTTCAAAAAATGCGCTTACTTCTGAAGTATCTCTGAGGTCAAGTTCTGAGGAAGTACGGAGAATGAAATTTTCGTGGCCTAGGGCTTTAAGTGATCGGACTATTGCAGAACCGACCATACCCTTATGGCCAGCGACAAAAATGCGCTTATTCTGTTGGTTTGGCCCTAGAGTATATTCAGATAAATCCACGCTCAAAGTTACTTATTTACTTCGAATGCAACTCTTAGTCCATCTCCAAGCCAAGTAAATGCGAGTACAAGACTTGCTATT
>CEUK01354171.1_pt1 | contig 16282 bp, 18 predicted proteins | sample 356451 | NCBI WGS metagenome assembly CEUK01 (sample SAMEA2622843, study PRJEB7988) | marine metagenome | isolation source: saline water (ENVO:00002010), including
AGGAGAACCGTAGAATGAGTCTTGGTCATAAGCAAATCGAGGAAAATCCATGGGAGGTCTTCGAGACTGTATTTGCTGTTGGATCATCACACAATGCTACAGTAGTTAAGATCGAAGGAAGTAATGCTATTATCGCTCTTCCTTACGGACTTGAGGGCACATGTCACACAAAGCACCTCAATAAGGCTGATGGTGAAGCTCTTAAGGTTGATGAGGCTGCAGATTTCGTTGTACTTGAATTTAACCGTAACGCAAAGAGAATAACTGTTAGCCACCTTCGTACACACGAGGAGGGGCCAGCGAAGAAAGAGCGGAAGTCTAAATCAAGTGGTTCTAAATCAGGTGCTAGTAATCGTATGATGCAAGAGATTAACTCATCTACTGAAAAGAGTACTCTTGGTGATTTAGACGTTCTTTCACAACTTAAGGCATCAATGGACGCTACTCCTGAAGAGGAGGCGACAATTGCTGAAAAGGCTGTGGAAGAAAAGAAGAAGCCTGCTAAGAAGACTGTAGCTAAGAAAACAACAGCAAAAAAGAAAACTACTGCAAAGAAAACTACTGCAAAGAAAACTACTGCAAAGAAAACTATTGTAACGAAAGCTGCAGCGGACGTTGAAAATGTAGAAGAAGATGCTGAAAATGACAAAAACGCTGAAGTATAATTTCAGAAACATTCGTTATTTCGAAAATAAATTAAAAGGGAGGCGTCGACCTCCCTTTTTCTTGTCACTATCTTTACACCGATGGAATCACAAGTTCTAATTAACGAGGAACAATTCGCTCTAATATTAGACAGGCTTGCGCATCAATTGCTCGAGCACCACGAATTTAATGAAACGGATTTAGTTGGACTTCAGCCTAGAGGTACTCGTGTAGCTTATAGATTAGCTGAAAGATTGTCAGAACTACTTGATGGTAAAGAGATTAGGTGTGGGTCGCTAGATGTTACTTTTCATAGAGATGATTTAGGGAGAAGAGATAAGCCAATTGCTCCTCAAGAGAATATAATGGAGTTCTTAGTTGAAGACAGAAAGGTTATTTTAGTTGATGACGTACTATTTACTGGACGAACGATTAGAGCAGGCTTAGATGCTCTTTTGGCCTATGGAAGACCCAAAAAGGTGGAACTTGCAGTGCTAATTGACCGTAGATTTAAGAGAGAACTTCCAATTGAACCAACATATATTGGCCAACAAATTGACAGTATATCAGACCAACACGTTGTTGTTGAATGGTCTGAAGAGAATAAGAGTGATAGAGTAATCCTTTTTAATGCTAAACCAGAATGAGTAATCTCTCAATAAAACACTTACTCGGGATACAAGGATTGACCCGAGATGATATTGAGACAATATTCAGCACTGCAGCTGAATTTAAAGAGGTTCTTAATAGGCCAATTAAAAAAGTACCTTCTTTAAGAGACACAACTGTTGCCAACTTATTCTTTGAAAATTCAACCAGGACAAGGTTGTCATTTGAATTAGCTCAAAAGAGACTTTCAGCAGATGTAGTCAACTTCTCTGCTGCAAGCTCTTCAGTAAAGAAGGGTGAGACACTCGTGGATACAGTAAAAAATATCCTAGCCATGAAAGTGGATATGCTTGTTATCAGACATCCTCACCCTGGAGCTCCACATTTCTTAGCTAATAAAGTAAACACAACTATTGTAAATGCTGGTGATGGAACACACGAACATCCAACGCAAGCATTACTTGATAGCTTTAGTATTCGAGAAAAACTTGGACAAGACTTAGAAGGAAAAAAAATTGCTATTGTCGGAGATATAATGCATTCTCGAGTTGCTTTATCAAATATTCTTGCACTTAAGCTTCAAGGAGCAACAGTTAAAGTATGTGGGCCAGCAACGCTTATTCCTAAACATATGGAAAGTCTTGGAGTCGAGGTTAGTCATGATCTAGATGAGACTCTAGCTTGGGCTGATGTTGCAAACATGCTTAGAATTCAGCTTGAAAGACAGGGTGAAGATGATGCTATCAGTTTCTTCCCGTCGATAAGGGAATACACAATCAATTTTGGCCTAACCACAGAAAGACTTGAAAGATTAGATAAAGAACTTGTAATTCTACACCCCGGACCAATAAACAGGGGTGTTGAGATTTCTTCTGAGATTGCAGATAGCGAGAATGCAATCATCCTAGAGCAAGTGGAAAATGGAGTTGCTATAAGAATGGCCATAATGTATCTTCTAGCAAATAGATAGTTATCTTTGAGAAACTTTATGAAAGTTCTCACTGAAAAACAGGAAGCACTAACAATTATTATTGTTGACGGTAATATTGAATCAGCTGACGATTCAGCATTAATCTCTAATGCTATTTCAAAAGTTGATGATGGATTCGAAAATATTATTCTAGATTTAAGTTCTGTTGTATCAATAGTTAATTCAGAATTATTTGGTTTAGTAGAAATCCAAGAAAATTTTGAGACAGAGGTTAAATCATTTGTCCTTTGTGGATTAAATAATAATCTTCAAAAAGCTTTAGATGAAAAATTTGATGAGGATTTCTTTAATATTGTTCCAACAAGAAATGAAGCCGTTGATATGGTTTACATGGAAGAGCAAGAAAGATCATTTTTTAATTGAAATAAAACACACATGAATAAATTTTACTCTTCGTTACTTTTGATGCTAATTTTAGCAGGTAACACATTTGGTCAATGTGAAAATGACTATGATTTTGGAGATGTTGGATTTGGCGTAAGTCCTGATGCATCTATTGGCGAAACTTTTGTGAATGGCGAAGTAGGCCAAGACTATTGGGATGTATTACATATATTAGTTCCAGAATATGCCTCTGATGTAGATCCTGCATATCCACCAACACTTCCAGTTGATTCTCTTTACTTGGATTTTGTTACCCTCACAGACACTGTTACTGGGATGGAATACTCTATTGAAGAAATGGGACTAGAAGTATTCTGTAATAACAATGGTGATTCATTCAACCCTTGTTCTTTCCATGGAGGTGAACAGTACTGTGCAACTCTTCAAGGAGTGCCATCAATGTCAGGAGTATTCCAAATGAATGTTCACGTTGTAGGATTTATTACAATATTTGAAACTGTAGAAGTGCCACTTACTTTCTCAACATTCATATTGAACGTTCATTGCAATCTTATTGAAGAGCCCATAATAACAAACGCTGATGGAAACAACGGAACTTTGGGGTCAGTAGATGTAACTATACTTGATGGAGTTGAAGTAATTTCTTTCGAATGGACAAATAGCGATGGTTTAGTCGTTGGTACAGACGAAGACATTGATGGGTTATTCCCAGGAGTATACACTCTAACTATAGTGACAGATGCTTGCACAAGCTACTTTGAAAATATTTTAATTGAAGACAACGCCGTTGATTGTAGTAGTTTAGATGCTTCATACATAGTGACTGATGAAATCCCTGGAGAGTCACTTGGGGGTATCGATTTATCAATCACAGGAGCTAATGGTTATCCTAGTTGTGTTTGGACTGATGCTTCAGGGATTATTGTTGGAACTGATGAAGACATTGCAAACGTGACAGCTGGTGAATATACAGTAACTATTACTGACGATGATGGATGTATTCTAATCCTAGAAGATATTGTTGTAGCTGTTAATTCTATTGATGATGTTGAAATAAATGGTGTATACTTAATGCCTAACCCTGCTAAAAATGTGGTATCAATTTATCTTGATTATGAACTACAATCTAATATCGACGTTAGAGATGCTAGAGGTAGACTTGTTTATTCAGTTCAAATCATTAAAAACACAGTTTTAGACACTAGTTCATGGAATGAAGGAATCTACTTCCTATCAGTATCAAACGAGCTTGGTAGATCTACTTCACGCCTTGTGATTAAGAGGTAAAGTGAGAAGATTTGAAATGACTGTATTGGGGTGTGGCGCTGCGGCGCCCACCCCTTATTTTTTGACTACTTCTCAACTAGTCAATATCCATGATCAATTGATACTAATTGATTGCGGTGAGGCCACTCAGGTTACTCTCAGAAAATCTAGAGACAAATTTCAAAAAATTAAAACCATTTTAATAAGTCACATGCATGGTGATCACACACTTGGATTACCAGGACTGATCGCTAGTATGAACCTTTTGGGTCGAAATACTGCACTTAATATATATGGCCCTGAAGAATTAGAAGAAATGGTTAAAAAGGTTTTGCATTTAACAAGAACCCATATCGAATTCAATGTATATTTTCACAAGTTAAATACTGAAGAAAAGACAACAGTTTTAGAGACTGAATCATATGTAGTTGAATCCTTTCCAACTAAACATAGAATACCTACTTGCGGATTTGTCATTTCTGAAAAGGAAAGATGCTATACTTTAAAGCCAAATATCCGTAAGAAGTACAGATTAACTCATTTAGAAATCCAAAAACTAAAAAGAGGTGAAGATGTTTACAGAGGTGAAGAGATAATTAAAAACTCAGGTTGTTGTTCGCCGCCAATGGAAACTAGATCGTATGCTTATGCAGCTGATTCAGCTTATTCTCCTAAAGTTATTGATGCGGTAAAAGGATGCTCATTATTATACCATGAAGCAACTTTCGAATCAAAAGATGTAGACATTGCAAAAAAGACACAACATTCAACTTCTAAAGACGCTGCAAGAGTTGCAATTCAAGCAAATGTTGGACAATTATTGCTTGGACATTATTCAAATAGGTATAGTGATTTAAGTAATCTATTATCTGAATCACAAGAGGTATTTTTAAATTCTTCATTAAGTGTCGAGGGTAAGACCTATTCAATAGAATAATTTTAGTATTTTTGCTATTTAGAATCATTCCATATAATGTCAAAATCAATAATTATAGCAGATAGTAGCACAATTGGCAAAATTGGGTTAAGAACTGTAATTGATTCATTAAATGGATTTGATGTTATTGATGAAGTTGAAACTTCTGATGACCTGCTATCTTCAATCAAAAAGTACTCACCAGATTTATTAATAATTGACTTTTTAAGTGAGGGATTTGATATAGATGTAATTGTCAAAATCAAAAGAGATTTATATGGTTTAAAGATCCTTGCTGTAACTCCTATGCAGAGTAGTCAAACCTTTGTTCATGCTATGAAAGCTGGAGTTGATAGTTACATAAAGAAAAGTTGTAATCTTGATGAAATTACAGATGCAATCAAGCAGACTTCTGGTGGAATGAGTTTTTTCTGTGGTAAAATTCTTGACGAAATAAGAAAGGCATCTATAGTAGTTGATGAGCTCAATAATGTGACAGAACTACCTTGTGATGCAATTGAGTTAAGCAAGAGAGAAAAAGAGGTGTTATACTTAATAGCTGAAGGAAATACCAACTCAGAAATTGGTGAGATATTATTCATTTCTTCTCATACAGTTACTACTCACAGAAAAAAGATTATGATCAAGCTAGGAGTAAAGAATACTGCCGGTATTGTCATGTATGCTGTTAAGTCAGGTTTAGTTAGCCCAAATAAGTTTCTTTTTCAGGCATCATAGAATCTAAAACACTGACTTTAAATTTGTTTCGGTAGTGATTTAACTCAATTTGAGGAATCAATGTTCGATTTCATTTGCAAAGACCCAATGAAATTCACGACATTTGCACCCCGATACTCGACCTATTTAGCATGATTACAATGGACACTACTTTCGACGTAAGGCACTGTGAAACCTCGGCAATTGACGAGGTAGATTTTGACAATATTGCTTTTGGAAATGTGTTTTCAGATCACGTATTTATTATGGATTACGAAAATAGTGAGTGGAAAAAGGGGGTAATTCAACCGTTTGGACCAATAAAAATGAGTCCTGCAAGTATGGTACTACACTACGGTCAAGCGATATTTGAGGGAATGAAAGCTTATCGCCAACAAGATGGAAGCGCAAGTCTGTTTCGGCCTACTGATAACATTAAGAGATTTAATCTAAGCGCAAAACGCATGTGCATGCCTGAAGTGCCAGCAAATATTTTTTTACAGGCATTGGTTAAACTTGTTGGATTAGATAATGATTGGGTTCCTTCGTCAGATGATGCATCTTTATACATTAGACCATTTATGTTTGCTACAGATAGCCACGTGGGTGTCAGAGCAAGTAACTCCTATAGATTTATGATTTTTACATGTCCTGTCGGTGCTTATTACAGCAAACCAGTACGTGTAAAGGTTGAAACTGAATATACAAGAGCTGCTATGGGTGGAACAGGAGCTGCAAAAGCTGCTGGAAACTACGCTGGATCTCTTTACCCAACTAAGAAAGCAGGAGAGGAGGGGTATGATCAATTATTATGGACTGATGCTAGTACTCACTCTTTTATCGAAGAATGTGGAACTATGAATGCTGCATTTGTTGTTAAGGGCAAACTATTAGTTCCTGCTACAAGTGATACAATACTTGATGGAGTGACTAGAAAATCGGCTATCCAAATTGCGAAAGATTTAGGTATTGAGGTTGAAGAAAGAATTATTTCAGTTGAAGAATTAGAAAATGCAGCTAAAGAGGGAACACTTCAAGAGGCTTTTGGGCTTGGAACTGCCGCAACAGTTTCTTTAATGTGTACAATTGGATTTGAGACATGGGATTTTGACCTTCCTTCTGTTGATAGTTGGTCAGTTGCACCCCAACTTAAAAAGACCTTAGAGAACCTTAGAAGAGGTGTTTCTGAGGATCCATACGGATGGAATGTGCCGGTTTAAACTTTATTTATGAAACGCACAAACTCAATAGTACTTGCTGCTGGATGTTTTTGGTGTGTAGAAGCTATTTTCTCTAGAATAAAAGGAGTTGTTAGCGTTTTACCCGGTTATGCTGGCGGAAAGGTTTCAAATCCTACTTATAGAGAAGTATGCAGCGGAAAAACTGGCCATGCAGAAGTTGTCAAAATTGAGTTTATACCAGAGGAAATTGATTTATCTGAATTGTTCGCTGTATTTTTTGCAACTCATGATCCTACTACATTAAACAAGCAAGGTGGAGATGTAGGCACTCAATACAGGTCTGCGATTTTCCCAACAACAAAAGAGCAAAATAGATTAGCTCTACTTGCAATTGATATTGTTGAGAACAGTGGGGAATGGGATAATGAGATTGTTACAACAATTGAGGATTTTGATGAATTTTATTTAGCTGAAGATTATCATCACAACTACTTTTCTAAAAATGCAGTTACGCCATACTGCAATGCCGTAATAGAGCCTAAACTTCAAAAATTTAAAAGTAGATTCAGTGATCTACTCAAGTGAATCAAGTCTTTCTATTTCCTTGTCACACATGTTAATTATTTGTGTTCTTGCCATCGAAGAGATTTTAGAATCAGCTTTTGCTTTCATCTTTAAAAATTTAAACATTGCTTTCTTTTTAATCTCATAAGCCAAATACACAGAGTAATTACCATCTTTTAATTGGTATTTAACATTTCCTATTTGTCTTAAATCACCAATTGAAGTGTTTGTAATTTCTCTTGCTAGCGTTTCAAATCTTTCAACAGCTTGATCAACGTGTTCGCCTTGAACATCTTGAGCATATGCATCCGTTACTACTTTAATTGTTGTACTTACCTGTTGAGCTAAATCTTTATGAGCTTCAATTTCAGCTTTTGATTCAGCAACGTTGTCACGTGAACTAACTCCTTTACCAACCGCCCTAAAATACCTAGCGTTTGAAGTGTACTTTTTACCTGAGAATGGTTCTTTAACTTTAGTGCCATTTGATAATGAACAACTAGTTGCCAAAAGCAAAACCATTGATAGAATAGATGTTGAGAATAATTTCATAATGCAATTTTACGAAAAGTATACAGTAACCGTGCCACATAAAAATAGCCTTGTACCTTTACGTTGTGAAATGGAAGGAGCTTATCAGTAGGTTTGTCCTAAGTCGTTACAGAGACGATAACAGGGAAAGGAAGGGCTGTAGCCTTAGAAAGGCTGAGAGTGTTGGTCTATTGTACTTGGAACGAGATCACGCGTTTTACAGAACGATTAAAGATCTTGCAAAGCACCTTCATGAGGAATTTGGTGTGAAAAGAGTATCTATTCTTTCATATGTTGATGATAATGCTAAACGAACACCAAGTTGGCTAGTTAAAAAACTTGATAGTGGGTACTTCTGCAAGTCGGACCTCAATTGGTATGGAAGACCCAAAAAGGAAATCGATGCTTTTATTGAAGTTGATTTCGACATTCTTTTTGATTTAGAACTTGAGCCAAACCTTCCATTAAAACACGTTTTAAATATGTCATGTGCTAAAATGAAGGTGGGATCAGAACAAGAAGATTGGCCTAATAGAGATTATGACGTTCAAATTGGCAGAATAGAACATACTCCAAATAATGATGAGGAAATAGTAGATCCAATGATTGTTTGGAAAGAACAAATAGAAAGAACATTTAAATTCATATCAGAAGCAAACATTCAATAAAATGATTAGTCTAAACGGATTAGGAGTAGCTATGGTTACACCATTTAATAAAAATGGTGCAGTAGATTATCCAGCACTTCAAAGAAATACAGAGCACCTGATTAATTCAGATGTTGACTTTCTTGTTGTATTAGGAACAACCGCTGAAACACCTACATTGAGCTTTGAGGAGCAAAGAAGTGTACTAGACTTTATAGTTGAATTAAACAACAAGAGATTGCCTGTAGTTGTGGGATTATCAAGCAATAACACGAAGTCTCTTTGTGAAAGAATATCTGAATTTGATTTCAAGGGTGTTGATGCCATATTAAGTGCTTCACCACATTATAATAAGCCGAGTCAAAGAGGTATAATTGAGCATTTCACTAAAGTTGCTGATGTATCTCCAAAGCCAATTCTTCTTTACAATGTTCCTTCTAGAACAGGAAGTAATATGAAGGCATCAACTACACTTGAACTAGCGAAACACAAAAACATATTTGCGATCAAAGAAGCTAGTGGTGATTTAGGTCAAGTTGACAAAATACTTAAGAGCAAACCAGAAGGATTTCAAGTATTTTCAGGTGACGATGCACTAACCTTGGCTATGATTTCATCGGGTGCTGATGGTGTTATTTCTGTAATCGGAAATGCTCTACCAAAGAGATTTGGTTCAATGGTGAACCAAGCATTGTTTGGCCAAATAATTGAATCAAGAGAAATGCATCACAAGCTGTGCCCAATTATTGATAAGATATTTGAGGAAGGAAATCCAACTGGAATTAAAGCTGTAATGGATATAATAGGTCTTTGTGAAGACAGCGTTAGACTGCCTTTAGTACCAGCAACAAAGCAACTGCGAGACAAGCTCTACAGCTGCTTAGCAGATTTAGATGTTGAGATCGCTTAAGTGTTAAAGCAGTTCTTTTGCTTTAGCGACGATGTTACTTGCAGAAAGCCCATACTTTTCCATTAGTTGGGCAGGTTTTCCGCTTTCACCAAAACTGTCATTAACTGCAACAAACCTCATAGGTGTAGGATGGTTTTCAGCTAATACTTGAGCAACACTTTCTCCAAGACCACCTAGCTTTTGATGTTCTTCAGCAGTAACGACTCTTCCTGTTTTAGCAGCACTATCAATAATCGATTTTTCATCAATTGGCTTTATAGTGTGCATGTTAATCACTTCAGCACTTACGCCTTCATCTTTTAGTTTTTGAGCAGCTTGAAGCGCTTCCCAAACCAAATGACCTGTTGCAATAATTGTAATATCAGTACCTTTCATAAGTAGGTCAGCCTTGCCAATTTCAAACTTTGTGCTCTTCTTATAGAATACAGGAACTTTTGGACGTCCAAATCTCAAGTAAACTGGACCGTGATGATCAGCAATAGCTAATGTAGCTTGCCTAGTTTGCTCATGGTCAGCTGGATTGATAACTACCATGTTTGGAAGCATTTTCATCATTCCAATATCTTCAAGAATTTGGTGAGTAGCACCATCTTCACCAAGAGTAAGCCCAGCATGAGAAGCGCAAATCTTTACGTTTTTATCACTATAGGCAACGCTTTGACGGATTTGATCATAAACTCTTCCTGTAGAAAAGTTAGCAAAAGTCCCAGTAAATGGGATCTTGCCACCAATTGTCATTCCTGCAGCCATACCAATCATATTGGCTTCTGCAATACCAACTTGAAAGAAACGCTCCGGATGTGTATCTCTAAATGCATCCATTTTAAGAGAGCCAGTTAGGTCAGCACAAAGAGCAACCACGTCTTCGTTTTTCTCTCCAAGCTCAGAAAGTCCGGCGCCAAAACCAGATCGAGTATCCTTAGATTCTGTTGGGTTTAATGTGATTTTATCAGACAATTCATTCATGTATGTTCAGATTTTGGGTTGACCCCGATGTAATTGTGAAAGTTTTTTTAATACTGTATTTCGATGAGTGAGCTTGTCTAGCTCTAAATATTAATGTGTAAGTGCCAGGTTGAAGTGTGTATCTACCAGCTGGGTTACCGTTACCAAATTGAATCACATGTTCTAATGTGCTAGCATTAACTATGCTACCATATCCAGCAACTGATGACTGAAGCATTAAAGATCCTGGAGAAGCAATAGTCACAGGCATTATATCACCATCTTGAATTTCAACATCATCAACTCTTGTTATTGGTGTTGTGTGAAAGACCAAATCATATGTTCCTGTCAATAATCGAATTGAAGTGCCCAAATTCATTGAGTAGAATGACTCGCATTTTCCGGATTCAAATAAGTCAACACTAATATTACCATAATCAGTCCTTCTAGTAGTAGGAAATTGAGGAGTAATAACACCTTGTGACATATTTGGAACAGAGATAATATTGTGTTTACCAGGAGCTAAATTCACTTCTTCTATAACTCTTTCAGGTAGAGTGTGAACGTTTAATTCATATGTAGGCACAGGATCTAAATAAAATGTGTCAGTAAGATTATTATATCCTAAAGTATGGATGACTTGAGGATAGTACTCCCTAGTTCTTTTATCTGTAAAAGTTAATGGTACATCTGTTATGCTAGGTTTTCCACTATTGTCAAGTAAATCGACTTGAACCGTAGTATTGTGCAATGCTTGTTCTAATACTAGGTCAAGAATTGACTCAAATACTTCAGGGTTTGATGCATCATAGAAATTTCCGACACACATCAAGCTTTCTTTGTGTTTGTCTTCTATTCCAATTCCAATGATAAATGGTTTTACTACTATTCCTTTGGCCTGAAGCATTCTGCTAACTGCGCAAGGATCTTCATCGCATGCCTCAATTCCGTCAGTAATTAGAATTATAATATTTCTACCTGGCTCTTCCGGGAAGTCTCCTGCAGCTTTTTCAAGAGAACGTGCAATAGGAGTTGTGCCTTGAGCCCTGAGCCTACTTAATTCTTGCTTAATAATTAGGTTAGATCCGTGTTTTATAGGAACTACAAGTTCTGTATCGTCACAATCCTGTTGTCCTTCAACGTGTTTTGTTTGATGACCATATACTCTAAGACCTAATTCTAAATCAGCAGTACCATATAAAGATGCTAATGATGTTGAAAGAAGTTTAGTAGCTAGTTTAATTTTTCTCTCACCACTCCAAAAAGCATTCATACTATTTGAAGCATCGAAGACAAATAGTATTCTAGTTGCAACATCAGACGCCTCTTCTGAACTATCGTAACTCAATAAAGCCTCTTTGTTGACCTCTTGTGAGTATAAAGTTTGAATAGATAAAATGATAGCCGCCGAAAGGACAAAGGACTTTTTATATCCTATTAAAATTGATTTTATGTCCTTTCTGTAATTCAAGGGAGTTTAGTAATCTCCTAACGTTTCTTCAAGATATATAAGTGCATCAGCAAGCTGATCATCATTTGGGGCTACTCCATGCCACTTATGAGTACCCTCCATAAAATCAACCCCCTTACCCATAACTGTTGTCATTAAAACAATACATGGGATACCTGCTCCACGTCTAGCATGAGCTTCATCAATAACTCTCTGGAGATCATTAAGATCATGTCCATCACATTCCATAACGTGCCAACCAAATGCCCTAAACTTTTCACTTAAATCTGATAGAGAAAGAACTTCGTCACACGGACCATCAATTTGTTGGCCATTACAATCAACAAAAGAAAGAATGTTGTCCATTTTGTTATGAGCGGCATACATAGCTGCTTCCCAAATTTGGCCTTCTTGAAGCTCACCATCTCCATGAAGAGTGTACACCCAAGTATCTTCTCCATTGAGTTTCTTTGTTTCAGCAGCACCAATTGCAACGCTTAATCCCTGACCAAGAGACCCAGAAGCTATTCTGATACCTGGTAGACCTTCTTCGGTAGCTGGATGACCCTGTAATCTAGAATTAATTTTACGGAAAGTTGAAAGTTCCTCAGTAGGGAAGAAGCCCCTTCTAGAAAGCACGCTATACCAAACAGGACTAATGTGACCATTTGACAAGAAGAAAAGATCCTCTCCATTACCATCCATCTGAAAGTTTTCAGGATTTACATTCATGACATCGAAGTAAAGTTTTACTAATAATTCCACGCATCCTAGCGACCCTCCAGGGTGACCTGAAGACGCTCCGTGAACCATTCTAACTATATCTCTTCTAATCTGTGAACAAAGGGATGGTGTAGCTTGTATACTCATTTATTTTTATGCTTGAGTTAGTATAGTTTTTATTGCGATACAAAAGTACTGAAGTGGACCTGCAGATTGTATTGAGTGTGGATAAACTATAGTAATTCGTTGAGAGGTTAATTATCTAACTTTACAATCCGAATAAATTAATTGTCATGGCGCTTCAGTGTGGAATTGTAGGGTTACCAAACGTAGGTAAATCGACCTTGTTTAATTGTCTGTCTAATGCTAAAGCTCAAAGTGCAAACTTTCCGTTTTGCACCATTGAGCCAAACCTTGGAGTAATCACAGTTCCTGATCCAAGATTAAACAAGCTTGCAGAACTAGTTAATCCCCAAAACGTTATACCAACAACTGTAGAGATTGTTGATATAGCAGGCTTAGTAAAAGGCGCTAGTAAAGGTGAGGGGCTTGGCAATAAATTCCTAGGAAATATTAGAACAACTGATGCTATTCTCCATGTACTTAGATGCTATGACGACGATAATATTGTACACGTTGACGGTAGTGTTGATCCAATTAGAGACAAAGAAGTTATTGATTTAGAACTTCAACTTAAGGATTTGGAAACTGTAGAAACCAAGAAAGAAAAGGTTGGTAAAGCTGCTAGAACTGGAGATAAAGAAGCAATAAAAAAACTTGAATTTTACGATAAACTTCATACTCTTTTAATTAGTGGTAAAAACGCTAGAATGCTAGAGGTTGAGGAATCAGAAGAGCCTTTATTGAAAGAGATGCAACTTCTTACTGCTAAGCCTGTTCTATATATTTGTAATGTTGATGAAAGTAGTGTTGTAAGTGGAAATGCTTACGTTGATAAGGTTATTAATATCGCAAACCAAGAAGACGCCAAAACTTTGATAATTGGTGCGGCTATTGAAGCAGATATCGCAGACTTTGAAGACGTAGATGAAAGAGAAATGTTTTTGACTGATTTGGGCTTGGAAGAGCCGGGTGTAGCCAAACTAATCCGAACAGCATATGAACTTCTAAATCTTCAAACATATTTTACTGCAGGAGAGAAAGAGGTAAGAGCTTGGACAGTAAAAAAAGGTGCCACGGCACCTCAAGCCGCTGGAGTTATTCATACAGACTTCGAAAAAGGATTTATTAGAGCCGAGGTTATTAAGTATGACGACTACGTAGAGTTTGGCTCAGAACTATCAGTTAAAGAGGCAGGAAAGCTATCTGTTGAGGGAAAAGATTATATTATAAATGATGGAGACGTAATGCACTTCAGATTCAATGTATAGAGTTTTTGCAACATACATCCTTGCTTTTTTTAGCTCTATTACTTTAGCCCAAATCCATGTCTCAGGAATGCCGCTTGAAGTGCTCCAAACGATGGAGGCTCAACAAAACGCTTGGAATGAAGGTGATTTAGACGCATTCATGAATGGATATTGGGAATCTGACAGCCTTTTATTTATTGGAAAAAGTGGATTAAATAACGGGTATTTAAACACTTTGAATAACTACAAAAAGGCATATCCAGATAAAAATACTATGGGCACATTGAGTTTTAAAAACATGTCCTGGACACCTTTATCTGATAGTGCAGCTCTTCTTATTGGGTCTTGGCAAATTAGCGAAGAACAGAACGGAATGTATAGTTTAATTTGGAAAAATATAGATGGTCGTTGGGTAATCATTGCAGACCATTCAAGTGGTTAATCCACTATTCTATATACCTCTTCAAATGGTTTTTTCATAAAATATCTTTCTCTAGCAATTCTTTCAAGAACTTTAGGATTCTCATCAATTTCAATGAGTTTAAGTATTAGATCATCGTTTTTTTCAGTGATTTTTTGAACCTCTATAGTCATCTTTTTTAATTCTATCTGTTCTCCAATTATGAAGGGCAAATCGATGTCACTAATAAATGTTATCCATCCCAATGCTAGCACTGTTGCTGCACCATATCTGTTTTTGAGTATGCCTAAAACAAACTCATAAATGACTTTAAGCTTCTGCATTCTCTTGTTCAGTAGTATCTGAATCCTCCTTTTTCACCTTAGTTGTTGTAGTCTTTTTTTTCTTTGAAGTCGGTTTCTTTTTTGGTTCAACTTCTAAAGCTTCTTTAGCTCCATCAGGCATCTCTAATAATCCACCTTTCAAAACAGATATTATTAAATTGTCATTACCTTCTTTATAGTCTGCTTTAAGTATATCTCCTTCCTCAACTGAAGAGTTGATTATTTCTTCGGCAAAAGGATCCTCTAAATGCTTTTGAATCGCTCTTCGAAGAGGTCTAGCTCCGTATTTCTCATCATATCCTTTTTCTACAATGAAATCCTTTGCAGAATCAGTTACTTCTAATCCATATCCTAAATCGAACACCCTCTTTGAAAGTGAGCTTAATTCAATATCAATAATAGAGTGAATGTGTTCTCTGCTTAATGATTGGAATAAAATCACATCATCAATTCTATTTAGAAACTCTGGAGCAAACGCACGCTTTAGTGCTGTTTGAATAACACTATTCTTATTGCTTTCTTCGTTTTTCTTTGAAGCAGAAGTGCTAAATCCAACACCAGTACCAAAATCAGCTAACTGTCTAGCACCAATATTTGATGTCATTATCAAAACAGTATTTCTAAAGTCAATCTTTCTGCCAAGACTATCTGTCATTTGACCATCATCAAGTGCTTGAAGCAAAAGATTGAATACATCTGGATGAGCTTTTTCAATCTCATCAAGTAATACTATAGAGTAGGGGCGTCTTCTAACCTTTTCTGTAAGCTGACCACCTTCTTCATACCCTACGTAACCAGGAGGAGCTCCTACAAGTCTAGTTACAGCAAATTTCTCCATGTATTCACTCATATCAATTCTGATAAGAGCATCTTCACTATCAAACATGAATTGAGCTAAAACCTTAGCCAATTGAGTTTTTCCAACTCCAGTGGGTCCAAGAAATATAAATGAGCCAATTGGTTTATTTGGATCTTTTAAGCCAGCACGGTTACGCTTGATTGCCTTTACAACCTTTTTAATAGCTTCTTCTTGGCCAATAACCTTGCCCTCAATGTCTTTATCCATTCTTGCAAGCTTACCGCTTTCTTTCTCAGCAATTCTTTGAACTGGTATTCCAGTCATCATGGCAACAACATCACCAACGTGGTCTTCAGTTACAGTAACTCTAAAAGTCTTGTTTTCTTCTTCCCATTTCTTCTTAGCAGAATCAAGTCTTTCATTTAGATTTCTCTCAGTATCTCTAAGTTTAGCAGCTTCTTCATACCTCTGAGACCTAACTACTCTTACTTTTTCTTCTTTGATCCTTTCTACTTCTTCCTCAATATCTAAAATTTCCTGAGGAACATGTATGTTGTTCAAATGAACCCTAGATCCAACTTCATCTAAAGCATCAATAGCTTTATCTGGCAAATGTCTATCTGTAATGTATCTAGATGTCAATCTAACACAAGCATTAATAGCTTCAGGAGTATAGCTCACGCAATGATGATCTTCGTATTTATCCTTAACGTTATTAAGGATTTCAATTGATTCTTCAACTGTAGTAGGCTCTACTAGAACTTTTTGGAATCGTCTTTCCAATGCACCATCTTTTTCAATATGCTGACGGAATTCATCCAATGTTGTTGCACCAATGCATTGAATCTCACCTCTTGCTAGTGCTGGTTTGAACATATTTGACGCATCAAGTGAGCCACTTGCTCCACCAGCGCCAACTATAGTATGAA
>CEUK01109526.1_pt1 | contig 16265 bp, 13 predicted proteins | sample 356451 | NCBI WGS metagenome assembly CEUK01 (sample SAMEA2622843, study PRJEB7988) | marine metagenome | isolation source: saline water (ENVO:00002010), including
AAAAAACTTCCATGGCTCTTAAAAATTTCAAATACTATTTAAATTAATTTTTCTGAGTTTAAAACTAAGCATTTACCGATAGTAACTCAGCCATGGCCTGTCCAATATGAGCAGGAGAGTCAACGACTTTTATTCCACAATCCCGCATGATTCTTTTCTTGGCTTCGGCAGTATCATCCTCTCCACCAACAATAGCACCGGCATGCCCCATAGTTCTTCCCTTTGGCGCTGTTTCACCAGCTATAAAACCTACTACGGGTTTATTACCATTTGCCTTAATCCATGCAGCGGCTTCAGCTTCCAGATTCCCCCCTATTTCACCTATTACGACAATACCTTCTGTTTCAGGATCCGCCATTAATAGTTGCACAGCATCTTTTGTGGTTGTACCTATTATAGGATCTCCTCCTATTCCAATAGCAGTTGTAACTCCCAGACCTGCCTTGGAAATTTGATCTGCAGCTTCATAAGTTAAAGTTCCCGACTTGGAAACAATACCGACCTTTCCTTCTTTAAAAACAAAACCTGGCATTATACCAACCTTTGCCTGACCTGCAGAGATAACTCCGGGGCAATTCGGCCCTACCAGAGTACATTCTTTATCGGAAATATATTTTTTAACCTTAGTCATATCCGCAACCGGAATTCCCTCAGTAATCGCAACGATAACGCCTATACCTGCTTCAGCTGCTTCCATAATTGCATCAGCAGCAAATGCAGGTGGGACGAAAATTATTGAAACATTTGCACCAGATTTTTCAACTGCTTCAGCAACTGAATTAAACACCGGCTTATTGAGATGAGTTTGCCCTCCTTTACCCGGAGTTACACCACCTACTACATTTGTTCCATATTCTATCATCTGTTCTGCATGGAAAGTACCTTCACCTCCGGTGAATCCCTGAACGATGACTTTTGAGTCATTATTTACTAAAACAGCCATTTGTTAAAAATTTGTTGCTGACAAAAATATTCATTCTACTTAAGCCAACGAAAAAATATGAGATTATTTTTTACTCTTTTGTTTCAATGATGGTATATATTCCTCCAAACAGTGATTAATCTTGTCAAAAGACTGCTTCGCAAGATTTGATATATCCGAATTATTAAGACCTGCAGTTGATATTGGATCAAGCACAACCATTCTCGATTGTCCTGGACCACATTTCCCAAACCATAAATTACCTCCTTCAAGACGCTTATAGTTATCCAGAAAAACAACAGGAACTACTGGAACCTGATTTTCGATTGCCAATTTAAAAGGACCAACTTTAAATGGTTTCATTTTGGGTGCATTTTTACTGCGAGTACCTTCTGGAAATATTAGCAAATCAGCACCTTCTCTAAGTTTTTGAGCACATTCCTGTAAAGCATCGGATCCACTGGCTGCATTACTTCTATTAACCGTGACATTCATACCACGAAAATTTGTTTTAAACAATGGTGCCTTTTTCAGTTCCTCTTTTGCCAAAAATGCAAAATATCGTCTCATTCTGGTATACGGGACCACTATATCAAGTTGTGATGAATGATTTGAAATTATAACGTAATTTGAATCTTTAGGCAATCGACTTTTAAAAAATATTCTGGGAATAATTCCGATTGCAATACAAATACTCCATGCCCAAATCTTGTAAATTGTTTTAAATGTAAATGGATAATTTTTTAAAATTACTATTGTAAAAAATACAATCGGATAATAAACAATGGTGCTGATAAGCATAAATAGTAAGAACCAAAGTTTCCAAATCATTCTGGGAAGGAATAAAATCCATTTCATTTCACAAATGTACATACAAAAACGCTCCGGTTGGGAACCGGAGCGATTTTAACTACCTTTGACTATGAAAAAACTACCTTAATAATCTTATGTTCATTAACGAGATGATTGTTGATTTTGATTATTAAATACTACTACCTGTCGCTTTCTATCCACCAAACCACATAAATGACAGATAGAATTCAAGAAAACTTTTAAGGGTATTCCAAAGGAATGATTTAGTTTTGTGCAAAACCACTTGAATGTCAAGAATTTTAACGGGTATACAGAGTACAGGAGTCCCGCACCTGGGCAATTTATTGGGTGCAATCATCCCAACAATTGAAATAAGCAAGGAAAAAGACAATGAAATGTTTGCTTTTATCGCAGATATGCACTCCTTAACATCAATAAAAGATGGAAATACTATTCGTGAGAACACTTACTCTGTTGCTGCAACGTGGCTCGCCTTTGGTGTCGACATTGAAAAAAATGTATTTTACAGACAAAGCGATGTGACTGAAGCTGTTGAACTATCCTGGTATTTAAGTTGTTTTATGCCTTACAGCAGGTTGCAGCTGGCACACTCATTTAAAGATAAATCTGAAAAAACAAATGATGTAAACTCGGGGTTATTCAGCTACCCGGTTCTTATGGCTGCAGATATATTATTATATGATGCAGAGGTTGTTCCTGTCGGCAAAGATCAAAAACAACATTTAGAATTTACTCGTGATCTGGTCGATCGTATTAACCACCAATATGGAGAAGTATTCAAGAAACCGGAAATTAGCTTAAATAACAAAACAATGTACGTGCCTGGTATTGATGGACAAAAAATGAGCAAATCCTATGGTAACACGATTAATGTTTTTGATTCGGATAAGAAATTAAGGAAGTCCGTAATGGGAATTAAAACAGATAATTTAGGTTTAGAAGATGCTAAAAACCCTGATTCCTGTACTGTTTTTCAACTGTATTCTTTATTGGCGTCAGAAGAACAAAAAAATGAATTGGAGCTCAATTACAAAAAGGGTAATTTTGGATACGGACACGCTAAGCAATGGCTCTTTGATTTAATTTGTGAAAAATATGGTAAAGAAAGAGAACTTTACAACGAATTCATGAGTAATAAAACCATATTGGATGAAAAATTAGAAATTGGAGCTTTAAAAGCGAAGGCAATTGCAAAAAACACAATAAACAGAGTCAGAAATGTAATGGGATATTGATATGATAAAAAAAACATTCTTATTTAGAATTTCCGGGATTATATTGTTTGTAACAGGAATGGTGCTCAGAATGAATAAAATTCCAGGTTCTCTTCCTGTATTGCTTTTAGGTATTAGTCTTTTAATTATCGGATATGTAATATGGCTTTATGGAATTTATTCAAGAAAAAAACTAAACTCGGAGAAAGAAAGTGGGAACTTATAATTGATTCCTAAAACCATATTGGAATCGAATTATCAAATTTCAACATTAATTTATATAAATCTTCTCCCAGAATTTCTTTTTGAATGGCTTTGGACTTTACTTCATTTTCATACCATTTAGCGTGGTGTCCTGAAAATCCTGTGTAGTTGAAATCATAACCTCTATGATTTATTTGATATAAATAAACACCTATTGCAGTTAATAGAAAGGAAAGCGCTATCCATTTCATTGATTTTCTTAATAACTTTCCTAATAAAGCTAAAATTAAAACCAAAAAAAATGTGAGGAAAATAATCAAAAACAAATCGTAGTTATTCCACCACCATATTTGACCATTCCCTCCCCAGTAATCAACAGAAGGAAACATAAAAGCAACTCCTCCCCAGACAAAATCAGGTGTTGGCATATCCTCAAAAAGATGAACAAGGTAAGCTGAAAAAACACCCCAATAAAAGGGAGCTCTGCCTATCAAGCTAGTTTTCCAGGTTTTCCATCCCTTGAAAAAAATGCTTATTAAAGCGCAAAAAACAGAAAAAATGACAGCCATGAGTAAAGAATGAAATAATCCATGATGAGAATACCATCGCTTTTGGTGGTAAATATTGACTCCCGACTCTTTCAAATCAAACCATTCCCCAAATGTGGAATCAAATCCACTCCAATGCGAGAAAACATCCAGGTCTGGAAAAAAAGCAGCTATACCCGAAACAAAAATAATTGAAAATTTGTGCTTTGTTCCTTTGTTTGAAAAATGCATTGCCGTTGCACCTATTGCTAAACCTGAAAAGGTATGCGAAAGTATATCCATACACAAATATACTTTTAAGGTTGTGGCTTTATTCAATAAATTATTATTTGAACTGAAGAGTTAATTATTCGTTTTCAAAAATTATATCTGATCTACAGCTAACTCAAAAACTTCAACTATTTTATTTCAAAAGCAACTAATTTGATTATATTGCTATTGAGTAAACTTGGCTTTTTATAAAGAATCTTTTTACTTTTGAACACAGTTACCCTTAATTAACGTGAAACGCATTTTCAAATCAATACTAATCATCATACTACCGTTGCTTCTAGTGGGAACCTGCATGGGAACCTGCAAAGACCTAGAACCTGCTGTTTCTGAAGGCATTATAACCTATAACATTTCCTACCCTCGGCCTATCGAGGATAGATGGATGGAACAATTAATGCCTACCGAAATGGAAATGCAATTCAAAAATAACAAAATAAACACTGAACTTACTTTTGGATTAGGCATGATAAAAATTGGCTACATTACCAATACAGAAGACAAACATCTTCATGAAATGTTGAAGTTTATGAGAAAAAGGAATGTTTCTCACAGGAGTATAAAAGAAGTTGATGATTTGTTAAAACAAATTCCCAGTCATAAAATTGAACTTCTCCCGGATACTAAGACAATTGCCGGATTTTTGTGCAACAAAGCAATAGTAAAAGTTGATAGTCCAAACGACCCTTATATTTATGACTTATGGTATACAGAAAAAATTAAAATAAAAGAACCGAACTGGTGCACTCCATTCAAGTCCATACCTGGCGTTTTAATGGAATACAGGATCGAAAGATTTAATGTTATTATGCATTTTACAGCAATTGATGTTGAAAAATCAGAAATTAAAGACACTGAATTTATGGTACCAAAAAAATATAAAGAAATTTCAGTAGACGCAATGGAGAAAAACTTACAGGAACTTAAAGATATCTAAGTTTAAAAAAACTCTTAAACAAATAAGAGTTAATTCCTCTCCAATTCAACAAATCCGTTTACCAGATAATCTCCGATTTCTATAACATAGTAAAATGTTCCTGAACTGACTTCTTTATTATTATATGCGTTAATGCCGCAAAAATCATTACTGAACTCTTTTGTATCGTATACTTTCATTCCCCATCTATTATATATTTCATAATTTGTGCATTCGGCAAATTCATCTGGAACAACAACTTCAAAACAATCATTAACCTGATCATTATTGGGTGTTATAATATTTGGCGCGAATACATCAATAAATTCGGAAATATTTTCCCACTCAAAAGCAACCTGTGATGAATCAAAGCAAATATTATTATTACCCGCTACCAAAACTGTGGAAACATTCGTTCCAAAATTAAAAACATAGTATGGATCAGCTTCAACCGATTCGCCACCATCACCAAAAAGCCAATTGTATGAGTCTGATAAAAAACTATTGTTAAAAAACTGAACTTCGAAACCTGCACAACTCGGAATATAACTATAGGAAAAATCAGCTGTTGGATTAACGTTTAAACTTATGGAAGCTTCTGCTGAATCAACACATTTGTTTTCATCTGTCACTACAACTTTATAGGTAATATTATTTTCTGGAGTTGATAATATCTCCCTGCCTGTAGTTTGATTTAAATAAATATCTGGTGACCAAATGTAATCAACCCCTCCGGTTGCCCACAAATATGCATCAGACCCTTCGCAAATCAATGTATCGCTCATTATTCGTATTTGAGGTAAAGTGTTGACAGAAACTCTGATTGAGTCCAAAATAAAGCAACCGTTAATTCCGTTAGCTCTTACAGAGTATGAAGAACTCGTATCCGGACTAATGGTTATAATACTATCGTTCGATCCATTTATCTCATTGCTCAACCACACATAATCATTGGCGCCGGAAACTTTCAAATCCATAATATCCCCAATACAAAGTGCGGTGTCATTATTTACGTGAACTTCTGGAAGTGAAAGAACCGAAATTTCAGATGTATCTATATTCACACATCCATTTGAGTCAGTTCCCTCCAGAATAAGAGACGTGGAATCATCAGATATAAGTTCATAGTAATTGCCATCAGAAACACTATCTTCATTTTTATACCAAACATAATGGAGAGCTCCACTTCCCTGAAAAATAACGGTATCATCGAAACATATACTTGTATCTTCAGGGTTAATAGTAATGTCAGGCAATGAATTTACCTCAATGTAAACAGAATCTTTTGAAGAACAGGTATCATTAATTGCTGTTAAATAAATCCATTGTGAACTCTTTGGAAAAGACATCGTCTCTCCCGAATTTGAATCAAGAACCAATATTGCAGACTCCCAGGAAAATGTTGTGCTGTCAGGAGAAATATTATTACCCACCGCAACAGAATCTCCAAAACAAATAGCAGTATCATTACCTGCATCCAATAATACATTCGGATTAACCTCAACAAGCACTGTATCGGTTAAAACGCAGCCGTTTGTATCGGTTAATTCAACAATATAATCAGAAGAAACTACTGGGTTAACAAATGGACTTATACTTGAGGAATTAGTTATATTTTCTCCTTGCCAATTTGCAGTTGCAACTCCGGAATCAACTACCAAAGTGACCCCAAAACCGGGACAAATCCGACTATCTTCACCTGCTTTTTCTTTTTTATGCAATTGAATTTTTAAGGTGTCTTCGAAAATACAACCGGTTGATGATGTGGAGATCAAGCCATATGTAAAAGAATCACCAGATAAACCTGAAGAATTAAAAACGGGGTTGGATGAAGTATTTGAAGACAATCCTTCAGAGGGGCTCCAATTGTAACTCACATTAATTTCCGGAGAGAACCCTATATTGGATTCTGTAAAACTACAAACTTTTACAGAATCCAGATTTGAAACCGGACCCTCATCAATTGTAACAAGTTTTGTATATTCCTCAATTCCACAAACAGTTATAACCGTTGCACGAACAGTGTAAGTTCCCGGAGCGGTAAATAAATGGCTTGGGGACAGTTGCGAGGAGTTGGACACATCGGAATCAACATCATCAAAATCCCATAAAACCTCAACTATTCCCGTAGTATTGCTTAAACTAAACTGAGTTTCCAAATTAAAACAAAATTGTTCAGCTTGTATTTCTTTTTCCTGAGGAATAATTTTATTGGTTAAAGTAACATTAGGCAATTCCCATGAACTTCCAGAACTTCCTAAATAAATTCCGTTCTTGTTAAAAAGACTTAAAGCGCCCGTATTCTCAGGGAAATTAATGACTCCAAGATATGAAACAGAAACAGAAAAAAAGGAAAATTCAGATGGCTGTGGCTCATGAGCCACATAAATTTTACCATCAGGCGCCAACTGAAGGGAACCATAAGGCTTAAAACCATATGAAATATTTTCTGCGTTTAGGGTAAGAGTAGATGAATTATCTGTACCAACTTGAAACTGAATAACACCGCCGTTATTACCCCATGCTGAAACATAAAATTTATTTCCCGAAGGGGAAAATTCACAACCGTGGGGATAATTATATCGACCTACTATTGCAATTGAATTGGATACCTGACCGGTTGCATTATTGAAATCCGCTAAAGAAATAAGGTTCTGGTCCTGAACAACAGCCCCCACCTTGGTGCCCTGCTGATTGAATTTAATATCTCCATGCGAACTCGTAAAGATTGGGCCAACAGCACTCTTTACCGATGTTGGGGACACTCCTGTTTTAGTAACCAAAAAAGATTCATACTCATTTGAATTTTTATAATGCGTAATAACCCATATATCCTGTCCGTTTTGATGGTATGTAACTCCCAGCTTCTCGGTTAGGCTTCCACTTAATTTAATAGGCTTACCAACTTTTCCTTGCCCACCATTGGCAGCCATATTTACTTCATAATAATGTACCCCATATATATCAGAAGCTGTAAATATCAGATAAATTGATGAGCTGTTCGGGCGTTTAACAATAAGCGCACCCTGACTCGGCGGGTGATCTGTTCCTACTCCTAATAACCCCATCCCACCTTCCATTATCAAATTATTACTATTCCAAACTCTTTCTCCATCAGTATAAAAAAGCAGCTGTCCGGAACAACTACTAACAGATGCAGCAGCTTCTGCAGAGTTAATAGATGAAGATACCACAACAGGACTTCCTGAGTTGAAGTCCAGACCTGAGCCATATCCAAACCTCCATTGATTATACTCGCCTTGACCAAATATAAAAAGTGGTGAAAACAATAACATCAATAGTTTCTTCATAACAGAAATCAAAGTTAACTAATTCCAAATAATCGCTACAGTTTAACATCAAAAAACGCACCAAAATCGTATCAGGAGAACACTGTACCTGCTAAAAACAATCAGTTAAATTCTAAAAGGAAGGACAATCTATTCTAACATGATTCTTTTTCGGCTTACGACAGTTAAATTTGTATGCTATTGAAAGCTCAATCGCCCCAAGAGTATTGTTCTTAAGTTTACTTAAAGTGACATCATAACTAAATCCAAAATTCAACTTTTTAGTTTGAAGACCAAACAAAAGAATTAACGCATCTTGATTCCGGTAATAAATTCCTGAGGTAAAATTATTTTTTGTGTAGTAAACTCCCAAATTAATCTCTCTTGCCGGACCTTGTTGTTGAAATATGATTTGAGGAGAAATTTTGGGTGCTAATTGTTTTCTTCTTTTAATAGGGTTGGGTTCATATAATATGATATTTGCACCTAAATGTGCAGTGTGCCTTCGGTAGAGCAGCTCCACATTTGAATCTCTTAAAAGTGAAATATCAGGATTCATAAGGTGATGGACCGAATAACCAACATACAAAAAAGGAGAATACAATAAGACACCCGCGCTAAAATCGGGTTTTAAAACACTTAAATCTGAATTAATTTGCCGGGGTATATCGGGAATCAGTCCATTTTGATCAAACTGATCTGGAAATGTCAATGAACTATGATCTAAACGCTTTTGAATTATTCCTGCTTCAAGCCCGAAGGATAGCATAACATTTCGATATAAACCAATCTTCGGACTTATAATTCCTGAAAAATTATTAGTTTTCAAAACACCTCTACCTGCATCATCTCCATTAAATAAAATACCAAACCCCAGGCCATTTATTAACTGATCAAAAGAAGCTGTATAACTTACGTACTCCCCATTAATACCAGGCCACTGATCCCTGAATCCCAATATTGCTCTCGGACAGATAGATGCTCCTGAGAAAGCGGGATTCAAATAAATTTTGTTCGCATAAAATTGAGAATACTGGTTGTCTTGAGCATTTAAAGACAAACTTATTATTAAAAAAAACAAAGCACAGAAATCCTTCTTCATAATTGAATGAATTAACAAATTAATAAATAAGGTTGTGCCAGATTGCTAGCCAAACAGGCTCACAAACAGATATTGAATGTCAATCACTTTTTGGGCTGTAAGTTAACTCTAAGACTTAGTTGGTGAGACTCATAATACCTACCAGTCAAAGGCAACCCAGAAAACTCTCTTGGTTTTGAAAAACCTAAACCATATACTAATCTTACTTTGTTATTGGTATAGCCTACACTTGCCATTAGCTCTTCATTAGTTGCTAAACCACCTGAGAAGAAAAATCCTTGATAGACAACTTGAGTATTTGCCCATAAAGCATTATAGACACCATACTGAATGTAATTAAGAGATGGGCTGACTTTAACATGACTCTCTTTATTTTTCATTATATCGGTTCCAATCATTGCAGATATCTTGAAAGGAATAACTATTCCCTGATCAAAATCTTCATCTGTATAAGACGCTTTATTTAGATGATCAATTTGTCCTCCTAAATAGAGTTTATTTGTGTTTATCAATATTCCAGCACCTAAATCCTGATGTGCTATGTTTGTTTTTATAACATCATCGGGAATAAACGGAATTGATGCATACAGAACACCATTTCGTGGATCCTTAATATCATTTTCACCTACTTGATTCCAGGAAATACTTTTTTGGTTGTAAGTATATTTAAGAGAAGGCTCAATACTAATGTTTTTTGCTATGATTTTAGGTGAATAAATCAACGAAACTGAAGTTGAATTCAATTTTCCATGACCTATTCGATCAGCATTAACCAATATTCCCAAACCACCTTTCAATGCATCTATTCTTGTATCAATTGAAAATATTTGAGACGTGAAATTCTCTGAGGTTACTGAAGGCCATTCCGTTCGATACATCATTTCTGCTCTGACACCTTCACCATTATTATAATTACCGACAAAACTACCGTTCTCTTCTATGGTATGCGCCAGGGCATAATTTAAATAAGGATCTTTATTATTAGTAATAAACAGTTTAGGTTTATTTGGATTTTCATATGTGTGTTTCGATTTCTTTATAACTGGTGTATTTCTGGAATAATGATACTTTTTAAATTTAACGGACTCAATGGAAATGTGATTTATATTCAAAGCTTTTCCCGAGCGGGTTGCATTATTCAACAAGGTTGAATTTGTAATGTGGTTTATAACATCATTGTATTCATCAGTATTTATTTCCAGACTTTTTTTAGAGGAATTGCGGTTACTTATAAAAGTATCCATATTATTTTTTGGTAAGGAATTTTCGTTATTTACAATCTTAGCATCTGACTCTGAATTAACATCATTATTGACAGAGCTATATTTCTTTGCTGTATTTTCAATTAATTCTTTTCGATTTACGATTTCATTCGTATGAATTAAACTTTCATTCTCTTTTTCTTTCAATTCAAAGGAGGTATTAGTTTTCGCAAACGAACTTTTATTTTTAACAATCAGAGTATTTTTTCCTGTTTCTAGACCGGTAAGCTTATCTTCTCCTTCATCAAATTTATTCATCAAAAAAACAGAGGCAACTACAACACCTAAAAATAAAGAACCTCCTGAAGCCCATTTGAACCAAACTTTTGGAGAGATTCGTTCATTTACCAATAGTTCATCTACAAACTTATATTTCATTTCGTCATTCTGAACCACACTATTTTTCCAGGCATCAAAATCAATTTGATATTCGGGATTATTTTTAATGAAACTTTCCAATTCCAAGGATTCACTACTCGATAAGTCTCCTTCGAAATATTGAAAAATCTTTTCCTCTATATTTTCTCGTCCAATCATACCTTTAATATACTTAGGTCTTTAATCTGGTCTTTAATTTTTTTTCTTGCTCTAAACAAATAAACTTTCACTTGAGACTCATTTAAATCCAGCATTTCACCAATTTCTTTGTAATTATACCCTTCCAGGTCTCTTAACAAAATAATTGACTTTTGTAAATCAGATAACTTCTCCATTGCCAAATCGATAATCTCCTTTAATTCAAATCGATTTTTAGACTCGAAAGATATATCTGTTCCTTCCGCCATCCTTATTTGTCGATTACTCTTTTTTATAAAATTTATAAACGCATTATGCGCAGTAGTAAACAACCAGGACTTTGCCTTTTTAAACTCAACTTTTTTGCGGTTACTCCACAATTTCATAAAAGCATCTTGAACCAAATCGTTTGCATCTTCCTCGTCCTTTGTTAATTTAAATACAAATCCAAACAACCTATGACTTATATCATTTACGGTTCTATTGTATTCTTCTTTGGTCAAGGCCTATCTCGAGTTAAACTTAAATGCCTCAAGTTACACGATTAAAACAATTAAATGAAACAAAAGTTACATTGTCTAAGTAAATTTGTTTAAATTTCAGATATAAAAGCGAATATTAACTTTTTTGATTATGTCAGTAGCGGAAAAATTTGAAAAATTGTTGAATGATTTCTTTTCACTTTACCATCCACGTCAGGTAAAAAAAGTGGGAAGAATTGTTCAGGAGTTTAAGGGGCAGGAACTTATGTTGTTAAAAGTATTGTGTGACAGGTATAAAAAAGCGTACACTGTTATTCCCGGTTTAAATGAAGAACTTCAGGAATTGTATTCAGACCCACCTGAAGAAGAAACTAAAGAAATTGAAATGACTGAAGATTCCATTGTGGAAGAATCATCTAATGAGGAAGTTTTAGAAGAAGAAGAAGAAGAAGAAGAAGAAGAGGAAGAAGAGGAAGAAGAGGAAGAAGAGGAAGAAGTTGTTACAGAAACGGAGGAAGAAGAAGAAGAAAAATAATGAAATCTTAAGTATAAAATATATTTAGCCCCAATTTGTTGGGGCTTTTTTTTGGAGGTCTTTTAGTTAAGAATACTTTGAGACAAAACAATAACACCTTGATCAAATAATTTATATCTATAAAGACCTATTAACTTATCACTTTTAGTTGTAATTGAATAAAAGCTATTATTTTCAATCACAAAAGGCTTTAAATACCTTATAAATTCTTCTTGATTTTCCGTCCTTGGCTTCTCTGGAACAATTCTTATATACATTCCACTTATCGAATCTCTATAATACACATTCTGATTAATCGTTTTCACCTCTAATCCTTCTGGTACAAAAATAATTTGCCGACTATTCTTTTTTATTAGAGAATCCAATATCACTTTATAACCTAATGACTTTAATTTTATAAAAGCATTTGGTAACTTTTTAGCCTTTACAAGTGAAAGGGAATCAAAACAGTTCACATTTGGAACACGATTAATACCATATGTATAGTCACTTTCTGATTCTGGTTTTTGGGTTATTCGAATTACATATCTAAATCCAACAGTACAAAAAGCAGAATCCTTATGAGCAAATATTTTAGAGTAAATTGAATTTAAAGGAGCTCCATAATTCAGAGTTGTTTTCTCATCATACCAATTTCCACCCATAACCATTCTGTAATCATCATTCCATTTCTTTCCCTCACCACCAAGTATAATATTTTGACAATCAAAATATCTTTGATAATCCTTAAAAGAGTAATCCACCCATTCAGAAACATTACTCCCTAAATGCTTAATTCCATTAGTAAGAATATGAAGTTTAGGATAATCTTCTGAGACAAAATCAACAGGACCAGTGTGCATCAAACCATCAAAAACAAAATTGCCTTCACTAATAGAATACGGGTTAATATTCCTCTCTTTGTTAATCTTTTCTCTCCTATTGGAACAAACGGAATCCTTAAGTATTAAAGAGTAAAGTTTTACTTTATCTCCTACATTTAAAAAAATCGATTTATTTTCTTTTATTCTTGAATCAGACCTTTTCTTAACAAATGAAGTACCTACTACATATTCGTATTCAATAGGGTTAGGAAGCGATAGTTTAAATTTGAATTTTTTATTTTTATATTTCTTGTTTAATTGTTTTTCTTTCCAATTTAAAAATGCTTGAACCTGTTCGTAATTCAAGCCTACAACCGGATAGTTTTCGAAAAAAGGATGCCAATTATAAAGCATAGCCATGGGTTCGTTCCATGAATAGGGAAAATGCCTAATCCAGGTCAAAGTATCAGGAAATACATCAATCTCTCTCCTCTCTAAACACTCCGACAAATCATATAAATTATATGGACATTTCTTATTTACAAACCATCCCTCATATACAAGTCGATCTTTTTGAAAAACATAAATAGAATCATCGTCTTTTTTATAGCTAGCGACTTTATCATATAGTAAATCAAGTAACCAAGTCCAGTTTGTATCATTTCTATAATTAGGAAGTTTCTTTTTCCAATTCAACCTCGAACTATATTCACCTTCGTCTATCAAATAACGATCTGGATCTTCCTCTCCTGCATACATCCTAGTAATCGAATCTTTTACGTAATTTAAAAACTCTATATATTCTCCAACCGAAACTTCTTTATTCTTAAAATAAAAAGGTTTGAAAAATTTAGAAGTATATTCAGAAGAATAGCCAAAACAAATAACTTCCTTGGTATTTTCAAAAGTATAAGTATTTAAATCTGGCATATAATATCGTGCTGAAGGTAAATAAGAAAAATTCCCAATGGACTGGTGAATGCTTTTATATGGGTTCATAAAATTAAACCCTTTAATAGCAGGAAGTCTTTTACTTTTTGTTAAAACATTTACTAAAGAAGAGTCAAACTGCCTCCTTTCCCATTTATACTCGTCCCAATTGGGTCTAGCTAATTTATATGCAGGAATTCGGTCCCATTCTAATTTTTGAGAAACAACAACAGTTGTTATAAAAAAGCCTAAAAAAAATAATAAGAATCTGATCATTCTGAAAGATTAACAATCTTAATAACTCTCAAAATATATGAAGTAACAAAAAAATGAGCTTTTAATTCCCCTTTATAATTTTATTATATTTTTTAGTATTTCCTGGATCTATTTTTATTAATAGGGGAACTAATTTTTCTTTTTGCTCGTCTGAGGCATTTTTAAAAATATTTACAACCTCATCAGATTTAGCATTAAAAAAAACCTGTAATAAATAAGATGAAGGTTGACGTTTATGAATAGCTTCCAATGCTAATAAGGATTTGTAAATTGAATATTCTCCTTGTTTTTTATTGCTTTGCATTAAGTCTAATCCTTCACGATGATATTTATACAAACAATCTCTAAAGGACTTAAAAGCTCCATTATTTATATTTTCAATCAACCAATACCTATTCTGGCTCCCATCTGTTGACCTCCAGCCTATTCCTCCTCCATTTTGAGAAAGCGTCGCAATATCAAACGCTTTTGTAAAATAAATCCCGCCTCCTTCTTTGCTAAAAGAATCATAATCAATACCTAAGATTACATAAGCATAGTAAGCCAGTACAGAAGTTAAATTCGAAGTAAACTCATTTTGATTAAAGTCTAAGGGTTGTTGATCAATATAAGTAAAATCAAAATCATTATCATTAACAATGAACATCGTCGATTTATAATTAGTACCATAAACAGGTCTCCCACTCTGAACCTGAAGGGTTCCCGAAAATGTATTCGAACTGATATTTCTTGAATTAATAGTTATAAAAAAAGAACACTCTATTCTTTCTTCTAACTTATATTTATCACCTGTCCATTTTCGATTATTCAAAAACTCTAAAAAAGATTTTTTCATATTATCATAGATATAATCGTCTGAACTTTGAACTGATGAATGGTTTATAACAACATTCGCCAGGAGCTCTTGTGCATTTGAAAATAAATTCGTGAACAAGAATAAAAACAGTGCTAAGAATTTAATCATCCAGTATTTTTTTAACGGTGTTGGCAATATCATTGGCTACTTCTGACTTGGATTTTAACTCAAGTTCAACGGATTTATTATCTGGGTATATAAAAGTAACTTTATTGGTATCCGATTTAAAACCTGCTCCTCTGTCATTAAGAGAGTTTAAAACAATGAAATCTGCGTTTTTAGACTCAAGTTTTTTAGTTGCATTTTCAAATTCATTTTCTGTTTCCATTGCAAAACCAACCAAAACCTGACCCGGCTTTTTCTGATGACCTAAAGACTTTAAGATATCCTGAGTTCTGATAAGCTTAATACTTAAATCACCTTCTTTCTTTTTTAATTTATCTTTAAAAGTCTCTTTTGGAGTATAGTCAGCAACGGCAGCAGCCATAACAGCTATATCAAAATCTGATTTCTTTGAGAATACTGCGTCATACATTTCGGATGCTGATGTAACATTAATTCTATTTACAGTAGCAGAGGAACATTCAACTGAGGACGGACCGCAAACTAATGTAACATCTGCTCCCCTGAAAGAAAATTCATCAGCTATTGCAATTCCCATCTTACCACTGGAGTTATTCCCTATGAATCGGACAGGGTCAAATGATTCATGAGTAGGACCCGCCGTAACAACAACTTTTTTTCCCTTAAAGTCATCCTTTTCCAGGAAGTAACTGGACATTAAATTAACAATCTCCTCAGGTTCTTCCATTCTACCCTTACCAATTAAACCGCTTGCCAACTCACCGTAGTTAGGTTTAACACATCGATTACCAAACTGAATAAGCGATTCAATATTTTTTACTGTAGATGGATGCTTATACATATCTAGGTCCATCGCGGGGGCAAACCAAACAGGACATTTAGCACTTAAATAAGTGGCTATAAGTAGGTTGTCACACAAACCATTTGCCATTTTGGATAAAGTATTTGCTGAAGCAGGCGCTACAAGCATTAAATCTGCCCACATTCCTAATTCTACATGATTGGTCCATTCACCCGAACCTTCATCATAAAAGTTTGAATATACTGGATTTTCGGAAAGGGTTGATAGAGTTAGCGGACCTATAAAATGAGAAGCGGAGGTAGTCATTATAACTTTCACCTCCGCTTGTAGTTTTTTAAGAGCTCTTACCAGATAAGCGATTTTGTATGCAGCAATACTGCCTGATACACCTATTAATATTTTTTTGCCCTCAAGCATAA
>CEUK01354170.1_pt1 | contig 16192 bp, 14 predicted proteins | sample 356451 | NCBI WGS metagenome assembly CEUK01 (sample SAMEA2622843, study PRJEB7988) | marine metagenome | isolation source: saline water (ENVO:00002010), including
AAATTTAGATGTTCTTACGGATATCCATGAACCTGCTCAGGCTCAAGAAGTCTCAAAAGCTGTAGATGTTCTTCAAATACCAGCTTTTTTATGTAGACAGACAAGCCTAATTGAGGCAGCTGCCAAAGCAGTAGAGAATTCCAATAAAATAGTCAATGTCAAGAAAGGACAATTTTTAGCACCTTGGGATATGAAGCAAGTTATTTATAAATTTAATGAATTAGGACTAACCCCTGATAGTGGGAGATTGTGGCTAACAGAGCGCGGAAGTTGTTTCGGATATAATTCTTTAGTTGTTGATTTCAGAAGTTTGCCTACTATGAGAGAACTTGGATGTCCCATAATTTTCGACGCCACGCATTCTGTCCAACAACCTGGGGGTAAGGGCAATTGTACAGGTGGCCAAAGAGAATTTGTCGCTCCATTATCTAGAGCGGCTATTGCCGTAGGAGTTGATGGTATATTTATGGAAGTTCACCCAGATCCTGATAAAGCCTTAAGTGACGGACCTAATATGGTCCCAATATATAGACTTAAGGGTATATTAAAAGATCTGCTTTCTATAAAAAATTCAATAAGAGATAATTATGCTATTTCAAGCACTTAAACTTAATGTTATAATTTGATAATGGAAAATCAAAATTCAATACCTATTTATGTAGGGTATGACTATAGAGAGAGAGCTGCAACTAATATATTAATTGATTCTTTATATCAAAAAAGTAGTATCCCATTATCAATAACAACACTGGTAACTTCCCAGTTAGAATCACTTGGTATTTATAAAAGAGCAAGAGATCCCAAACAGAGTACAGATTTTTCATTTACGAGGTTTCTCATCCCTTATTTGATGAATTACAAAGGTTGGGCAATATTTATGGATTGTGACATGCTCTGTTACGAAGATATTAAAAATTTATGGGATCAAAGAAATAATAAATTTTCTGTAATGTGTGTAAAACACGAACATATTCCCTCTGAACAAAAGAAATTTCAAGGAGAAATTCAATCAGCTTATCCTAAGAAAAATTGGAGCTCACTTATGTTGATGAATTGCGAGAAATGTAAAGAATTGACAATTAATTATGTAAATACAAAATCTGGTCTAGATCTACACAGATTTAATTGGTTAGCAGGAGATCATGAGATTGGAGAAATAACTGGTAACTGGAATTATTTAGTTGATGTAAATGACCCAGATTTAGGTGATCAATCTTTATCCTTAGTTCATTGGACACTTGGAGGTCCTTGGTTTAAAGATCAAAGATTAATGGGCGGAAAATTAGCAGCTGAATGGTTTAGCGCTAGAGATGATGCAATGAAGCTTTGGGATTAAAATGGAACCATATAAATTCATAGTTGCTGTTCCTGCTCGCTTGGAGTCCTCGAGACTTCCAAATAAGGTATTAGCTGATATAGGCGGCAAAAGCATGATAAACAGAACTTTAGAAGCATGTAATAATTCAAAGCTTGTTTCTAAAATAGTTTTATGCACTGACAGTAGTATTCTTCTTGAAAAAGCTAAAATTTGGGGATTTGATGTCCTTATGACATCAAAGAATTGTCAATCTGGTACTGAAAGAATTGCTTCTGTTTTTGACGATCTATTTAAAATTGCTTGGGGAGAAATAGATCCTAAGTCAAATAAAGATAATCTGATAAAAAATACTTATATTATTAATGTCCAGGGTGATCAACCGTTTATAGACCCAAAGGTTATTGATAATGTTGTTGAAGCATTTTTAAAGAAACCAAATCATGAAGTGATTACTCCTATATATAAGCTAAAGCCCGAAAATATTCATAACCCCAATGTCGTTAAGACACTTATAAACAACTTTAAAGAGGCAATTTATTTTTCAAGATCACCTCTGCCTTATGTAAGAGATGTAAAAACTGAATATTGGTACAAATATACAACTTTTTGGGGTCATGTAGGGATTTATGGATATAGAGGAGATATATTGAATAATTGGAATAATTTACCTGTTTCACAATTAGAAAATTCAGAAAAATTAGAACAATTAAGAATCATAGATGGGGGTTATAAAATTAGTACTATTGAGGTAGAGGGCGATTTCTTATCAGTAGATACTCAAGATCAACTAGAAGAAGCAAGGAAGATCTCAAGCTTAGGATAAAGCATGAAAGAGTCAAACATTCCGATAAAAAGAAAATCTATTATTGTTGCTGGTTATCCAAAATCTGGCAACACAATGATCTTGGATGCATTGAAATATGCAGGTAATTCAATTAATAAAAATTACCTTGGCGGTTATAATCTTCCAAAGCTATTAAGAACGAAGATAATTCCTGCTCCAAATCCACTTTTCAAGGAACAAATGACTGAAATAAAATCCCATAGGGACTACCCCAAGTTGCATGATGTATTTCTAGATAATATTAAAAAAGTCATACTTATAAGAAGAAAACCTATTCATGTATTTGCAAGTTATTTAGATTACAATATACGCAAAGCATATATTGCTAAGGGGAAAAATGAAAATTATTTAAATTATATAAGACATCACTTAAAAACATTATGGGAATTAAAAATAGCTAAAATCCCATTGAATTATGATCAACTAATTAGGAGTTACCAGAAAACAATAAAATATAGCTTTAATAAAAGCGCAGAAATCTTTTTAAATCTAAATGGTGAAATTAAATATTTAAAAAAAATATCTGGTAATTGGCTTAATTATTATGAAAGCTTTTCAAAAGTAAAAGTTCCTATTTTTAAAATTCAATATGAAGAATTAATCGATAACAATAAGAAAAATCAAATAATTAAAGATTTAGCTATTTTTTTATCTGTAGATTATGAAATCCTAAGCAAAGGATTTAATATTCAATCTCAGATTGCAAAGAAAAATTCTTTAGAAAACCCTAAAGATAGTTTTTACAAAAAATTAGGTGCTAGGGAAGAATTACTTAATATAGATAAAGGATTATTAATTAAAGAAAAAAAATTAATAGAAATGAATAGTTCATGGTTGGACTAAATTATATGAAGAAAATAAATAAAACTAATTTTGTAAAGCATGCAAATACATTCAAGCTAATTAAAACTTTATTAAAATTACTATCAAAAAAAAATAAATTAAATCTCTCTTTTTTAATAATAATAATATTATTGAATGGCTTGACTGAAGTAGTTTCCATATCTGCAACAATCCCAGTAATTTCGATAATACTTAATCAAGAAAACTTCTTAAATTCAAAGTGGGGTCTCTTTATTTCCAATACCTTTAAAAATCAGAACTTATCTCAACTAACTTTAATAACAACTATAGTTTTCATTTTTCTTATTTTTCTTTCAACACTAATAAGAACAATCAATATCTATTTTACTACCAAATTAAATGCAAATATTGGATACGATTTTGGCAAAGAAATGATTGAAAATACACTTAGACGTCCATATGAAGAACAAATAAACACAAAATCTAGTGATTTAATAAATCGCCAAACATATTTTGTCGAACAAACTAATAGAGCACTTATTGACTTTATACAAGCTTTTGGGAATAGTATAATTTCTTTATTTATTTTAAGTTATTTATTCTATCTAAATGCTGCCACTTGCATTTCAGCACTAATATTATTTTCTTCTATTTATTACATTTTTAGTATTCTTTCAAAAAGAAAACTAAGTCAAAATAGTTTAAGAAATATAAAACTAAAAGAACATCAAGTTAAATATATCCAAGAATGTTTTGGTTCTATTAAAGAAATAATATTAGATAATTCATATTCATACCATATTCAAAACCACAGTAATATGGATAGAGAGATATGGAAAATTCGACATCAAAACGCTTTTATAAGACAAACTCCTAGATATATTATTGAAAGTGCAGGTATTATTTTCATTGTAATTACAGGTGTAGTTATTAAAAATGCTGGAATATATTCTAATACAGAAGTTGTAATACAAAACCTTGCTGCTTTTGCTTTAGCTTCTCAGAAATTACTCCCAGCATTACAAAAAATATATACTTGTTGGACATCATTTAAATCAAGGAAAGATGCAATAATAAGAACCACCGATTACATACTTGATAAAAGAAGAAGATTTATAATTGAATCAAAAAATTTACCCTATACTAATGATAATTCTTTATCAGAAAAAATAAATTTTAAAGGCTTACAAATAGTAAATGCTTCTTATGCATTTGATAATAATAAAAAAAATGTTTTAAATAATATAAATTTAACAATAAATTCTGGAGATAAAATTGGCATTATAGGAAAAACAGGCTCAGGTAAAAGCACCACAATTGATATTATAATCGGGCTCTTAAAACCTCAGGAAGGATTTATATATTTAAATGGAAAAGAGCTACATAAAGATGAAAATCTATTAAAGATTTGGAGGAGTTCAATTGCTCATGTACCTCAAAGCATCTTTTTGAAAGATACAAATATTCTAGATAATATAATTTATAATAATCCCAAAAAAAATTATGATTTAGGGAGATTAAGTGAAGCAATTAGAAAATCACAATTATATGAATGCATTCAAACCATGCCTAAAAAGCTAGAAACACGTGTTGGAGAAAGAGGTTCAATGTTGAGTGGTGGTCAAAAACAAAGAATTGGAATTGCCAGAGCTTTATATAAGAAATGCCCTCTGATTGTTTTAGATGAATCAACAAATGCTTTAGATAAAAAAACTGAGAAGAAAATTATTCAGTCTTTATTTTCTGATAAAAATTCAACATTAATAATCATTAGTCATGATTTATCTAATTTAAAAGAATGTGATTACCTTATTAAGATTGAGAAAGGAACCTTAAATAAGGTTCCAAACTATTTATGAATTAAGAAAAAATAATGAACTACAATAACAGAAAAATTCTTCTAGTCGTTGATGATTCAACTCTTATTAAAAATAAAATAGAATTTCTAGTAAAATATCTAAAAGAACTAGGATCTAAAATTTATATACTTTGTAGAAATTATGATACTTTTAAGTCAATAGAATCAGAACAAGTAGAAATCTGCGGGTTAAAACAAAACATTTTTAACTATGGAGATAATTTAGAAAATAATGAATTTAATAATATCTTAAAAAAAATAAAGATAGAGCATTTAGCAAATTATGTTAAATTAAATTCTGGCAAATACTTTCAAGTCGAGATTTTAGGATCAAAACCATACTATGAAACATATAGTAGATCCCCAATACTGCAATTAGAATTTATATATAACATCATTAAAGAAATAGTTAAGAATAAAAAAATAACCAATATGATTATATTAAATGGAATGTCTCTAACAGGTTTTGCATCATTATTGGGTGCTATTAAATATGATATACCAAATATTTTTTGGGAAAATGGGTTGATAAAAAACAGTCTAATACTAGACACTCAGGGAACAAATTTCTTTTCTAAATTAAGTGATAATTACATAAATGAAAAAATTAAATTAGGAAGACTTACCAAAGTCAATGCTCCCGATAAAGATTTTTTTTCTATTTTAAAAAAAAGAAAAAAGATACTTATTTGTCTTCAATTAGATTCTGATACGAATATTATTTGTAACTCACCATTTGTAAATACATACCATTTTCTTAATGTGGTAATTGAAAATATATTGGAATTTTCAGATGGACTTTTTACTTTAAGAATTCATCCAAAAACCCGAAATATAGAAGCTATAAAAAGTTGGATAAAAGCAAAAAAGAAAGAAGATCGAATTAAACTAGATATGGCAAAAAATAAAGTAGAAAAAGCAATTGAAGAAAATGACTTAATTATAACAATCAATTCTACCGTAGGTTTTGAAAGTATTTGTAAGAAAAAAGATGTGATTTTTTTTGGAGAAACAACATTTACTAATTTATTACCAAATTATACTTGTAATATAAATTCTCAAAAGATAAGCTATAAATATTTCAACTTTAATTTTTCAGAAGAAGCTTATAATTTAATTTTAAAATCTCTACAAAATAATTCAATTATTATAGACAAAAAATTTAGTAAAGAAAATAAATATTTAATTGAAAAAATTATAGACAATAGAGATCTGCCATTTATTTTAAAAAATCACAATTATCCCGAAAAAATAAAATTTAAAGTAAAAAATGTAAATAGTCCGCCAAGATTATTTAACCTTATATTAGGTTCCTTAAATAAAAAATTTAAGATCATATTCAGTATTTTTAAATGAGATAAATTTTAATGAAAGAAAAAATAAAAAAAAATATAGAAACTAAATTAGAATTTCTTCACGAAAAAAATTTTTTCAAAAACAATATAATATGGTTTGCTGTTTGCAACAGTAATTATCTCGAATTCTCTTATTACTGCATCTACTCTTGGTTACTAAATAAAACAAAAAATTCTAAATTTATATTATTCTTTTTTGAAGACTCTCAAAATATAAATAAAAGATTTTTCAAAAAATTAATTAACATTTCTAATAATGTTGAAGTTATTTCCATTGATGTTCAAAAATATTTGAATACCAATAAAGTAAAAGATACTGAGGAAAAATATTTAGAAAATCCTTCTTCATTTTATGCAAATATAAGAGCTTATATACTAAATCTATTATTTTATAAAAGCTCTAATTTAATATATATAGATTGCGACTCTATATTTACTAATAACTTAGAGGATATTCAAGCATTTTTTAGATTAAATTCTGCAAATTTCTTTTGTGTAGACACTAAAAATACTACGATGAGATATAAATCAGGTTTACTAGCTATATGGATGAATAAGATGTCAAAGAAAAATAAAAAAGTTTTATCTACTGCAATTAATAAATATTCAGATTCTGTACTAAGATCTATTAATAAATGGGGTTCAGATCAAATTTATTTATATGAATTAGTTAATTCAATAGATAATTTATATTTCCCTTTACCCTTAAAATACTTCAACTGGTATTGTTTATTAGAGACTACAATATATACTGCTAAAGGTAGAAGTAAGTCATCTATTATTTACCTGATTATGATGAAAATAATTGATTTTATAGAAATTTTTGGAATTAATAATTTTTCAAAAAATATTTGGAATATGCTAATTAAATTATTATTTAAAATATATTACCTTAGAAAATTTATAAAATTTCAAATATCATGATTATTGCTTTTATATCAAATCCACTAAACTTTTTTCCATTATTTGCACTAGGAGAAAAAAGAAATTGCATATTTGTTATTAATGCATCAAATTATCCAAAAAACATAAATCATTATTTAAAAATAAAAAGGGATCAATTTAATACAAGGTTAATATGCATACCTTTCATAATTTCTAGATTAATAATAAAAACTAAATTTGTTTTAAGAATACTACTACTTATCAATAATTTTATTTACAAAAAACATGGTCAAAATATAATTTCAATTGCCGTTCCTACATTAATGGAAAAACCAATAAATTTTCTTTATGATGATATTATTTCTTATTTTAAAACAATAAAAATTTATGAATTTGGTGATTTTATAGGAGTACGTTGTTCCTTGTCATCGCTTAATAAGGATCACTGTAAATATAAAGAACAAAAAAGACTTCTTTTAACAAGAAGAGCTAAACTAAATTCACAAATAATCAACGCAAGTTTATTTGAGAAATTTGGAAATAATGAGAAATTACAGATTTCTTCTCAATATGAAAATTATTTAAACTCCATAAAAAAACTAATTAAAAAAAATCAAGATCTAGATAAATTTATTGAGAATTATTTTTTAAAACAATCAATCAAAGAAAACATGAAAATAAATATATTAGTCCTTAGATCAGTCGGGAGGAAGGAAAATCAAGCAATTATTGAAATAGATAAATTAATTGATATTAAGAAAAATGAACTTGTAATAATTAGACCTCACCCTAGAGATTTAATAGGATCAAAAGTTATAAAATATCGATTAAAAAAACAACTAAATAATTTAAGAAATATACTTGAAGAATTAGAAATTAAAAATATTAAATACGATCTTAATTCTTTTATTCCAATTGAGATATTAATTTTGCATTCATTTGAGAATAATTACTTTATTAATATAATAGGCAAAGAATCTGTTATTCTTTTGAATAAAAATTAATTATCAATGAAAAATAAAATAAAAATAAATTCGATGAAAAACTTCTTTTTTTATATACCAGGACATAATTTAATAATAAGAGGATTAAAATTATGACGATTTTAGTAAATTTAGCCTGCGGTGCAAGATATATAAATCAATCTAATTGGATAAATTTAGATTTTAACTCTGAATCAAAAAATGTAATAAAAGCTAATCTCATAAACAAAATTCCTTTAGAAAACAATAGTGTAGATTTTGTTTATTCATCACATTTTATAGAGCATCTTGACAATAAAGACTTAAATAAATTACTTGATGAAATTTATAGAATTCTTAAGCCTGGAGGAATACTAAGACTATCTACTCCAAATTTTGAATATTTAGTAAAAGAATATGTAAATTTATTAAAAGAAAAAGAATTAAATAATGAAATTAAAAATAAAATTAAGTATTTAAAATTACTTATAATTGATCAATTTTTTCGTATCAAAAGTGGAGGAAATTTAAAAAGTTTCTACTTAAACCTAAATGAAAATTTAATTAAATATTGTCAGGAAATTGGAGGAGATTTTAAGAAAAACAAAAAAAAAGATGAAAAATTTCGTACAAAACTATCAAGAATTACTGTACAAAAAGTCTTTTATAAATTAAGAATTATAATTGCCTTATTAATAGTTCCGAAATTTTTTAAAGAGAAAAATATTTCAATGTCTCAACCAGGCGAACTCCACAAATGGATATATGACTATTTTAAGCTAAAGGACATTTTAATCAAAAATGGATTTGTAAAGGTTTATAAATTACAAGCTGGTGAAACTAATTCTAGATTTGATTCAGCAGTAAAGGATTTAGAGCTAAAAAACTCTAAAGTAGATAGAAAAGGAAAATCAAATTTAATAGTTGAGTGCAAAAAGTAAATATGAAAAATATTTCAAAAAAAGGTTTTAAGAAATGGATTATTATAAATTCCTCTATAAATCAAGGAGGCGCAACTATTGCTTCAAAAAGGCTGGCAAACTTAATTAGTAAAGATAATAATTTTAAAGTTATTTTTATTTATACAAACCCATATAATAAAAAAGATGTTGTAAATCTGAACAAAAATATAGAAATTAAATATTTTCCTCAATCTCTTTTAAAAAAAAAGATAGGAAGTCTATTAACAATTTTTTTTAGCAGAATAATAGGTCAAAGTGTATCTCTTTTAATCTTCTCAAATAAATCACTAGTAGATTATTTAAATAAACATGATAATGCAATTGTAAATTTACACTGGATAAATAATCAATCTATTTCTTTTAATGATATAAAAAACATCAAACATAAAATCATTTGGACTTGTCATGACATCTGGCCAATAAACCAATCAGGGTGCCATTATTTACCAGATAAAAATTTAAATTTAATTGAGAAAATTATCTATAAATTAGTAAAAAAAATATCAATTTTGCAATCAAAGGAGCTTGACTATAGAAAAATTACTTTTGTTACTCCAAGTAAGTGGTTAACAAATTTTGCTAGTGATAAAATCAAAAATAATTCTAAAATCATTCAAATTGCTAACCCATTGGATCAAGAATTATTTGAACAATCAAAAAGTAAATATAATAAACTAATAAATAAACTTGGAAAAGATTTTAAATTAGTTTTATTTCCTAACCCTATTTATAAAAGAATTAAATATAGAAAAGGCACAGATTTAATTCCAATAATCATTGAAGAATTAGTCAAATTAAACTCAAAAATTATTATCTTTCTAATAGATTTTAATTTAAAAAAAACTATTAAAATTGAACATAAAAATATAATAATATATAAATTAGCTTATATCAAAGAAGTAAAAGATATGTCTTATTTAATAAGAAGGTCAAATGTAATTGCTATAACTTCAAGAGAAGAAAATCTACCCCAAGTAGTTTTAGAAAGCCAAGCTCTTGGAAAACCTGTAGTTACTTTTAATACAAGTGGAATAATAGAGGCATATAATCCAAACAATTCTGGTATTAAGATAAAACCCTTTAACTGTGAAGAATTTGCTAAATCTATAAACAAAATAATAAGTAGACCAGATATAGAAAAAAATATGTCAAAAAAAGCAATACATTTTTATAAAAGTAACTTTACCTTAGAGAAAATAAGGATACAATATTTAGATATATTAAACAATATTTGAATTTAAAGTGTACTTAGTATTAGGACTAGAAAAAAATCTAGACTCAAGAAGTTTAAGTTTAATTGATACTTACAATTCAATATCAAGATCAAATACAATATTTATAAATTCAGAAAATAATTCATTAATAATAAGATTATTTAAAGTAACTTTTATTTTTATAAAATTATTTTTACTTAAATATAATGAGATTACAGGCATTTTAATTTTGTTTAAAAGTCATCTTTTTTATCCGTTTATATTTATAGTTAGTAAATTTATTAAAAAAAATATAATAATTGACTATGGATATCCATTTGAAGACAATAGTAGCTATAAAAATAAATTAATAAAAAATATTTATAAGTATATTGAGCTTAGTTTTTTAAATTCTAAAAATATCAATTTGCTATTAGAGTCAAAATCACAAATAATTAGATTAGAAAAGCAATTTAAACTATCTAATCTTTATTGCCATTATATGACAAAATCTAAAGGCTTTTATACTAATTCAGACTATTTAAATGAATCAGATTTTGATAATTTTCAAGAAATAACAAATATAATTGCTAGTAATTATATTTTATTCAGAGGTAGATTAAATTACGAATCAGGAATACTAAGTATAATAGATTTATTTCACGAATTTGCAATTAAAAAAAATAAATTAAAGTTAGTAATTCAGGGAAAAGGGATTCTTGAGAGAAAAGTTACTAAAAAATTAAAAATAATATCTAATTCAAATATTATTTTCATAAATAAATTTATCTCTAATAAAAATATGGAAATATTAATGAAAAATTCTATTGGTATTTTAGGTCAATTCCATAATTATAAAAATAGATTGAATTACACCATACCTAATAAATATTATGAATCATTGAAGTTACATAAATTTTATATAACTCCAAATTGGGAACCCTTAAAAAAACCTTATTTAGAAAAAACCAATTTGCTTTTTCCAACCATTGATGAAAATTATAATTTAAATAAATGGCTTATTGATAATTCTGATTTTTTAATAAATAATAAAAAAATGATAAGCAAAGAAATAAAAAATATTTCAAATGAATGTATTACTTGGCATAAGCTAATCAATAAAGAATCTTTAAAAAAAATTATGTTTAATAGTAAATAGCGAATTATAAAAATAAAAATGGGAGTTACTAAATCAACTAAAATTAAAATTATTTCTATATCTAAATGGTATCTGTTCCAATTTATATTTTTGTCACTATTAGTTTTTTATAGAATTTCAAATGCAATCTCTGAAAAGATTGGAGATGCATCAACATATCAAAAATTTTATCTTTCTTTTTTAAAAACAGGAGTCTGGCCATATGGTGTGCAAGGAGGAGGAGAGCCATCATTCATTATTATTGCAAAATTTTCAAGTTTATTTGGAAAATATGGATTAGCCATAATATTGGCATCAGCAATAGTATTTATATCTATTAGATTAACCCAAAAACTAAACTTAAATAAAATTACACCTTTTATTTTTTGTCTTTCATTTTTAATACCTTTTAATACAATTACACTTCATTTATGTACATCATGGAGAACTGCTTTTTCAGTAATATTATCTCTATTATTTTTAGACAGTATTACTAATAAACATAAAAATCATATTATAAGTATTGTTCTTTTTTTTCTCACAATTTTCTCTCATTCTACAGGAGTAATAATAACGATATCATTTTTAACTTGCCAAATTTTTTTAATACCTGCATTTAATAAAATAAAAAATTACAAATTAAAATACAAATATCTTATATATTTGTTTTTATCTTGTTTTTTTCTCATTATCATTACTTACCCAATAATTAGAGAAAGCAGTTATGTTTGGACAAGAATTGGTGAATACTTTACTTATGATGCACTAAATGAAGTTAAATCAACAAGTCAATTTTTTATAAAAGGTATAATATTAGTTATTTCAGAAATATATTTATTAAAAAGTTCAATATATGGATCAATCTCAAAGAAGTTTCACGAGTCACTTATTTTTCAATATATTTTTATTCTTTTAATAAGTTTATTTTTACCAATTAGATTAACGGATAGATTAGTGCTTAGTATTTACTGGTTAACTTTAATTTGCTTAATAAGCAAACTTAGTACTATATTAATGAAAAGTTTTAAATTTTCTTATAGATTGTGAAAAATAAAGCTGGTAATAAAGATATTTTTAAGATAAGCAGATTTGAAATCAAAAGAGATTTAATAATTACATTTTCCTCTCCTTCTCATGATCTATCTAACTTACTATTTTTTGAAAAATATAAGGAAAATCTAAGTTTATATTCAGTCCACTTATTCTTTTTTCTTAATAAGCCTTCAAAGTATATTAATAATAACCCAAAAGAAATTTATAAATTTATTAACTCAAATAAAATAAGACTAATAAAAATTGATAATAATTATTTTTCTAGACTTTATGGCTTTTTAGTTATGTATTTAATTATACTTAAAACTTTAATTAAAAAAATATTAAATATATTCATAATTAAAAAAATAAACTCTTCATTATTAGTGGTTCAACCTAGACCTTACTGGCTTAAAGAAAGATTTGGATTTCTATCAAAATTAATATTTAATTATGAAACTATAATTATTGGCGATGGAGTAGGCTCTGAATGTTTAACTAAAAAACCTATTTGGCTAAAAAAATTTGAAGCGAATAATTACACAAAAGAAAAAATAATTTCTTCTTACTATATATTTTCACCATCTAGACAAAAAGATTTACCATATCTTAAAGAAATTAGTTTTTATAAATATAGTAGAGATGAATGTAAAAATTGCTTCAAAAAATATATAAAATTTTTACTAACATCTCGAATTAGGAATGATTTAGATAGTTTTATTAATAAGATAATTTTAAATACAGATGAAATTTTCTTTTTATTAACTTCTACTTTTTCAGAATATGGAAGGTGCAGTTTAGAATCCGAAATAAATTTATATAAAAAAGAATTAAAGAATTTAACATTATCATTAAATAATAAAAAAATCATTATAAAGCCACATCCCCTTTCATCAAACAAAAAAAATAATTCTCTTTTAAGTATTCAGAAAGAAATTTATTTCGCTAATAGTGAACTAAAAGAAGCTATATCTAAAAATTTCACACTTATTTCATATATACCTATTGAAGTCTTAATTACAATGTTAACAAGTAAAAGGATTAATATTAGTATCTTAAGCTGTTCTGCTGCTCTGATTCCCTCTATATATGCTTATCCACAAATTAAATATAAAATATTATTTGGAAGTGGAAAGATTGAAAAAGCTTTTACGAATGAAGATGAAATTATAAAAAGAAATAATCAAGAAGAAAGTATTAAATATATATGTTCAACAATTCAGAAAAGAATTAAATAAATTCAAAAAATATGGATCAGATAATTCTATTAACAAGTTGTCTTTCTCCTGTATTAAAGAAAGATATAGCTAATAATAAAATAAATAATAACTTAAGAGATTTAAATATTAATATAAAAAATATACTTAAAAAATTTAAATTTGAAATTTTAAAATATAAAATTGTTATTGCTGATTGTTCTCAGGATTTTACTTTAAAGATTGACGATATTTATCCATTTAATAATTATTTAAAAGAACTAAAAATTTTAAATATAAAGTTTACAGAAGAAGAAATCGAAGAAATAAGAAAAAAAGGTAAAGGTTACTCTGAATTATTACTTATGAAATATGCAATTTCCGAACTCAATTTAAAAGATACTGATATAATCCATAAAATAACTGGTAGATATTGTCTTGTTTTTCCAAAAACTTTAATCAAATATCAAGCAGCTAGTATGAATAATTATAATTTAAAAATATTGTTCTCAAAAACTTTTAAAAAAACCTCTTGTCATTTTTTCACAATAAAAGCATCATTTTTAAGAAAATTAATCAATAACTTATTACCAGAAGTTGATGACTATAAAGGAAATATAATTGAAAATGTTCTATTTGATTTTATAGAAAGAAATAAATTAATTTCTAAAGGATTAGTAAAAAGATCATTGATATTTGCCTATTATTCATCAAGAATTAAACCAGGATCTTCATTGGCTAGGAAAGGCTCTTCAAGATATATTTATCAAATAATGAGGCATTTAGCTTTTTTATTTTAAAATCAAAATAATTTTTTAATTGATTAATTTGTTTATTGAATTTTTACTGTAAAATCTAGTAAAAACATTTAAAAGAATTTTTAGAATTAATATATACAAAAAGTAAAAACCATATATTTCATATGAAAAATTTGCGACTTCTAAAAAACCTTTAAAATATGAATTATAAGATTTTGTACTTTTACCACCTAATGGCATTATTGTCATTATTAATTTCATAGAGTAAATTTTCAACGATTTACATTTTCTCAATAACAGTTGTTGTTTATAATCTGAAGCTATTTTTAAATCAGCATCGAAAGGTGGAGAAATGATTGATAATAATTGTCTTTTAATAATAAAAGAGGGATGGGGCATCTGAACTAATGGAAAAAAGTTATTTATCCAATTTGCACCTAACAATCTAAAAGGCTTATTTACAGAACATTTTATTTGCAATGTTTGTCCCACAAAACAATTAAATTTTGGATTATCTAGTATGACTTTAGATAACTCTGTCAAAATACTTTCAGAAGCAAAATAGTCACCTGAGTTTAAAAATAAAATATAATCACCTTTTGAATATTTAGTCGCCTGATTCATCGCATCATAAACGCCCTTGTCAGTTTCAATATATATTCTTGTATTTTTTAAATTAGATAAATCAATATTCTGAGTTCCATCAGTAGAATAACCATCTTTTATTATATGAACATAATTATTATAGTTCTGAGATTGAACTGAACTAATAGTTTTACTTAAATCATTTTTGCAATTTAATGTAACAGTTATAATAGAAAAAAATGGTTTTTTTAAAAAACTCAAAATAAACTAAATTTAAAAATTACACAATACAATATTAGAGGTATTTACAGAAAATATAAATAGATTATTGATGACTTTGAAAAATAATTAACAATAATTCTATTATTAATTAAAATTGCATTTGTTATTAAATACTGAGATAATAACTAAATGTAATTAAGCAAATAGATGAAATTTAATCTGCCATGGATTAAATCTAGGGAAAGAATTATCTTCTCAATATTAGCTGATATCATATCATTTATTATTATTTATATTTCTTACATCAATATTTTCTATAAAGAGCAAACAATTTTATTATATTTATTAAAACTATTTCTTTTTTGGATTACTTTCAGTTATATAATTGGAAGATATCATCAATTTTGGATAAAAAAGTCTGACTATATTAATTATTTAATTAAAACGGCATTAGTTTCATTATTAAGTCATTCGATATTATTTTTTTTATCAACAATATTGCATTCCCAGTTTTACCTAATTGAATCAGGTTCTATACTTAAGTCATCATTCATATTTTCTTTTTTCCTGACTAATACTTTGCAAATTCTTTTGAGTTTATTCAATGGTAAAAGAATAATTAATGATAGGGAAATTATATTTATAAGTTCTAGTAAGAATAGAAAGATCATAAAGAATTTATCTAATTTTGGTCTTAAAAGAATAAAATATCAAATATTTGAAGGAGATTATTTTAAAGAAAATAAAATTCCTAACAGAAATAATATCTATGTTTTATGTGAACCAGATAACTTAGATGAAAATACAGAAAAGATAATAAAAGATCTTCAGTTAAAGGGCTATTCAATATATACCCTTTTAAGTTGGTCTGAAAATTTCTTAGAGTGCCTACCCTCTTCAATATTGAGTAATTCGGATTTAATAAAAGGTAATCTAAAAATAAGAAAAAATTCTCTCCATTTTAGATTAAAAAGATTAGGTGATCTTAGTTTTAGTATTTTTCTTTTATTAGTTACTAGTCCAATAATAGTTCTCATTGGTATTTTGATAAAATTGCAAGATTTTGGTCCAATATTTTAT
>CEUK01049775.1_pt1 | contig 16163 bp, 11 predicted proteins | sample 356451 | NCBI WGS metagenome assembly CEUK01 (sample SAMEA2622843, study PRJEB7988) | marine metagenome | isolation source: saline water (ENVO:00002010), including
ATCAGCGCTGAAAACATACATTGGTCCTTCTCCACCAACTTCAGGCCCTCCAACACCATAATCTCCATTATATTCACCTCGACCAGGAGCATTACCCATTGTGTCTAAAGCGCCATCTTCAGTTGTGGTTTCATTGAGCTCATAGTAGTAGGTGGGTGAAAGCTTTATGACTGTTGATTGATAATTTGCTGCATTGGACTGAGCGATGAGAATAAAGTGGATAAACAGCGAATATTTGAGGCCGCTGACTATCTTTGGAAATAATGTGAAATGGTTTTTCATGTACTTAATATTCAATGATTTACCATTAAAATGGTTATTAAATTAAAAGGAAAGCGAAATAATTACGCCAATATATCTTTAATAACGTGTCCATGCACATTTGTTAACCTTCTCTCCAAACCATTGTGGTAGAAACTTAATCTTTCATGATCTAGCCCCATTAAATGCATAATAGTTGCGTTGAAGTCATAGATTTCGATTGGATTTTCAGCTGTTTTATATCCCCATTCGTCGCTTTTGCCATAAGAGAAGCCCTTTTTGACACCAGCTCCAGCCAAAAAGCATGTAAAAGCATTTGGATTATGATCCCTACCTGTTCCATTGCCTTGCAAAAAAGGCATTCGGCCAAATTCAGTAGCCCATATAATAAGGGTATGATCAAGTAAACCCCTCCTTTTCATATCCCTTATCAAGGTGGCTGTAGGTTGATCCATAATTTCGGCCTGCATCGCATGTGTATTCAAAATGTTACTGTGTGAATCCCAGTTGGTTATCCCGTTACCTCCACTAGGATCACTGCCATTAAAGAGTTGAACAACCCTGACTCCCTTTTCAATGAGGCGACGAGCAAGTATACAATTTTTCGCATATTTCTTTTTTAAATCGCTACCTGAATCAGTACCATATTCTTTCAGAACAGAATTTGGTTCACTAGCAATATCCATAACATGTGGCACTGAAAGCTGCATCCTTCCTGCTAATTCATAACTAGCAATTCTTGAAGCTAGGTTTGAATCATCTGGATACTTTTCTAGATGTTTTGAATTAAGTCTTCTTAATAAATCAATAGTTTCTTGATCGTTAAGCGAACTTATTGAAGATGGACGAGATAAATTATTTGGTGGTCTTTGTGCACTAAAGTCAGTCCCCTGGAAAGCAGCAGGCAAAAATCCGTTACCAAAGTTATTTTTACCCGAACGAGCTAAACCTCTAGGATCATTTATCGCAACAAAAGCGGGTAGATCACTGCATTCTGAACCTAATGCATATGTAACCCAAGATCCAAATGATGGATAGCCCTCCATTGTAAATCCTGTATTAAAAAAATTCTCTCCTTGAGGATGAGCGCTAGTTTGAGTTTTGAGAGAGTGAATAAAACAGAAGTCATCAGCAAGAGCACCTAAATTTGGTAATAAATTTGATGTCATTTTTCCAGACTTCCCACGAGGCTCAAACTTCCAAAATGACTTAGCAATATTTCCAGTGGGCCCTTCGAAAGTTATAGAAGGTATGCCTGGAGGTTTTTGGCCATGATACTTGTCGAGGTCAGGCTTGTAATCAAATGTATCAACATGACTCACAGCACCCGGACAATAAATTATTAGAACTTGCTTAGCAGCGGACTCAAAGTGTGATTTTCTTTTATTGTATGGATCCTTAGAATCAATAAAAGGTCTGATAGGATCTTTTCCTGAAAAATTCTCGGTATTTATTACCTCAGAATAAGCATTCTGATTGAGAAGATGTGATAGACCCAAAAAACCTAATGACCCTGTCGTTTTATTTAGAAAGGTTTTGCGGTTAAGTAAATTTCTACCAATATGTGTTAATGATTCAGGACTCATGGAAGAAATGCAAATTCGTTAGAATTAATCAGAGATCTAGCAACAATCTTTGGATTTAAATGAATACAATAAGAGAGCTCATCAGCCTCAGGATTACGGCTAAGTATTAATTGAAATATTCTCTTAATGATTTCATTATCACTTGGTCCAGCCTCTTTGATTGCTCGCTGCGCTATTAATTCAGATTGATGAACAACAAATTTACTATTCATCAAATTTAGAGCCTGAAGTGGAGTGGTTGAGATTGACCTCTGCGCGCGAATTTGTCCACAGTCCGGAAAATCAAAAACTGAAAACATATTATCGTCCACTCTTCTCATTCGCTCCTGATAGATCATTCTCCTCCATGTGTCCTTACTGTAGTTATCTAAAACTTCCCACTGAGCATAAGTTTTTTTAACATTATGGATGCGGTAACTTTGGCCACCTACTCTCCTGTCTAGTTTTCCAGATGATAGCAAAATCCCATCTCTTATAACCTCAGCGGTGACCCTTTTAGGTACATATCTCCATAGAAAAGATGAATTCGCATCAATTTCAGAATTCATTTTATTTGGAGTGCTAGACCTCTTAAAGGCTTCAGTCGTCATCATTAACCTAATCATTTCCTTAATAGACCACGCCTTGATATTGGTATCTTCCGGAGAAATAAACTCAGCAGCTAGCCAATCAAGTAACTCAGGGTGAGATGGTTTGGCTCCAGCATTGCCAAAGTCGCTGGTAGTTGGAACTATTCCCGTTCCAAAAACATGATACCAAATCCTATTAACCATAACTCTCGAAGTAAGAGGGTGATCATAGGAAGTTAACCATTTGGCAAAAGCTTTTCGCCTTTCATATTCAGGCGATTCACTGTTGATCTTTAAATCCCCGTTTATGATTTCAAAACCTGATGGTTCTACTAAATTCCTTGGATTTTCCGGACTACCTCTTAGAAGAACATAAGTTGGAGATGGATCAATAAATCTTCCAATAAAACTATGATTATGACCATATTCAGTTAATAGCTTAATTAATCCTCTTAATGATTCAGATGCTTTGTGAAGATTAGGGTTGTTATTAATCACACCGCGATATTTGTTCGAAGAGGCAATTTGTTTCCATGAGCCATCCCTCAATAAAGTAGATACCTTGAAGGTGGGAAATTTATCATTAGTAACCTGTGTAATGAAATCAGTTTCAAAATAATATTCTCTATTTTTGCTGAATCGAATCCTATTAACATTAACATACTTATTAAAATCGATCTCTAACCACGGTTTTGATTTATTGTGTGATTTGGATCGCCAAGTTTGTGTGCCATATTCACCATCATTTACTTTGAAAAGCTCACCTCTTGGTTGAGTCATTCTATCATCGCTCTTTAGAGTCACTCCATTTTTTGATAAAGCGAAATTCGTTTTATTATCTGGCCCAAATACTTCTAGCTCATCAATAGATATGGATGACCAATCAAAGTCTATTCTGATAGAATTCGTCACGGTTTCCTCAAAATGCATTTCGGTATATCCACCCCAATTCTCTTCCCAATAACCAACACCATTCATTAATTTTATTCTTTGCTCAGTTATATCATTATTGATTTCCTCTAATTTGATTTTTTTGGGGTGATCATATTTTAATTCAGGTACTCGTCCTCCAAATTCAACTCCCTGAAAAACAGCACTCATTGCATAATAATCCTTTATTGAAACTGGATCGAATTTGTGATTATGACACCTTGCACAGCTTACGGTGACGCCCATAATCGATGCACCAACCGTTTGCATAATTTCATCAACCCTATCTGCTCTTGCTTGACGTATGGCAGAGGGTTCCTGTCCAATTGTTGCAGCTGGAACATGTGGCCCAGAGACTAAAAACCCAGTCGCCTCGCCAGCTCCATACTGGTCACCGGCAATTTGATCTCTAATGAAAATATTATATGGAACATCATTATTCAGCGCATCAATTACATAGTCCCTATAGATCCACGAGTTTTTACGATACAGATTAGATTCAGAACCATTAGATTCAGCCCATCTAATTGAATCCAACCAGTGTTGAGCCCAGCGCTCACCGAAATGAGGTGAGTCAAATAATCGATTTAATAAGTTTGTATATGCAAGATTTGGGTCTTCCGATGATTTATCAATAAAATCACTGACTTCTTCAGCTGATGGCATAAGCCCTGTTAAAATAATGGAGGCTCTTTTTATTAGAGATCTCTGATCGGCCGGGCCATTAATTTTTAATTTATTTTCTTTTTGTTTTAGCCTTAAGAATAAATCAATTGGGTTTGAGTTTGGATCACTAAAATTCCCTGACGGCACTTCTTTTCGTTGGATGGGCTTGAAAGACCACAATTGAATTTCATTGTCGTCAATTTGATCCATTTGTCCTGGCCAAAAAGCTCCACTATTAACCCATTGTTTTAATATCTCGATGTTTTGGTCTGATAATTTTTCACCTTTAGGTGGCATTGCCATCTCTTTATCCTTGTGGGTAACAACCTCCATTAGATAACTTTTACTCCAATCTCCAGGGATAATAGATGGCAAACCAGAGTCACCTCCTTTAAGAAGATGTTGACGCAAATCGATTCTTAATCCCGATTTCTTTTTATTAGCGCCATGACATTTAAAACAATTGTTTTCAAGTATCGGAAGCACTTTGTCATTGAAAAGATCGTCAGCAATTGAGAATGCATTCAGATTGATTGACAAAAATAGCAATATAATAAGGTTAAATATTTTATTGCTTGTTACGAGGTGCATAAAAACGGATCTAACAGATTAATTTATTTCTTCTTATAAGACGAGCAACACTTAAAATCAGATATCCAAATACATATGATAATCAAAATAATTTGTATCAATAGTCGAATTGAATGACCAATTTGTGAGAGATGATTTCCACTGAAAGGGATATCATTCACCCACATATTTAAATTTGCCAAATATACTACCAAATAAAAAACAATTAGAAGTCGTGCAGTAATTTGTCTTGAAAATTTTATTATCAATCCGATTCCAAGGATTATTTCTACAATTCCGCTTAATAGAGTCCAAAATCTCGGAAAACCAAGATAAGTAGGTACAATATCATCGTATATTTGAGGGTTTCGGAAATGGTGAATTCCAATGTGAATCATTAGAAATCCCAAAATAACAGCTATAATTAATTTAATTAATTGTACCATAACTGGATTTAATAGGAAGAAGTGGCTCGGGACAGAATCGAACTGTCGACACAAGGATTTTCAGTCCTCTGCTCTACCAACTGAGCTACCGAGCCATATGAATGTTTCCACATGCTGAACGGGGAATGGAAATTAATAGAGGAGGTTAAAAGTTACAAGTTAGAAATAACTTTAAATTTATTATAAGGCGCTCTCATAAAGATTCATGAAATCAGCATGATCAGTTTGCTTAGGATTGAAATTACCAGTCCATTGACCAGATGCCTCATTTGCTAAATCTTTAAAGCTTTCTTTTTTGATACCATAATCACCTAATTTTGATGGAATATTCGAAATTTTAAGTAGTCTTGTGATTCTATCTGATAAGCTTTCTTCGGATAAGGAATTGTATAATTCAGAAATTTCTTCTATGGATGAATTATATTTGATAACGTGTGGTAACATTAATCCCACTGCTGCACCATGCGGGATAGAAAATTTAGCTGTCAGCGGATTAGCTGAAGCATGAGCAGATCCAAGCATACTGCATTCAATTGCAGTACCAGCGTAAGCAGCTCCTAGCAACATATCTGATCGAGCGTCTAAATCATTTGGATCATTTACTATTTTTTCAAATGATCTGTTAAGTAAGGAAAAAGCTAATCTAGAGTATTGTATACTATCATCAGTACGTTTTTTCGTAACCAGTGTCTCCACCGCATGTGATATTGCATCTATTCCTGTATGTGCGCTAATGCGCCTAGGCTGTGAAGTTGTTAATGCAGGATCTAATATTGCAATTCTTGCCGCAGCTTTCAAATCACCACATGCCATTTTTTCGTGTGATGTCGAATCTGAAATAATTGCAAAACTTTGGCATTCACTTCCTGTGCCTGCAGTGGTTGGTATGGCAATAAACGGAAGCATTTCACGAGTTGCTTTGCCAACACCTCGGTAATCATGCATTGTTCCTCCATTTGTAAGAATAAAATTTACGCCTTTAGCTGTATCCAAACTTGATCCACCACCAAGCCCTATGATCAGATCAATGGATTTGTTTTTGGCAAAATCAACACATTCATCGACGTCATCAGTGGAGGGATTTTCTTTTACATTTGTATAGATTTCATAATTAATTTCAGATTCATTCAATGAATTAACAACTGGATCTAAATGGCCGGCCTCAAGAATGCCGTTATCTGTGACAATGAGAACTTTTGATGAATTAAAACCTTTGACGTGCTCCGCAATTTGATGCGATTCATTAACTCCGAAATGAATACTCGTGTTTCTCAAATGAGCAAAATCGATGTAGGCTCTGTGAAAACCAAGACCCTCACAAATTTTTTCAGGTGTCGCTACCTTCATTACGCAACCTGAATAGATCTTCTTCTGTAGAGAAACTCAAATAAGTTACCTTCGTGAGGCTGATCCCATTCAATGTGATTCGTAGGCATTGCACCAACGTTGAGCCTTTCAATATGATCAGCAGCAATTAATTGATCAAGCCAATCCTGATTGTTTGATATAGCGGCAACGGCTAATGACTTTCCGATTGAATCAAGCATTTCCTCTTGTGGCATTTCTATAACACTCGCATAAGGAAATAAAAATTCGGTGTTACCGATTGAATGATCAATTGAATCACATCTTGTAATAGTGGGAATCATGTAGTGCATACCGTCACGCTGCACATAGCGAGGTGAGCCATTTCGTAGATTCATGCTTATGTCAGTTGCTCCGCCCTCCTCAATGCCGTCTTCTATTGATCCGTTAATCCATTCTGCCATCTTAGGGTTTGCAAAACCTGAAAGCGTTGCCTCGGGGTCATCTTGCGCCTTTGCGTCCATGCTTAATAGATTTTTCGCAATCTCTTCCGCAATCTCATCAGCATATTTGGGAACGACAACGCAACTTGCATTGATACAGGAACGTCCTGAATTGGCAGAAATTGATCGCACCATAAGGTCAATGTGATCTCTCCAGTTCTCAATTTCATCATCTCCAAATATAATCTTCGATCTCCCTGCACCGTGCACTTCAACTGAGGGATCATTTTCATATTGCCTGACTGTATCATCACCCCCAAATAGCATAACACGATTACAGTTTCTGATTATAGCTGATGATCCATCATGATGAGCAGGGTAAAAACTAAAGGCTTCTGCAGGTGCGCCTGCTTTAATAAAGGCTTGTATGATTCTCCAGGGCGTCCAAGGCTCCTCTCTTCCTGGTTTTAATATGACAGGAGTCTTCATTGCTATTGAGGGTATCCACAAAGCATTAACCGCTGGGCTGTTAGATGGTAAAATTACTCCAAGCGCATTGGTCGTAGGAACAAAAGCGACCCTTACTCCATGCTGATCTGTAAACCCTTTATCTAAAACCTCTGGAGACAATCCTCTTGATAAGCCTTTGAATATGGTGGGAACTTCACTGAAAACACCATGAAGTCGTTTCATATTCATTCTTATGAGCGAATGAGGCAGGCCACTTGTCGCGGCTAAGGAATGAAGGTAATCATCAGGACTTTGAAGAATTGAACCATCGCCAACTGGCAAATCATCATTAAGAAATATATCTCCAGCCTCTAGGGTAATATCTAATAATTCTTGAGTGGTAAACTTTAATAAAGATTCTCTAGATTTCTTTAAATCCAAAAGGTCTCGCTTGATTAGTCCAGAATTAGACATTGTAATCTGAGCAACGACATCACCACCCTGTGCAGGAGTAATATCCTGAACATCAAGGCTATTGTAAACTCCTCCGGCTCTTAATAATGGAACGGTTGGTAACATTTAGTAAACTCCTTCAACTACTTTTTTTTCCATTGCACCAAAAGGTCTAACATCCCCTACACCATCCCAAGGATAATTATCAATTGGTTCTCGCCTTATTGCTTCGTCTCTCTCCAAGAATCTAGGCATAAAAAATTCTTTAGTTAAAGTTGTTAATTCAACTCTACCAAATTCTCCATAAGGCATAGTCTTGGCAGTATCCTTAGGGTCAACAACCCTAAGTACAGCTCTAGGCTGAGGTGCATAATAAGTGACGCTGTAGGTATCATCCAATGGCCTACTAACAGCAAGCCCCATCAGTGTATTTCCGTAAGTCGGAACAAGATGTGTTTTGCCTTCCAAAACCTCTTCAACCCAGAATCGAACTGATTGAGGTGTCATTGTTGTCCCTCCACAGAAAACACCTTTTATTCCTGAACCCGGAATGGAGATTCTTTCACCAATAGACTCCAATAATTTCGGCGTAGTAAACATACATCCGATGTCCCTATGTTTGATTATTTCGACAGCTTGATCAATAACGTGCTTTTGATAGCGTTCGACTTCATCAATCTGTTTTCTAACAATTAGTTTCTTAACCCACCTAGGATCAAGGTCAACATGATAGCAACTCCCTCCCCTGAACTGTGCTAAATGCTCAACGGCTAATCTGAGCCTTCTCGGACCTGTTGGACCTACCATTATCCAGTTAGCTCCTCGTGGAAAGTGCTCATCAGATAGAGTATCAGAAAACATCTCATAATCATGTTTGTAGTCATCCCAACCAACCCTTTGTTTAGGGAGTCCAGTCGTACCTCCAGTTTCAAATATGTTAAATGGTCGCCCATCCATACCTTTTGGTACAAATCTTTCATTCTTTTCATCTCTTAGCCACTCATCCTGAAAATGATCGAATTTGTGTATATCGTCAAAAGACTTAATTTCTTCTCTCGGATCCCATCCAGAAGTTTTTTTCCAATCCAACCAAAATGGTGATCCTGTATCTTCAGAAAAATGCCAATTGAGTATTTCATGCAATTGTTTATCAAGGTTTTCCTTAGCTTCTTCGGGAGTCATAATATTAAATAACGATTATTGTAAACTTTGGGATCTTCGGACTTAGTGAACTCTGTAGGATAAAATTTATCCAAAATTTGGGAAAAATTTATCAATTGTTTCCTTCGTAGGTTTGGGCGTCACAATTGAAACGAAAATCATAGCAACAAGACCAGCACCAAAACTTAATGCCACAGGCATTACACCTTCTCCGATTGAATTTACAATCCATTCCGCCTCCACAGTGTATTCACCTCCCCAACCAGATTTAGCGAAAAAGTATAACCAGACACCAACAGCAGCAATAATTGATGCCATTGCTCCGAGTTTAGAGCATCTCTTCCAGTAGAGAGCCGCAAACACTAGGGGTGTTAAGCTTGCAAACCCTGAAAAACTCCAAACGGCAAGATCAAAAACGCTTTTCTTGTAAAGAACAATAGAGAGTATGTATGTTAATACAACTATACTAACAACAAATACTCTTGCTATAGTCACTATCTGTTTATCAGAAAATTTTTCTTTCCCGTAGGTATCAATGACAATGTCATTTGTAAACATTGTTCCAAGACAAAGAAATTGAGAATCAAGTGATGACATAATTGCTGCGAGAATCCCAGCAGTAACTAGTCCGCTAACAACTGGGTCAGCAATCAATATACCAACCATTTTTGCCAACACAGCACCACCTGGTGTTGATTCAGGAAGTTTGCCAGTTGCCCACAATCCAATAAGAACACATGGCACCCACACAATCATAATACATAAGGGATGAGCAACAACGGTAAGCCTAAAACTCTTAGCGCTTCTGGCAGTTAACCAATGCTGAAACAAATGAGGAAACATACCAACACTGAGTGGTATAAACATATAAGTGAGAAACATCATAGGCGGGACACCTACATGACCACCATCACTTGCCACGGATGGTGTTCTAACTAAATGAGCTTCATTCGCCTGCTCTATTGCTTTAGAAAGGCCTCCTAATTTGTCACTTATAAGGTAAAAGGCGAGTATGCCCATTACCATAAACACTATAGTTTGAAATGTATTTGCCCAAGCTGCTGCCCTAGATCCACCAGCAAAAATATAACATAATACAACTATACATATGATAGCCCCAGTTAAAGGAGGAGGAACAGCATCATTGTAAGAAGCGAACAATTCAGGAAACATACCAGGCTTTTCACCTTTGGGGGTCATTTTTGCAGAGGAAAGACCCTCAATGGTTTTTGAGGCTCCTATAACACCAATTAAAAGATAAGGGATAACTAAACAAACAAGTATAGGGAAAAGCAAAAAACCTATAGCTCTTGATTCAAAACGATCCCTAAAAAATTGAATCTGTGTCACAAAACCGTATTTCTTACCAAACGACCATAATTTTATTCCTATTAGGAAAAAACAAGCAGCATGAATCAACCCAGAAGACGAAGCCATCAATCCATACGTTCCAACTCCCCTTTCGAATGCTTTTCCAGTGGATCCAACAAGAGCAAAAGCCGTCATTGTCGTTCCAAAAACAGACATAAGTAGCATGAAAGGACCAATGCTTCGACTAGCTACGAAATAGTCTGTACTAGTACCTCTAAACAAAGTCTTGCTGAACATTGCCAATCCAAGCAAAAGACAAAGGTATATTGAAATAACTATTATTGGAGTTGCAGAGGCTGAATTGGCAATTAATTGCATTTGCATAATACTATTGTGGGTCGAGTTCAATCTTCCTTTTCAGCCCATTCAACCAATTCTTTTGGCCATGCAAATTTGATGGCAAAAAACCAGAGCGTTGCTGCCACTAGAGAATAACAAGCATGATAAAAAAGACCAATTGGCATAAAGCCGAACACATTTCTTTTACTGTCCCAATTCCAGAAATCCTGATGAAGAATTCCAAGAACAATTGCCAGAATAAGAATTACGTATTTACCATTCATTCAGGATTTATCGTCAGAATTTTTATTTTGATGCAGTTTTTGCACCTTCTTTAAAGGCATACAAGTGAGTTTGGCTTGCTATGTAAAGAACTCCATTAGCAATAACTGGACTTGCATAAACAGGAGCAGAAAATTCAACAATTCCTAACTCTTTCATTTCACGGCCATGTTTTAGAATAACGACTTCACCATCTTCGTTGCCAATAAAGACCTTTCCATCAGCAGCAAGGGTAGATCCCCAAATATGACTTTTTGTATCGTACACCCATATTTTTTTACCTGTATTAAAATCAACACAGTGAACACGGCCTCTATAGTCAGCAGCATATATTAAATCATCAGCAATTGATACCGTTGAAATGCCTCTTTCTATTTCAGTGTAATCCCAATTTAGTTTTCCTGTTTTTGCATTAACCGAAAACATTCTCCCAACACCTTCACCATGCTCGGGATCCTGACCAATTAATGATATGACACTACCTTTATGAAATACTGGCGATGAAATAAACTCACTAGGGCCTTCAAAGGTTGCATATTTAATTTTTTTTCCATCCTTATCAACTCTGTATTCTGGAAGATTACCATCAACTTTCCAATTTTCAGGAAGAACAAGAAACCCCTCATCATCTTCTTTTGCCTTTGGGTCAAAACTATAAAGATAACCATCTCCTCCACCGAAAAATATTGAGGCCTTACCATCAATCTTAGCAACCATTGGACTTGACCAGTTGCAATGCATAGTGCTTTCTCCAATTTTTGAAGCTTCTTCACCGATTAACTCTCCAGTTTTAAGATCCAGTAAAATTAAGCAAGGGGCCTGAGGAGCTGGAACGTTGAGGTGAGACCAGTCTACTCCGTTAGAGGTTGAAACAACGAGCTTTCCATCAACAATTTTTGGCGATGAACTTGCAATATTGTGTGGAAAAACACCTAACTCCTCACGCATGTCATAGACCCATATAATATCTCCATCCTTCTTGCCTGGTTTGAATGTTTTACCAGCAGTTGCCATGAACTTATCTTCTTCTTTATAGGGGCCATCGTTACCATTAGCCATTCCCTCCATGTCAACACATACAACCTTGCAGCGATTTGATATAAAATAAGCCCTTCCGTCATGAATTAGAGGAGAGGAACAAACACCTAAATACTCCCAATCAGACACTTTACCTGCACCAAGTTTAGGAATTACTAATTGCCATAAAAAGGAACCATCTTTTTCATCAAAACACATAATAATTCCCCTATCCCCTTCATGCTGTGCATCCCTAGGTGATTCATTATTTGTGCCAATCAACACTTTGCCCCCAGCGATCGTGGGTGTACCGTAACTTTGCGATCCGATTTTTGCCACCCACTTAACATTTTTAGTGGTCGACATATCAATATCCTCTGTGCCTTTTTTCCTTTTACCAGGCTCCATTTCGACGGGAATTCCCTTTGCCGATGAGAACATATTATTATGACCATCTCCGCCCCACTCAGGCCATTCCTCAGAAAAGCTTAGGGTATTGATTCCTACTAAGGTTAATAAAGTTATACTTAATTTCATTTTTTATTTGCTTGGTGTAATTGAAATATTATCCACGTAAACTGGTTTTTGGCTTTGTGGAGAAAAGCCAAATAGACCAGGAGCACCTTTGCCATGCCCATCTTTGTGCGGCACCTCAATGGTCCATTTGTCAGGTTCATCTTCGCCTTTTGGCCAAACTTTACCTTTAATGATTGCAGTCCCATCTGACTGTAAATCGACCCTGCTTTTTAAAGTATACCAGGTCTTATATTTTACTTTATATGGAACGGAAACCTTTAGCCTTTCTTGGTTAGAACTTACTTCGAGTTGATTTGCGTTTCCTTTTAGCACGATTAAATACCTTTGATTAACAAGACCAACATCAGATTTGATCCTACGATTCCCATCAGTCATGACATCAGCTTGCATAACATAATTGCTTAAATCTGGGTGACCGATAAAGGTCATTGCGCGCTGAAATAAAACCCTGTCCAAGGTTTTTCTAAGAGCTTTATTTCCATTAATTTCACGAACTTCCCATTTAAATCTAGCTCCAATCCAAGGCAGGGGCGGAAATGCAAACTTTTCACCGGGGTCAATTTTTGAATCAATTACTGCATTATAAGTTTCAAAATTTTCATTAAATGGCAACTGGTCTAATACTCTTCCTCTGAATATCCCAGAAAGTTCACCGTTACCACCTTTCCATGCTCCGGCAGATGTCTTGGCGCCTTTTGCTGCAGAGATAGTGTCATCTTTAAATTGAGCATCCATCTCGGTTTTTACTTTTGCAGTGGCAGGTATAAATTTTGAGAAATTAGTTTTTTTGATTTCGGATAATATATGACCTTTTTCATCAAGTGCCTCAAATCTCAATTTCTGATTCTGGCTTGGTTGAAGCAATACATCCGTTGGAATAGTTCTAATTTCGTAAGCCTCACCAGAAGTACCTTGATCAACTTTAGGCCATTCCTTACCCATGATTTTACTGTAAGAAAAATTCCAGCAATACAATTGTTTAGTTGTATGCAAATATAAACGTCCCTCACAAATGGCTGGAGTTCCAATCAAATTCCCTTCGAATTCTAAACTATGTAATACTTTACCCTCTTTATCACCTGGTTCGATGATATAAAATTTACCACCAAAGATTGGAACAAATAATTTACCATCACAGTATAAAGGTGAAGCGTGTAAGTTATCATTACCTAACTTTTGATGCCATAAAATCTCACCTGTGTTAGCATCTACACAGACTAATTCACCAACCTTAGATACCTGATAAACTCTGTCTCCTACAATAATCGGTGAACTCGTAAATGACACTGTTTCATTTCTCCATAATTCAGCGTCTTTAGGTAATACTTTTTGATCAGATTTAAAATCGATTGTTTCAGGAATCTTTACAGCGATCATACGACCTTCTTCAGTTGTATCTATATTCTCTTTTCCGTGAGGACAGATTACCGTGTTCTTATATATTAATGGACTTGAATTAACTCCTCCATAACTCATATGAAATCTCCACAAAGGCTTTCCATTTAATGCATTAACACAAACTAGGTTTCCGTCACCTGTACCTGCATAGAAGACACGCGTTCCGTATCGAGTTTCAACTATTGGAGTCGAAAAGGAACTATCTTTAGGGGCAATGCCTGGTTCACTTATCCAAACTATATTTCCACTTATCTTATCAAAAGCATAAAACCTATCTCTAGCTGGACCTTGTTTACCCCAATAACTGGTGATGCAATGCATAATGACTAGATCACCCTCTACAATTGGAGCACCTGTCCTGCCGTTAGGAAAAGTTAATCTTCCAAAACGCTCCATCATTGAATGCTCCCATAACTTTTTCCCTTTGGAAGTAAACGCAACAAAGAGGCCATTCGTTGTTTGAAGATAGACGTTTTTAGTTTTTGGATCAATGGCAGCGGAGCCTATCGAATAGCGATCATAGATGGTGTCGCTAATGTAATCTCTAAATGAATATTCCCATTCCTTCTTCCCGGTTTTTGCATCTAGACAAACAATTAACTCCTCCACTTCCTCTCCTTCACCCCTGTAACCAAATACAAACATTTTCCCATCGGCTATAACAGGTGTTCCTCGTCCTTTTAAATCATATGTCCAAGATGGCTTGTCGTTGAATTTCCAATCTTCATATTCCTCGTGACTGACCCCATTACCGTCAGGACCTCTCCACGAAAACCACTGAAACTTTTCATGAGAGTCGGCATAACTTAGTCCAGAGCTAAGTAAATGAATAATTACAACACATATGAGAGAGTGGAGTGATTTAAGCATTTTTTTTAGTAGTAAATTTTAGGGGTATTGCAAACAATAATTAATTATTATATAGAAAATGCCTCATGTAGAGGCAATCTCAACTCTAGTTCTGGTCAAATTGGATAAAATAATCAATTCTTTTTTAAGTTGTAGCAGACTAATCGCCCCGCATTATTTCTTATAAAAAGCTTTGAATTGCATATTGTAGGTGGCGACCAACACCTTCCACCAACCGCCTGAAATCTACCCATTTCTTGAAAAGATTCTGGAGATGCTTTGCAACTAATTACCTCACCCCGTTCAGTCAAAACAATCAATGAGCCTTGAACTGAAATTACGTTTCCTCTATTTCCTCCCAAAGACTCTGACCACATTATTTTACCATCAATAAGGTTCATACAAACAAGTTTTGCCTTCGTATCATTATCACCCACAATTGCATAAACAAAGCCGCCAACAAGTATTGGTGATTGGAACTGGCAGGTTAGTGCTTTGGATTCGTAAACTAAATTAAATTTTTGATTATCAATTTTGAAAAGTGCGCCGCCTTTTCCATAGCCAGAAGTTACTAAAATATGGGAATTTGTATAAATAGGAATTGAAGCATTAACTCCATATTTAGTTGGCCAATCTGTAGTAGCTATTACTTTATTTTGATCTACATCATATAAAGCAAGGCTATCTGAGTTTAATTGAGCGATGTAATCTGAGCCCGAAAGACTCAATTTAATTGGTGATGAATAACCAATAGAACTTTTACCCTGACTCCATTTAAGTGATCCATCAATTGGATTTAGTCCAGCAATCGTGGATTGGTTGCCGCCAGGGGAAATAATTAAGTCTTCACCATATAAGATCGGTGAGCAAGAAAATCCCCAGGTCGGCCTTCTTCCATTGAACACTTCTGATTGATATGAAGTTTTCCATTTGAAATTTCCAGTTTCTACATCAAGACAATTCAACGTACCCTCATGGCTTAATGTATAAAGCTGATTTCTTTTTATATCGATCAGTGGTGTTACTGCAGGACCTCCCTCAAACATTCTTTTATCTAATGGGCAGCTATAACTATACTTCCAGAGTATTGATCCATCATTGCCATCTATACTATAAACAGTATCAGCATCATTCATGTTCCCCATCGAAAACAAACGGTCGTCATAACCAGATATACCAGAAACGCCTGTACCTATTTCAATTTTCCATAAACGTTTGGGCTCAGAATTAAACCAATCTATATTCAAATTGGTTTCCGCAGACATGCCATTTCGGTTGCTTCCAAAATGGCCGAGCCATTGACCTGATTCGGGCATGTTGACCTCATTAATCTGATCCAATGTTATCTCAGCAGATCCTTTTTTGAGTTTTTCACTGCAAGAAACAATTAGAAATGAAGCTAAGACAATTATTAAAGTCCCTATAATTTTTAGAAAAATTGATTTTCTGAATTTTAGTCCAAACAACATAGAAAATTAATTAACTTACATGAGTTTGAGGATTAGGGGCAATTTAATCATATTTTTAGTGTTATAAATCAGTACAAGTTGACAAATAATGATTAACAGTCTAAAGAAAGCACCCCTTTTT
>CEUK01354169.1_pt1 | contig 16157 bp, 14 predicted proteins | sample 356451 | NCBI WGS metagenome assembly CEUK01 (sample SAMEA2622843, study PRJEB7988) | marine metagenome | isolation source: saline water (ENVO:00002010), including
AGGTGTTTCTGATGAGTTTCTAAAAAAACAACAAGAGGCTGTTACTGAAAAAGTAATTAATGCTGATTTGGTTATTACTACAGCGTTGATTCCTGGAAAAAAAGCTCCTCTTTTAATTCCTGATGAAATGCTTGAGAAAATGAAATCAGGAACAGTTATTGTTGATATGGCTGTTTCTCAAGGTGGAAATTGTGCAAGCAGCGAACTAAACAAAGTGGTGACCAAAAATGGAATTAAAATTGTTGGCGAAGGAAATTTGCCTGCGACATTACCTATAAACGCTAGTGAATTATTAGCAAAAAACATTCAAAATTTTATACAACATCTTACCCATGAAGGACAATTTAAGTGGGATATGGATGATGAAATCACTGCTGGGTCCCTTATTTTAAAAGATGGGGATATTATTCAAGATTATTTAAAAAAATCTGTTCAACCCGAATTAATTAATTCATAAATTATGGAAAATATAATTACTTTCTTCTCACAAGATGGGGCTATGGAAATGGTATATGTCATCATACTATCCATCATTTTAGGTGTTCAAATTATTGAGAGCGTTCCTGCGGTATTACACACTCCACTTATGAGTGGGGCAAATGCAATTCATGGCGTTGTTATCATTGGAGCTATTATAATTATGGGTAAAGCTGACCCAAACAATACACTGGCATTAATTTTAGGATTTATCGCAGTAGTTCTGGGGACCTTAAATGTAGTAGGAGGATTTGTTGTTACAGATCGAATGCTTGAAATGTTTAAAAAGAAACCAACTAAAAACAAAGAATAATGAGTGAGTTTGCTTTAGAAATCAGCTATTTAATAGCTTCTATTTGTTATATATTAGGTTTAAAAATGATGGCTGGACCTAAGACTGCAAGAAACGGTAATTTGTTAGCTGCATTTGGAATGACCTTAGCCATATTTTCTACAATATTTCTTTACAACGATAACGGCAAATTAACAAATCATATTTGGATATTTTCAGGAATTGCAGTTGGTGCTGTTTTAGGATGGCTTGCAGCTGTAAAAGTTCAAATGACTGCAATGCCACAAATGGTTTCTTTATTTAATGGTATGGGCGGGGCTTGTGCAGCGCTAATTGCTTTAGTAGAGTTTCCAAAAGCATTGGAACATATGGAAGAATGGAATGTCCTTTTTATGTCAACGATTCTTTGTGGGTTAGTTATTGGAAGCACCTCATTTAGTGGCAGTATGATTGCTTATCTTAAGCTAAACGGTAATTTAAAGAAAGACATTAGGCTTCCCTTCTACAACATTATTAATACACTGTTAATTATTGGAATTATCGGGTTAACCGTTTGTCTTGCAGGTAATCATATTGAGGCCACTGATTTTAGTTTATGGGCATATATATTATTAGCCGCTGCTTCCTTATATGGAATACTTTTTGTACTTCCAATTGGTGGAGCTGATATGCCAGTAGTTATTTCATTATTAAATTCTTTTACTGGGATGGCTGCCATGTTTGGAGGGTTTTTATATGACAACATGGCCATGCTTACTGGTGGAATTTTAGTCGGTTCAGCCGGCACTATACTTACTGTTGTAATGTGTAAAGCTATGAATAGATCCTTATCAAATGTGATTTTTGGTGCTTTTGGGACAGGTGGGGGAGCTGTGTCAGCTTCGTCAAATGGTGCTGAACAGAAAAGTTATAAAGAAACCAATTCTTCTGATTTGGCTGTACTATTAAATTATTCTCAAAAAGTAATAATTGTTCCTGGATACGGATTGGCAGTTGCACAAGCTCAGCACGTTGTTCATGAAATGGAAGAACTATTATCTGAAAGAGGTGTTGAGGTTAAATATGCAATACATCCTGTTGCAGGAAGAATGCCTGGACATATGAATGTTTTGCTTGCTGAAAGTAACGTAGAATACGACAAGTTGGTGGAAATGGAAGACATCAACGCTGAATTCTCAACATGCGATGTTGTTATGGTTTTAGGGGCTAACGATGTAGTAAACCCTGCTGCTAAAGAAGATCCTGCATCTCCAATTTACGGAATGCCTATCTTAAATGTTGAAGATGCAAAAACAACTATAGTCAATAAAAGAAGCATGAATGTAGGTTATGCCGGCATAGACAACGATTTATTCTATAGAGATAAAACAAATATGCTGTTTGGAGATGCTAAAAAAGTGTTGACTGAGATTGTTTCAGAACTCAAAAATTTATAATTAAATTTTCTTAGGAACTTTTCTAAAAGTTCTTTCTCTTGGCTCAGTTTCCTCAACTTTTGGAGTATTGTCTATTTTTTTATTTTTGTCTTTTTTAGATTTTCCAGGATCAGCATTTAAATCACTTTTTGAAGACTTTGACGAGTTTTTTTTCTCTTTAGAGTTTGCTGGAGCGTTGTTTAAATTACTTTTTTTAGATGTTGTTGATTTTGATGAAGATGAATTTGAACTATCCAGATTAGACTTGTTTTGATCTTTTGAAGAATTTTCTTTTTGCTGTTTTTCAGTTTTTTCTTCCATTTCAACAGGATCTGCTTCTTCTTCATCCTTATGCTTTGGTTCAGCTTTTTCTCTACCAAATGTCAAATTAACTCCAAAATGAAGCTGCCCATTTTTAACTTTTTCTATATCCACATTCATTGAGTTAGTTCTGGCATTATCTAATAAATTTAGTGTCCCAAGCGCTAAAACATTATCAGTTAAAAAATAAATTTCTAATGGCCCAGCATTTAAAGAAACTCCTATTCCCACATTAGAATAACTTCTATTATATATGGAATAGCTAGCTGTTGCTGATAAAAAATTACCTAAATGAAAATTATATGCTAAGCCTAAGCCTCTTCTCCACCTGTTTCTAACAAATGAAGAATAACCCGTTAATGAAATGAAATTGTTATGGTCAACAATATACTCCATTGATGCGTATATTTTTGTTCTTAATGCTGTTCTATAACTCGGTGTAGAGTAAGTGAAGTTTTCTTTCAAAGACATTTCAATAGAATCTTCTAATACATCTTTTAAAAATTGAACGCTAGATCCATTTCCGAAAACAGTAATTGCATCTTCGATTCCTGAATAGGTGTAATCCCATTCTGACAAATTAGAATTGCTAGTATATTGATTCCATGATATAAACCCTAAATCTAACACAGAGGCTTCAAGTAATAATTTGTCATTTACATGATAATTAAACCCTAGGTCTATACCAACCCCATTATTTTGCCTTCCAAATAAATAATTAGAGATGTTTCCATCTGTAAAGCCTGCTTGAGTCATCATACTTTGGGTTGTATCAATTGCGCCTATAGCATTTATTGAATCATCAAAAATAACCAATGGAAGCCCTGCTGATTGAAATTCAAAATTCATATCAAATGTTAAAGCATGAGTATTTTGATCTGTTGTAATGCCCATATAACTGACCTGTGTATTAAAATTCTCCATTCCATATAAGTACTTCAATCTTGCACCATATGAAAACTTATGGTCAACATCATGAACCCAGTGAACAGCATATTCTCTCCAATGGGTGAAATCCATACCTAAGCCATCAAAACTGGCCCTTCTTCCTAATAAATTATTACCATTTCCCTCTAAAGCCATTATAATGAGGTCTTTAGGATAATTGAAGGTGAAGTCTACTTTTTCAGTTACGTTAAAAGAGTAAAAGTTATTGCCTTTCTTGAAACCAAGAAACAATAAGTCTGTATTAGCATTTAAAACCAAAAAATTATTTTCTCGCATTTTTGCCATAGCTCCGTTTATATCAGGCATAACGTTACCATTAGCATCTTGTGTAAGAATATCGCTGAATGCAAACCCTGTGTTAAAGGCTGATCCATAAACACTAGAAATTATGGGTAACCCAATGTCTACTTTTGAGTCTGGAAATGAAGCCGGATCAACTTGAGTAATTTGAGGGATTGATGGCATGTGATATAAGATAAAATCTTGTTGCCCTTTATATTGATTACAAAACGTTAAAACTAAAACGATATTTAAAATTATTTTTCTCATTAGAACATCCTCCCAGAAATTAACAGTGACATAGCGACACCTAGTTTATAGTCTTCGTAAATTTTAACTGACTGTTGACTGCTGTAATTGGTTGTGTTGGCATCAACAGATAAAACAACATATTTGGTAATGTTTAATTCATCAACACAAGTACTATCACAATTAAGCTCAGTAACCTTAATTGTTGGTTCTATTACTTTTCCAGAAGCATCTAAAATGCCCGATTGTAAAATCAATTCATCGTCAGCAATAGCTGATAAAGTATTTTTATTACTATCCAGTAATAATAAAGTGAAATCAACTTCAACTGGCCAACCATTTGTGGTAACAAATTTAATTGTCGCTTCTTCAACAGTGGTTTCACCACTGAATAAATTATCTACTTCAAAATCAAACGGAAGAGTATCTCCCATTCGCCATCCACCTGCATATCCTTCAAGAGGAAGTGTGATTTCAGAGTTAATTGTCATTTGACTATTCTGAGTAATGTAATTATTATTTGGCCCTGTGTTTGGATTAATTTCAAAACTTGGGGCATAATTTATTTGTTTGGGGGTTGTGCTAATAACATCTACCAAATTACTATTTGATGAATTCATGTAAATATCAGTTGTAGTTACACCTCCTTGACTTGATGGTGCTGATATTGTTTGGAAATTAAATGGTGCTGGTTGAGGATTCGTTGCTGCTGAATCATATGTAACGTTCAATATAGATCCGGAAGAATCTTGAGAATAAAATTCAGTCATAGCCAATTGAGATGAAAACCCAAAACTATTTTCTACACTAAACATAATAGAAGGATTAGTTAATTGAAAGTCGATTGCACCTTCAGAAGCTTGGAAAATGTTTAATTCAATTGAATCTTCAGTAATAGCGATTTGTTGATTTTTAAAATCTCCATATACAACATCAAATCCTCCAATGTCAGATAATTGAAAATCAATACCAATTTTGTCTGTTGGATTAATTGATTGTCCAGTTCCTGTAAGTGTCGTAGTAAAATGAATCATTAATTCATTATAACCTAATGGCCCCTGAGTTAGGTCCATAGTGTAATTAGACATATCAAGTATAATTTGATCCAATGAATTAGGAGAAACCGTTACTGAGTCTGTCCAATTTGTCCCTGAAGAAAGTGATAAAGATGGGATATCCACTACCAATTTTAAATCATGATTAAACTCATTTGAAATTTCAATAACCATTAATGGGTGGTTCCCTCCTAACCCTAGTCCATATTCAATTGAAGTTATTTCTTCATTAGACGGAAATATAAAAGTATAAGATGAAGTGTCAGTAACTGATAAAGAACCACTATAACTTGGACTTGATGGCAAGTTACTCGCTGGTGAAGAATTAAAAGAGAAAGAAATAGAGTTGTCCAAAGGTAATACTTCTTGGGCAGATATAGAAAAAGAAGGCATAGCATATGCCAATAATAATTCTCCAGCTGTTCCAGAACTTATTGATCCTGATGTATCTCTATCTAACATGTCCTGAACATCGATTTCAGCGCTAACTAAAGGGATGGCCACATGATGATAGGTTTGAATGGTAGATAAATCATATTGTTCTGCCTTTTTACAAGAATTTATAGTCAATAATGTTGCAAAAATAGCTGCAATAAATAAAATGTTGTTTTTCATATTTAAAAATTCAAAGCAAAGTTAGTCAAATTAAGTAAATATTTAATTTGGCTAATTAATGTTATTATCGAATAATATATTTTAGCAAAAAATGAAATTCTCAATTGATAAATACAAATATCATTTAATTCTACACTTCACTATTGTGATTTGGGGATTTACAGGCGTAATTGGAAAATACCTAGAGCTTTCTGGGATGAATTCAATGCCAATTGTGATATATAGAATGCTTATAGGCTGGGTTAGCCTACTTATTTTTATGAGTATTATGAGAATATCCATTAAAATTGACATAAAGGGCTTATTCAAAACATTAGGAACTGGAGTTATAATTGCTGGGCATTGGTGGGCTTTTTTTAAGGCTATTGAACTTTCAAATGTCTCTATTGCTTTAATTTTCATGTCTACCACAGCTTTATTTACATCATTAGTTGAGCCCATTATAGCAAAAAAGAAGTTTGATTTCAAAGAGTTGCTAATGGGTATAATTGTAGTGATAGGAATCTCGGTAATAATTAATGACCTATATTTTAATGCTGAAGAAGAATATATTTGGGCTATACTTTTGGCATTAATTTCCGCATTTTTAGCGGCTGTGTTTTCAATTATTAATTCAGTACTAGTTAAAGAATATGATTCTAAAGTGATTACGCTTTATGAAATATTTGGCGGATTTGTAGCCATTACAATAGCCACTATTTGTATTGGGAGTCATGAAATAGAAGGCTTCGATATTTCTTTATACCAATTTTATTTGCTTATTATTCTAGGGACAATTTGCACATCATTTGCCTTCTTAATGGGGGTTTACATAATGAAGTTTATCCCCGCCTATACAGTTAATTTATCTGTAAATATGGAGCCTATTTATGCCATAATCCTAGCCTTAGTGTTTTTTGGGTCTGAAGAAGTTATGAGTATTAATTTTTATATTGGGTCTTCAATAGTAGTTGGTACAATTCTTCTAAATGCCTATTTCAAAAGAAATAAAAAAATAAGTACAAAAAAAGCCACATAAGTGGCTTTTTAAATTAACTATTAGCTTCAAAATTGGCCTGAACCATATCCCAATCTACCACATTAAAAAATGCTTCTATATAATCGGGTCTTCTATTTTGATAATTTAAATAATATGCATGTTCCCAAACATCTAATCCTAAAATAGGCACACCTCCACAACCAATGCCAGGCATTATGGGATTATCTTGATTTGGGGTAGAGCATACTTCAAGTTTTCCGTCAGAATGAACACATAACCAAGCCCATCCAGACCCAAACTGAGTAGCCGCTGCTTGAGAAAAAACATTTTTAAACTCATCAAATGACCCAAATGCTTTATTAATTGCTTCTGCTAACCCGCCTTCAGGTTGACCGCCACCGTTAGGAGACATTACTTCCCAAAAAAGACAGTGGTTAAAATATCCTCCACCATTATTCCTTAAAGCTGAATTTGACATGTCTAATTTTTCTAAAACTTCGTTAATTGATTTTCCTTCATCAGAAGAGCCAGAGATTGCAGCATTAAGTTTTGTAGTGTATCCAGCATGATGTTTTCCATGATGGATTTCCATCGTTTTAGCATCTATGTGCGGTTCAAGGGCATCATGTGCATAATTTAATTGGGGTAATTCAAATGACATCTTATTATATTTTATACATTATTAATATCAACAAATATAAGTAAATAGGTACTAAAAAATTAATTAGTTTTAAATTAATAAAGCAAATATGGAGAATTTTTCTGATGAGTATTTTATGAAAAAAGCAATTGATGAAGCACGAAATGCCTTTGAAAAAGATGAAGTACCTGTAGGTGCAATTATAGTGCATAAAAACAGAATCATTGCAAAATCACATAACCTAACTGAAATGTTAACTGATTTCACAGCACATGCAGAAATGCAAGTTTTTACATCAGCAAGTGAATATTTGAACAATAAATACCTAAACAATTGCACTCTTTATGTAACATTAGAGCCTTGTGTTATGTGTGCGGGTGCTGCATATTGGACAAGAATTGGAAGAATAGTTTTTGGATCAAGTGATGAAAATCGTGGGTATGAAAGAATTAAAACATCATTGCTTCATCCAAAAACTAAAGTAACCAAAGGAGTTTTAAAAGAAGAATGCAGTAAAATAATTACTGATTTTTTTGAGACAAAAAGATGACTTATATTTTATTATAACATTTATTTCTTTTGATAATTAATTTACTAATTTCGCAATAAATATATAATCAATATGTACCCTGAAGAAATAGTTATACCAATGAGACAAGACCTTACATCAAAAGGTTTTAAAGAATTAATTACAGCTGAAGATGTAGACAACCAACTTAACAACAATAAAGGAACATCTTTAGTTGTTATAAATTCTGTTTGCGGTTGTGCTGCAGGAAATGCCAGACCAGCTGCTAAATTAGCTGTTGAAAACAACAAAGTCCCGGATAATATTCTTACTGTTTTTGCTGGGTTTCATACTGAAGCTACTAACCAGGTAAGAAAATATTGCCTTCCATACCCCCCTTCTTCGCCTAGTATGGCTTTATTTAAAGATGGCAGTTTAGTACACTTTATTGAAAGACATAATATTGAGGGTAAACCTGCACACCTAATTGCAGAAAACCTTGTAGCTGCTTTCGAAGAATACTGCTAATTAAAGATTTTTAAATTTACTTTTTGTCCAAGACTTTTGGAAGCTTAAAATATGTAGAATCCTTTACAGGACTGTTTTTTAAAGCTTCTTTTTGGGTTGTGTTTGAATAATTTATATCCTTACGCAACTTATTTAACTCTTCATTCATATGAATAAGAGGTTCAACCCCTTCTGTATCTAATTCATTCAATTGACCAATAAAATCTAGCATTTTATTCATGTCATTTAAAATAAGTCTACCCTCTTCCTCATTAAATTCCAATTTGGAAAGTTTAGCAATTTTATCGACTGTTTTTTTATCAATCTTCATTCAAAAGTTCTTTTTGGATAACAGAAAACGTTTTATCCTTCAAAGATATTAAATCTTTTCTGGACAAAGAAGTGGTTTCAATAGAATCATGAACCACGACTTTAGCTAATCCTGGTTTTGCTCCTCCAGAAAAATCTGAAGAATCAGTAAACAAATCATAATTATTTTTAAAAGTTAAAGGCAAAATGGAAACCTTAGAATCAATAGCAAGCTGAAAAGCACCATTTTTAAATCTTCTTAATTCTTTAATTCTATCATCCCAACCTCCTTCGGGGAAAATAATAACGCTTCTACCCTTTAACAAAGCCTCTTTTGCTTCTTCTAAGCATCTAGCCGCCTTAGTTATGCTATTTCTGTAAACAGGGATATCAACCCTCCTTTTAAAAAATAATCTAATTATTGGCCACTTTAAAAGCTCTGACTTTCCTAAAAAAGCAAAATCTTGAGGAAGTATTAAATACATTAATATAATATCTAAATAAGAAATATGATTGGCGCAAACCACATAGTTTTTATTTGAATCAAAATTCTTGTGAAAATTAATATCAATTTTAACTCCTATTGCCTTACACATCCATTTAGCCCAAAAAACTTTAACCTTTTTTGCTCTAACATATATTTTCTTTCCTCTTACAAAAAAGAATATATAAGGAGCACACAATAGACCAATTAAAAAATAACTTAACCCAAAGTAAACCATGTATGATATAGAAATAATTTTTTTCAAAAATTGTTTTTTGTTAGAATTATAAGGTAAGTTCTGAAAGATATCCTTTTAAATATAAATTTGTAACAAATTTGATTAATTTCAAAAAATTATGGCAAGAGTATTAACCGGAATCCAAAGCACAGGCAGACCTCATATGGGCAACATCCTTGGTGCCATTCTACCTGCAATTGAAATGGCAAATAAATCTGAAAACGAATCGTTTTTATTTATTGCTGACTTACATTCTTTGACACAAATAAAAAATCCAGCCGAATTAAAAGAAAACACATTTCAAGTTGCTGCTACATGGTTAGCTTTTGGGTTAGACCCAAATAAAACAACTTTTTATAGGCAATCTGATGTCCCTGAATGTGTGGAATTATCTTGGTACTTAAACTGTTTTTTTCCTTATCAAAGATTAAAACTTGCTCATTCATTTAAAGACAAAGCTAATAGACTGGAAGATATCAACTCCGGACTATTCATGTATCCTATGCTAATGGCCGCTGATATTCTATTATATGATGCTGATGAAATTCCAGTTGGCAGAGATCAACTTCAACATTTAGAAATGAGCCGTGATGTCGCCTCAAGAATGAATCATAAACTTGGTGATATTTTCGTGCTACCTAGCCCAATTATTCAGCCAGAAACGCAACTTATTCCTGGTACTGATGGAGAAAAGATGAGCAAATCAAGAAATAACACTATTGATGTATTTGCGAATGAAAAAGAAATAAAAAAACACATAAATAAAAACATAGTAACAGACAACACTCCTCTAGAATCTCCTAAAGACCCAAATTCTTCTACAATTTTTAATCTTTACAGACTTATTGCTTCTGAAATAGAATCAAATAAAATGGCTGAACAGTTAAGGGCTGGTGGTTATGGATGGGGGCATGCAAAAAATGACCTTATAAACTGCATTTGTGAAAAATTTGCTGAACCTAGAGAAAAGTTTAATCACTTTATCAATAATAGAAATGAAGTTGAAGACATTCTCAATCATGGCGCTAAAAAAGCAAAAAAGGTTGCCGAAGCAACCTTAATTAGAGTGAAAAAAAGTTTAGGTTATAATACTTAAAGATCAAATTTAATTCCTTGTGCAAGTGGTAAGGATGTACCCCAATTTATAGTATTGGTTTGTCTTCTCATGTATACTTTCCAAGCATCAGATCCAGACTCTCTTCCTCCTCCAGTTTCTTTTTCTCCTCCAAAAGCTCCACCAATTTCTGCGCCAGATGTTCCGATATTTACATTTGCAATGCCACAATCAGAACCTAAATGAGAAAGAAATTTTTCTTGCTCTCTCATATCAGTAGTCATAATAGCAGAGGATAACCCTTGAGGAACATCATTCTGAATATCAATTGCTGCTTTTACATCTCCTTTATATTTGATTAAATATAAAATAGGGGCAAAAGTTTCATGTTGGACAATGTTAAATTCATTTTTTGCTTCGGCAATAACTGGCTTAACATAACAATTGCTTTCATAACCTTCACCTTCAAGTTTTCCACCATCAACAATGATATTTGCCCCTTCAGATTTTGCTAACTCAATTGCCTCCAAGTACATTTCTACAGCGTCATTGTCAATGAGGGGGCCTACATGGTTAGATTCATCTAATGGGTTTCCTATTTTAAGTTGTTTATAAGCATTAACTAGAGCATTTTTAACATCTTCATATATGTTTTCATGAATAATTAATCTTCTAGTTGATGTACATCTTTGGCCTGTAGTACCAACTGCACCAAAAACTAATGCTGGAATAACCATTTTTAAATCAGAATTTGGAGTTAAAATGACTGCATTATTTCCTCCAAGCTCTAACAATGATTTTCCTAATCTTTCCCCTACTACTTTTCCAACAGATTTACCCATTCTAGTTGATCCTGTTGCAGATACTAGTGGAATTCTTTTATCCGCAGAAATCAATTCCCCTATTTCAGCATCACCAATAACAAGAGTTGAAATACCTCCATGAAGGTTATTTGCATCCAATACCTCAGCAATAATTTTTTGACAAGCAATTGCACATAAAGGAGCCTTTTCAGAGGGTTTCCAAATACATACGTCACCACAGATCCAAGCCAATGCAGTATTCCATGCCCAAACCGCTACTGGGAAATTAAAAGCAGATATTATTCCTACAATCCCTATAGGATGATACTGTTCATACATTCTATGCATTGGTCTTTCGGAGTGCATTGTTAAACCGTGTAATTGTCTAGATAATCCAACTGCAAAATCACAGATATCGATCATTTCTTGAACTTCCCCTAACCCTTCTTGAAAGGATTTTCCCATTTCATAAGACACTAAAGAACCAAGAGCCTCTTTTTTTGACCTTAATGCTTCTCCAAATTGCCTTACCATTTCACCCCTTTGTGGTGCGGGCAACATTCTCCAATCATTAAACGCTTCTTGCGAAGCTAAAATACAAGCTTCATAATCTTTATTTGAAGCTGAAGTAACCGATCCTATTTTTTTCCCATCAACAGGTGAATAAGAGGTTATGGTTTTATCACTAGAAGAAAGCCACTTACTTCCAATAGCAGCGCCCGAATTTTGATTTTCAATCCCTAAGGATTTTAAGATGTTTTCTATTTGCATTAGATTGATTTTATAATAACAATTTGATCGCAAAATTATAAAAACAAATCACTACACAATTGGTTCTTACAAAAAAGGTTATTCGAATAATCATTTTAATATAAAATCCTGTAGGCTTAAATATATATTAAAGAATACTATCGAAAGTTTTCAACAAATCCCAACAGAGATATCTCAGGTTTTTGTTAATAAAATGAAACCATATTGTCTTTCTTACGTAGATATGTCAAAATTATAATGAAATTTTTTTATTAAAAAACTTAAAAACTAAAGTCATGAGATTTTTATTTATTGTTGATATAACATTTAGATTTCTATTTTTTATAGTGGGGTACGGTTTAATTATTGGAAGTTTTATAGCATTATTTGCTCTACCTTGGATTATGTCTTACCAGTAAATTTATAATTATTAATTGGCAATAAAATTTCAATTGTGGTTCCTACATCAATTTTACTAGCCTTTACATGAATTTTCCCTTTGTGATGACCTTCGATAATTCTCTTAGCTAAGGATAAACCTAAACCCCAACCCCTATCCTTTGTGGTGTAACCTGGTTCAAAAATAGTTTTAAATTTAGAAAGTGGAATCCCCCTACCTTCATCCATTATTTCTATAGAAATTTGATTATTTTTTTTTGAAACCAATAAATTAATTTCTCCTCTACCTCCCATTGCGTCTGCAGCATTTTTTAACACATTTTCAATCACCCAACTAAATAAAGAAGTGTTGATTTTTGCTATTAATTTTTCATATGAAAAATCAATGTTAATTTTAACTGTTTTTGGAATACGCTTCTCCATATATCCAATGTAAGATTTAATGAAATTATGAATTTCAATTTCTGACAATTTAACTTTGGATCCAATCTTAGAAAACCTTTCGCTAACAACAGTTAATCGATTAATGTCTTTTTCCATTTCAATAAATGGTTCTCGGCCTTGAAAATCTTTTTCTTTTAATATTTCAATCCATCCTTGAAGAGATGATAGTGGCGTTCCTAATTGATGTGCCGTTTCTTTTGCCATTCCTGCCCAAACCTGATTCTGTTCAGCTTTTCTAAATATGCTAAATAAAATATATGATATTATTAAAAATATTGCAATTACAACTAATATAAATATCGGAAAATATTGCAATTGAATTAATGTTTTTGAATTGTTGTAATAAACAATTCCATTGTTTCCTGAACCTAAATCGATTTCAATTGGCTCATTTTCTAACTTCATTCTTTTTAGTGATTTATCAATGTCATTTGTTTTAATATTTGTTTCATTTACTTCATTTGTTTTTGAATCAATAAAAATCACTGGTACAAGAGCAGTGTTTTTAATTAAATCAGTATTAAAAGATTCTATTAATGAATCTCTTCTATTTTGTAAGTCGTAAAATTCCTGAGAATATGAATAATATAATATTTGACTCTTTCCTTTTAAATAGTTTATTTCAATAGGTGTGTTTATTTTTTTCCATTGTTTAATTAGACTATCAATTATTGTTTTTTTTTCTTTAGGTTCTACTTTAATTTTATCTAAAGCTGGCAAATTAGCATAAGAAATTATTTCTTTTTTATCATTTGTTAAGATTATAGGAATATTCTCGTTTGGTGAAATTGTATCTAAATTGCTTTTAATTATAGACATCGCTAAACCATAATCTTCCCTTACCTTTCCTAATTCTCTTGTTGCTTCAGCCCATAATTTAATTTTTTCTTTTTCTTTTTGTTCTAAAGCATTAAAGGACTGATTGGTTAATTTGACCAATGCTGCTTTTTTTTGAATCGATTGACTCCATAATTTAATTTTTTGCCGCTCTGCTTTTTTAACATTCGACACTATATATGATGTGACAAAAAAGATCAACACCACAATAACTAAACCTGAAATTGATAGAACTAATTTCCACTTTTGCTTTGTTGAGTATAATTTCATTTATTACTGACAAATATATTCAAGTTATAGATGATTGAAATAGATTTTGATATAATTACTAATAGTTTGTTGAAGTATATTAAATTAGACGCTTATTAATTTAATAATGAAAATTACCTTTTTTAATATAAAACCTATTCTTTTTCTTTTATTAATTGGATTTTGTCTAATCTTACACAGCTGTCATTCTGAACCAGATAAAATTCAGAAAGAAATAGAACCTCCTCAATCAACTAAAGAATGGATTAATCCACCATTATTTGATTCGGATTCTGCATACAAATTCATTAAAAAACAAGTTGATTTTGGCCCTAGAAAACCAAAATCAATCGCCCATAAAAATTGCGGAGATTGGATAATAAATAAAATGACCTCTTTTGGTTTTTTGATAACTGAACAAACAGGTAAAGTGACTGCTTTTGATGGAAGCAAACTTCCTTTAAGGAACATTATCTGTAGATTAAACCCCAATAAAAAGAATAGAATTTTACTTTGTGCTCATTGGGACACAAGGCCTTTTGCTGATAGAGATAGTATTAACCAAAATGAGCCAATTATTGGGGCTAATGATGGGGCAAGTGGAGTTGGGGTTTTAATGGAAATTGCTAGAGTTCTAAATAATGAAAATTATTTGTCTGGTGTTGATGTCATTTTCTTTGATGTTGAAGATTACGGAGCTCCCAATATGAATTCTACTTTTTTTGATGTTCAATCAATGAATGACACTTGGTGTCTAGGGTCACAATTTTGGGCTAGAAATTTATCCGCGGAATATATTAGACCTAAATATGGGATTTTAGTTGATATGGTTGGCGCTGAAAATGCGGAGTTTCCAAAAGAAGGAATATCGATGGAGTATGCAGGATATTACCAAAGTAAATTATGGAATATAGCCGAGAAAATTGGCTATGGTAATTATTTTAAAAAGAAAATTGCTCCACCTATAACTGATGATCATACATATATTAATCAAATGACAAACATCCCTACTCTTGACATTATTCATTATTCCGTAAGGCCAAGTTCTGGTAGATTTGATTTTGGTAAATTTCACCATACACACGCTGATAACATGAAGATTATACATAAACCTACTTTGAAAGCAGTTGGAGAAACAATACTTAGTTTTATTTACAATATTTAACTATGAAAAAAAAACTTTTTCTTCTTGATGCTTTTGCTTTAATTTATAGGGCTCATTTTGCTTTTATTAAAAACCCAAGAATAAATTCAAAGGGGCTTAACACTTCTGCCGTTTTAGGATTTACAAATAGCTTATTAGAAGTTATTAATAATCACTCTCCCTCTCATTTAGTCGTTGCCTTTGATCCGCCCGGAGGTTCAAATAGGGAAGAAACTTTTTCTGACTACAAAGCCAACAGACAAGAAATGCCCGAAGATATTAGAAGTGCTATTCCTTATATTCAAGAACTTATTAAAGCCATGAATATAAGCTCAGTAGTAATTCCAGGTTATGAAGCAGATGATTTAATTGGGACTCTTGCTAAAGAAGCTGAAAAAAAAGGGTTTGAAACCTATATGATGACTCCAGATAAAGATTTTGGACAATTAGTTAGTGAAAATATTTTTATTTATAAGCCTGGTAGAGGGGGTTCTCCAAGTGAGGTTTTAGGCCCTAAAGAAGTTTGTGAAAAATTTGAGATTAAAGAACCAACTCAAGTAATAGACATTTTAGGTCTTTGGGGAGATGCTGTTGATAATATTCCTGGTGTACCAGGTATAGGAGAAAAAACAGCTAAAAAATTAATTGGGCAATATGGAAGTATTGAGAATTTATTAAGCCACACTAATGATTTAAAGGGAAAACAAAAAGAAAACCTAGAGAATTTTGCAGACCAAGCGTTACTATCTAAACAGTTGGCTACAATAATTTTAGATTCTCCTGTAGAATTTTTAGAAGATGATTTTAAACTTATTAAGCCTGATGAAAAAAAGCTAATTCCTCTGCTTAGAGAACTGGAATTTAATCAATTAGGAAAAAGGATTCTTGGCTATTCAATTGAAGAGGAAAAACAAATGTCTTTATTTGATGAATCCATTGAATTTATTGATGATAAACCTTTACTTTCTAATATTGAAAACACATCTCATGATTATCAGCTTGTAAATTCAATAGAAGAACATAAAGAACTTGCTGAATTGCTTAATTCTCAAAAAGAAGTAGCTTTTGATACGGAAACCACCTCTTTAGATATTGATGAAGCTGAATTATTAGGTATATCATTTTGTTTTGAAAAAAATAAAGCTTTTTATGCTGCTTTCC
>CEUK01354168.1_pt1 | contig 16152 bp, 12 predicted proteins | sample 356451 | NCBI WGS metagenome assembly CEUK01 (sample SAMEA2622843, study PRJEB7988) | marine metagenome | isolation source: saline water (ENVO:00002010), including
ACAATTAACCCTTTTATTCTCTTATTTTCATCTTTCGCCCAAACTACCGCAATATCAGCAAAAGGAGCATTAGAAATCCACATTTTAGCACCATTTAAAAGATAGTGATCTCCATTATCTTTTATATTGGTAATCATACCACCTGGGTTTGAACCAAAATCAGGCTCAGTTAAACCAAAGCAGCCAATCATTTCACCAGAAGCTAGTTTTGGTAAATATTTTTTTCTTTGATCCTCATTTCCAAATTTATATATAGGATACATTACCAAAGAACTTTGAACAGATGAAGTAGATCTTAAACCAGAATCACATCTTTCAAGCTCTTGCATTATTAATCCATAAGAAATTTGATCTAATCCTGCCCCACCATATTCCACAGGAATATATGGTCCAAAACCACCAATTTCAGCAAGTCCATTTAAAATCTGATTAGGAAACTCTGCCTTTTCGTAATATTCTTCAATAATAGGTGAAACCTCTTTTTTAACCCATGCTCTAGCAGTATCTCTTATTAACTTATGCTCATCCGTTAATAACTCATCCATAAGATAGTAATCGTGTGATTGGAATTGGTCTGTGCTCATAATTATAAATTTTGTTCGCAAATGTAATTATTTCTATAAATTCATTATGTAATGTATAATCATATTTCATGATATTTTGTTAACAATAAAAAATCCCAACATTAATTAAATAATGTTTTTAGTACATTTTTTGAATTGCCCAATGTTTAATTCTATTTTTGAATAAATTGTGAAAAATTTGATCCCCCAAGAAACCATAGCTAAAATTTTTGATTCTGCAGATATAGTTGATGTGATAAGTGATTTTGTAAATCTCAAGAAATCCGGTTCTAACTTTAAGGGTCTTAGTCCATTTTCAAATGAAAAAACACCTTCATTTATGGTTTCACCTGCTAAGGGGATTTTTAAAGATTTTAGTTCTGGCAAGGGTGGGAATGTAGTTACATTTTTAATGGAGCATGATCAATTAAATTATCCTGAAGCATTAAAATGGCTAGCTCGAAAATATAATATTGAAATTATTGAAGAAGAGTTATCTAACGAACAAATTGCAGCAAATAACTCTAGGGAAGGCCTCTACCTTGCTCAGCAATATGCTAATGCTTTTTTTAAAGATCAACTTTTTAATTCTGATGAAGGAAAATCAATTGGTTTAAGTTATTTCAAATCTAGAGGCTATTTAGAAACAACCATAAAAGAATTTGAACTAGGATATTCTCCATTAAAAATGGATGCACTTCACTCAAAAGCAATCAAGGATGGTTATGCAATTGAAAATCTAGAAAAAGCAGGATTAGTTAAGAAAAGTGAAAAAGGCTGGTATGATTTTTACAGAGGACGCGTCATCTTCCCTATTCATAATATTACTGGAAGAATTATTGGTTTTGGAGGAAGAACACTAAGAACAGATAAAAAAGTTGCTAAATATTTTAATTCTCCCGAATCAGAAATATATAATAAAAGTAAAGTCTTATATGGAATGTATCAGGCAAAAAACAGTATAATTAAAGAAGATTGTTGCTTTTTAGTTGAAGGATACACTGATGTTATTTCCATGAATAAATCTGGAATTAAAAATGTAGTTTCTTCAAGTGGGACTTCATTAACTGAAGGTCAAATTAGGCTAATTAAACGCTTTACAAATAACATAATTATTCTATATGATGGAGATGCTGCTGGGATAAATGCATCATTTAGGGGGATAGACTTAGTTTTAAAGCAAGGTTTAACTGTAAAGGTTATTGTTTTTCCAGAAAATGAAGATCCAGATAGTTACTCTAATAAGATAAGTACATCTGAATTTCAAAACTTTCTATATGAAAACCAAAAAGATTTCCTAACATTCAAAGCTGAAATGCTTTTAAATAAAGCAAAAAAAGACCCTGTTAAAATAGCAGAAACCATTAAGGATATAGTTTCTTCAATTGCAATAATCCCCGACCCAATAACAAGATCAATATTTATTAAAAGTACCTCTCAGACTTTTGACATTGACGAACAAATGCTCATTCAAGAAGTCAATAAAAAGTTAAAGAAAATTAGCCCTTCAAATTATAGCCCTTCTGTTCAAGATAATTCAAAATCATTTCTTCCTTCAAAAGCTATAGACAAAGGAGTAAAACATAAACTAGACACCCAAGAAAAAGACTTAATCCGATTAATGCTAAATTATGGCTCATTATCCATCCCTTTAGAGATAAAATCTGAAAATGGAGAAACTAGTGAAGAGCAATACCCTTTAGCTCAATTTATAATTGAAGAAATGCTAACTGATAATCTTAATTATAATAATTCTACGTATCAAAATATTTTTAATGAATTTGTTGATGGTCTAGAAAACGGATTATTAATAAATGATCAACATTTCATTCAAAACCCAAACTTAACTAGTCTTGTAGTAGATTTAACTACTTCAGAAAACACTTTGAGCGAAAATTGGGAAAAAAAGCATCAAATTCAAACTAAAACAGAACCTTTGAGGCTAAAACAAGCTGCAATTGAATCTGTTTTTATTTACAAATTAAGAGTAACTGAAAATTTAATTCTTGAAAAACAAATGCAGCTAAAAGAATTTGTAAATTCAACTGAATCTGATATTAAATTAGAAGAAATTAACGAATTAATGAAAGTCCGTAATATATTTGCTAAAGAACTAGGGATTATAATAACACAATAAAAAATGAACTTTTTAGATTATTTTGATTATGACCACATTTTAAATATCTCTCTAATTGGTGTTGTTATTTTGTTCTGGCTAATTGCAAACAATTGGATAAACAAAAAACTCAATGCCTTTTTAAAGAAAAGAGATTGGCTTGTTTCTGGGAGAGAAAATAATTTAAAAGCTCTAGCTAAAAATATATTATTCATTTTTTGTTGCATTTTATGGTTTTCTTTAGAAAAGTTAATCAGTGTAGCTTTTTCAATCAATAGAATAATGGATTTAGAAATCCTACCTAAAAGTTGGTTTGGAAATAGTTCTATTCAATTTACTATTGGAAGTATTTTTTACATAATTATAATTATTGTTCTAGCTAAATTAGCTGTGAGCTTTTTTAGAATATTAATTTATCGTTCAACAAAGTCTAAATCTTGGATTGACGAAGGCAGTAGATACACTATTGTTCAATTATCTAAATATTTTATATATACTATTGCTACTATTATTGCCCTTCAAGGTGGAATTGGGATTGATGTAACTTTTTTGGTTGCTGGGTCTGCTGCTTTATTTGTAGGAATTGGTTTTGGATTACAATCCATTTTAGGAGATGTTTTTTCAGGTATAATTCTTCTTTTTGACGGAAGTATTAAAGTTGGAGATGTGGTGGAAATGCCTGGAGAAGAAATATGCAAAGTTGAATATATCTTTATTAGAACCTCACAACTAAAAACCATTGAGGGAAAGATGATTATTGTCCCTAACTCTGGATTAACTAAAGAAAATGTTGTGAATTGGTCAATAAGCGACAAAGTGACTAGATTTCATATTGATGTAAGTGTTGCATATGGAACAGATACATCATTAGTAAAAGACACTTTATATAAATGCGCTTTAAAGCACCCAATGGTTGACAAAAACAGAAACATACTTGTCCTTTTAGATGATTTTGGTGAATATTCATTGAAATTTAAAGTTTTTTTCTGGGTTAAAAACACTTGGGAAATTATCAACATTAAAAGTGATATAAGATATATGATTGATCAAGATTTTAAAGAAAGTGGAATTAAAATACCATTCCCTCAAAGAGATTTGCATTTAATGTCAGATCAGAGAAAAGATAATTCTAATCATTAACCACATTTACTTTAATGTCCTTAATCATGAGCTGAAGTTTTTCCATATTCATGTAAGTATTTGCTGATAAGCTAGCCACTATGTTGAATGATTTTGCTTCTTTTATTTCTTTTAACATTTTAGCATTATTAAACCATATACCATCATAAAGTTTATTAAAATCTTTATGCTTTAATTGTAATTTTAAATGTTTTTCACCTACTATTTTAGAGTTGCCACTATCCATTAAATTTTTAATTTCAAAATTAGGAGTTGGATTTGATGGTCCAAAAGGTGCCATTTGATCTATTAGTCTAAATAGTTTTGGCATTGAATAATTTTTCTTATCCCTTTTCAAATCTTCAAATGAAATTATATTATCAATATTTAATATTGGAATTAAATGTTCTTTAGAAATTTTCATTGACACTTCTTTTTCAAACCTAATAATAAATTCACTTAAGTTTTGTTTTGGCATTGTCAATCCAGCAGCATATTTATGCCCCCCAAATCTTTGAAAAAGATCATTCATATTATTAAGAATTTCATATACATCAAAACCTTTAACAGATCTAGCAGATCCCGTAATTAAATCTCCATCTTTACATAAAACAACTGTTGGGCGATAATAAGAATCCATTAATCTAGAAGCTACTATCCCTACAACTCCTTTATGCCATTTTTCTCCATAAACAACAGTAGTTACTTTTCCATTAATTTCTTTTTCAACTTTTAATAATGCTTCTTTTGTAATTTGTTCGTCAATCTCTTTTCTTTCATTATTTATTTTTTCAATAAATTGAATCTTTGGCTGTAACGTTTCTAAATTATCATCCATTAACATTTCAGTTGCTTTTGAAGCTATTGATAATCTACCGGCCGCATTTATTCTTGGTGCTATTGCAAAAACTAAATCATTAGAATCAATTACTTTTTGACGTTTTGCATTAGAAAACATATTTTTAAAACACAATAAAGGAGATGTATTTAAGGCCTTTATGCCTAATTTAAGTATCCATCTATTTTCTAATTTTAAAGGAACAACGTCAGCCGCAGTAGCTATTGCAGCAAATTGAAGATATTCATCAAAATTAAATCTTAAATTATTTTTTTTTACATATGCTTGGATAAACTTAAATCCAATTCCACAGCCACATAGTTCCTTAAAAGGATAATTACAATCAGATTGTTTTGGATTTAAAATAGATAGCGCATCCGGAAGATGATCTCCTACCATGTGATGATCACATATAATTAAATCAATTTTATTTTTTTTTAGTTTTTTTGCCGCTTCGATATCTCTGATCCCGCAATCTAAGGCAATTATTAAATCAATTTTTTTTGACGTCATCCATTCAACACTTTTTAAAGAAATTCCATAACCTTCTTTATGTCTATCAGGTTGGTAAATATTTACATGTGATATAAAACTTTTTAAGAACCTTGCAAACATGGCTACTGAACAAGTTCCATCAACATCATAATCTCCATAAACAGCAATTGTTTGTTCTTTTTCAATGGCTTGCTGAAGCCTATCAACAGCCGTTGACATGCCTTTCATTAAAAATGGATCAAAAAAATCTTCAAGGCTAGGTCTAAAAAACTGCTTGGCTTGATTATAATCATATACCCCTCTATCAACTAGTAATAAAGCAACATTTTCAGGAATATTTAATGAATTTTGCAAAACTTGACTTGTATTTTTATCTTGCGATTTGTATGTCCATTTATAATTCGATGTACTCATGCAAACAAATTAAGAGTATTTCTTCAATTTAATGAAGAATAAAAAATTTATTATGAAAAAATGGATAATTGTAATTTTGTTTTTATGGATTTCAATCAGCTCAATTATTGGTCAAGAATCATTTAATTCTTTTTATTTTAAAGAACCACAACCTGTTGATAATAAATCATCTAAGAAATTTCCAAAAAAAATACAAGGATCATACTTTAAGCATAATGATTCGATTGTTCAAATTATTATTGAACCAGAAAGCATGTATACCACTTTTGCAATAGTAATGCCCATAAGCAATAAAGAGGTTCAAAAATCACATAATTTTTACACCAAAGACTCTCTATTTTATGGAATTAAAGAAAATGAAGGAATACCATACAAAGAATTAAATGACACAACTTATGCCTTTTTAATTCAAAAAGATTTATTGTTTAAAATTGATTCTCTTAATGTTTTGAAAAAGTTTGGTGATGACTATTTCATTAACGAAAGAAAATCGAATGGATATTATTCTACTACAAGAATTCATAAAAATGATAGCATTTTAGAGATTTATGAGATTGATCCTTCAGTTAAAGATTTTCCAATTAAAGCTTTAAAATATTTTTCTTCTGAAAAAATTGATGATATCAACACTCTAATTGCTTTTCCTCCAAATAAAGAATTTAAAAATTTTATTGATTTAAATGGGTTTGTTGACACCACAAAATATCATCTATGAATAAAAATGAAATAAGTGACCTTAAAGAAGCCATTTTTGAAAACCAAAAAGAAGTTATTGGAAATTTATTAAGTATACTAAAAATTTATGAAATTGAAGAAGAATTATTTCAAAGGATGCTTCAACATTTAAGTGACTATTCTCAAAAAACTTTTAGATTAGCAAAAGCTCTTGAAAGTCAAGAAATTATAGATTATGTACTTACCAACAAACTGAAATAATTTCAACAATTTAATAATGGATTTAACAAAATTCTACAATTGGAGATACGCTACAAAAAAATTTGACTCTTCAAAAAATATTTCTAAAAAAGAAATGGAGATTCTTAAAGAATCGATTCGACTATCTCCAACATCCTATGGGCTACAATTGTTCAAAGTTTTCATTATTGAAGATGAAAATTTAAAGTCTAAACTTAAAAAAGTTTCTTATAATCAATCTCAAATTTCTGATTCATCTGCTTTATTTGTTTTTTGTAATTTTACTAAAGTCAAAGAATCAGATATAAATGATTTTATAAAATTAAAATCATCTATTCAAGGAATTGAGTTGTCAACACTTAATAAATATGGCGATTTTCTAAAATCAACTTTATTAAATAAACCAGAAAATGAAACTGCTGTTTGGACTGCCAACCAAGTTTACATTGCATTAGGAAATTTAATGACTTCATGTGCTGCACTTAAAATTGATTCTTGTCCTATTGAAGGTTTTCAATCTGAAAAGTATAATACAATATTAGGCTTAAAAAACATGAACTCTGCAGTTATTGCTGCCGTAGGTTATAGATCATCGGAAGACGAATCTCAAAATGAAAACAAAGTAAGAAAAAAGTCAAATTCATTGTTTTATCACATATAATTCAATAATAAATGTTTGATTTATCTAAAAAACAAAACCAATATATTACCATTGTTTTTTTAGCCATAATTTGGGGAAGCTCCTTTATTTTAATGAAAAAAGGGCTGATTAGTTTTACTCCTACAGAAATAACTTATTATAGAATATTTCTTGTTTTTATTTTACTTTTTCCTTTTTCACTAAAGGGGATAGATTCAATTTCATTAAAAAAGTGGGGAGTTTTAACTTTATCTGGAATTGTTGGAAGTGCTGTTCCTTATTTTTTATTTATTAAAGCTCAAACGAAAATTGACAGCTCTTTAAGCGGCATTTTAAATTCCATAACTCCTTTATTTACACTTGGATTTGCTTTTTTCATATTTAAAGAAAGGTTTAAATTAAAAGCAGTCTTTGGCATTATTATTGGCCTTTTAGGTGCATCAGGGTTGATTTTCTTTTCAAGTAAAGGAAAAGATTTTTCAACGTTTAGCATTTATGCTGGTTTACCAATAATAGGGTCTGCATGTTATGCTCTTAATTTAAACCTAATTAAAATCTATTTAAGTGAAATAAATTCGCTTAAAATTACAGCTTGGTCTTTTTTGTTTATTGGCCCAATAGCTGGTTTTTTATTATTTAACAGTACTGATTTCCTTAACCATTTGTTTCATCATGAAAAAGGTTGGGAAAGCTTTATCTACATTAATATTTTAGGCCTTGTGGGGACAGCACTTGCTGTTTGGGTTTTTAACTTGCTAATAAAACATACCTCTTCATTATTTGCTTCTAGTGTAACTTATTTAATTCCAATTGTAGCTATTTTATGGGGTGTGGTTGATGGGGAAATCTTTAACTTGACAAAAATTATATTTACATTAATAATTCTTTGCAGCGTTTACCTGACAAATAAAACTTAGATTTTTTTTACGAAGCTTACCAACAAGCTATAAAGTTCTTTAAAATTATCAAGCGGAAGTGTTTGATGTATATCATATATATCATGATAGGCCTTTATGCCTCCCATAGTATAAATAAATATTGCTGGAACCTCTTTTTGTGAAAACCAGTAATGATCGCTATTTGGAGCTTGTCCTCTAATTTTAACTTTACTAAAAAATTTATTTTTGTTATTTATTCGAATTAATTTTTTAACACTATTTTCTTGCTCTTTTGCATTTACTATTGCAATACCTTCAGAACCTGTTCCAACAATATCTAAGTTAATAACCAATTGAATTTTATTTAAATCAATAGAAGGATTATTAACAAAATAAGAAGATCCTTTCAAACCAACTTCTTCAGCAGCAAATCCAATAAACATCATAGAATATTTAGGTTTTTTTTTAGCATAATAATTGGCTAAAGAAAGCAACATTGCAGCCCCACTAGCATTATCATTTGCACCAGGAAAAATAACGTCTCCCATCATGCCTAAATGATCGTAATGAGCTGAAAAAACTACATATTTATCTTTTCTACCTTTTATTTCACCAATAACATTTTGAGTAGATAAATCATTAATAAACTTATTACTAATGTTTAATTGAATTTTCTGTTTATTTTTCAAATCAGAAGGTCTCATTTGAATTACAGGATTTGGGAAAGCAAAACTAGAAACAGACCAAGTAAACTTATTCTTTGTCAACATAATTACTGGAAACACTTTAGCTATTTCATGTTTTAACTCTTCAAAAACTGATATAGAGTCAATATTTTTAACTTTAGAGACATCTAAAACTACAACGGTTTTAACAGGTAAGTCAAGTTGTTTTTCTATTGATAAATTAGGGTCAAATCTATATAAATCATAGCTTCCATAAGCAGAACCTGATTGTGGCTCCAAAATAAAATCTTTTCCTGTTTCCAAAATTTTATTATTTAATGAAACCTGTATTTTATTGGGGAAAGTATTTACATTAATATTAAAACCTTGAAAAAAACCATTCTCGTTATAGGGTTTCAACCCATAATTGCAAAACTCCTTTGATATATAATTAGCTGCAATATTATGGCCTTCTTTGACATATCCTCTGCCATACATTTCATTGCTAGATAAATTAGCAATATGCTTAGATGCAATTTCTTTTTGAGCAGATATTTGAAAACAAATACATAATAAATAATAAAATAAAAACCTGTTTATCATTGCATATATCTTCTTTCAACAAGATTAACAAATTCTTTAAATTGCTTTGATTTAGTATTCCAATTGTATTTTAAAACTAATGTTTCGTTTATATGCTCTAATGCCTTAGATAAATCATTCTGTTGATTTAAAATACCAACATGTTCAATAAAATCTTCTGAACTTCCATTAAATAAGTCATTGGTAAATAAAAATTTTTCATTTATTCCAATAGCTGAAATTAAATCCTCTACAGGTTTTTTTCGTAATTTATCTGCTAAAGAAAAATCTGAATTAGAAAATGCATCATTTAATGACAGATTCATTTCATTTTGATTTTCAAATGGCAACTCACCATTTACAGAATCTTTTTTTTCCTCCTCTTCGTCTATTGCATCCAATAAATTTATTTGATTTTTCTCATCATCTTCAATCTTTTCAGAGGATATTTGTTTTTTCTTTTTATCGTTAGATGGATTAACAACTATATTTTCTTTTTGGTCTGACTGTTTTAAAAAAAGATATTGTATAATCGATATTCTTTCATGTAAGAACCTAGCATCACCAAGCAATAAGTTCATTTCATCAGTTGATATTTTCCCTTTTTTTATTTTTTTAAGGCCCTTTTCTAATGATTTTACTAAATCTTCTAGTTTTTTATAATTTATCTCTTTCATAAACTTGGTGATTAACAATACAAATTTCAATATTTTTAGCCTCTCATAGTAAATTTAATATTGAATTTATTAACATAAGAGATTGATTAAATAAACGTTACTTATTAATAAACTATTTTTGATTAAAAAAATTGCTAATTAACCAAACATATAAGCTCTCTTCTCTTTTAAAAATATCTAAAGGACTTATCAAAGGTAATTACGACTGTCAAATAACAAATATTTGTTTTGACTCAAGACGATTTATGGGCGATAAATTCCATTTATTTATTGCAATTGAAACCCAAAAAAGAGACGGTCATGATTTTATTGAGGACGCATATAATAAGGGAATAAGACTTTTTTTAATTCATAAAAAATTAAAAACATATCACCATGATGCTAGTTATTTAATTGTGAATAATTCTTTAGACGCCCTTCAATCCTGGGCTACTTTTCATAGAAAACAATTTAAAATTCCTGTTTTGGCAATTGCTGGAAGCTACGGAAAAACAATTGTTAAAGAATGGATTTATCATTTTTTAAGACATGACTTCAATATAACAAGAAGCCCAAAAAGTTACAATTCAACTCTAGGAATTTCTCTATCTCTTTTGTCAATTAATAAATCGCATGACTTGGCTATTATTGAAACTTCAGTTTCAGGACCAGGAGAAATGAGAAAAATAAAAGAAATGATTAACCCTACTCATTCTATTTTAACGTCATTAAAAATGAATTTTATTAAAAAATTTCAATCTGAACTAGCTTTAGAGAATGAATTAAACATACTTAGTTCTAAAACAAAGACATTTTCACCTTCTAATAAAAAAGGAAATAACATTAACAGCCATAGACTTATTAGCTCTGAAAAATTAAGTAAAAATCAAAAAATAATTCTTTCAATAAATAAAAAACCCTTTGAGTTTATAATTCCCTACAAAAGTAAAATTGCATTGGATAATTTTACTTCATGTGTTAATTTTTTAACCAATTGGGGCGTCCCAATAAATAAAATTCAAAATTTATCTAAAGTTTTACCAAACATTGCTTTAAGACTTGAAACTACTAAAGGAATTGACAACAGCACAATCATTAACGACAACTATAATGCTGATTTGTCATCTATTAAAATTGCATTAGAAGCCCTTAAATCAGAAAGTCAAAACAAAAAAACAATCTGTATTTTATCTGACATTTCAAAAGACGCTGTGTCTTCCAGAAAAATATATCAGCAAATAGGCATGTGGATTGATGAATTTAAAGTTGACAACTTTTATGGAATAGGAAATGAAATAAATAAATACAAAGGTTGTTTCAATAAAAATTCTACTTTTTTAAAAAATTCAAATCAACTTTTAAAAAATCTTAAAAACAAAGACCTATCTAATAAAGCTATTTTAATAAAAGGAGCAAAAGAATTTAAATTTGATGAAATTGTTGATTATTTAGGAGAAAAGAATCACGAAACTACACTTAAAATAAACCTTAACAATCTTTATAAAAATTATAATTTTTTCAGACAAAAAACCCCAAAATCAACTAAAATTCTAGTAATGATTAAAGCAGCTGCCTATGGGACAGGACTTTCTAAAGTTGCCAAAAAACTTTCACAACTAAATGTTGATTTTTTAGGAGTTGCCTATACTGATGAAGGAATGCAAATTAGACGCAAAAAAATTGAAACTCCCATTTTAGTAATGAATGTTGAAAAAAAATCTGTCAATGATTTAATCGACAATAAGTTAATTCCAGCTATATATAACATTGAACAATTAGACCATTTTACAAGAGCATTAATTAATAAAAACATCACTTCATATCCAGTTCATATTAAATTAAACACTGGAATGAATAGACTTGGATTTGATAAAAATGAATTAGAGGATCTAATGAATTATATTTCATCACAACCTGAAATTAGGGTTGCTGGTATTTTTAGTCACTTATACAATAGCGATAATAAAAGAAAATGTGAATTGACTTTATCACAAATTGAAAAATTTAATTCTTCTTCTAAATACATTGAAAATAGATTAGGCTATTCTACAATTAAACATATTCTTAATTCTGCAGGTATTGAAAGATATACTGAAGCTTGTTTAGATATGGTGAGGTTAGGAATTGGAATTTACGGAATCTCTTCAAATCAAATCCTTAACAATGTAGCTACTCTTGAAACTAAAGTTTCTCAAATCAGAGATGTTTCAAAAAACGAAAATATTGGTTATGGAATTAATCCAACAAATAAAGATACTAAAGTAGCAATTATCCCTATTGGATATGCTGATGGTTTTAGAAGATCTTTAGGAAACGGTAAAGGCAATGTTTTGATAAATGGGACTTTAGTTCCCACAATCGGAAATATTTGCATGGATATGACAATGATAGATATTTCAAATGCTAATGTTGACATTGGAGACAAAGTTGAAATTTTTGGAGAAAATCGTAAAATAGAAGACTTAGCATGTGAAATGAATTCAATACCATATGAAGTTTTAAGTTCAATTTCAGAAAGAGTAGTTAGAATTTATACTGAAGATTAATGAAAAAAAAATTTGTTTCTAATTTAATTCTAGTTCTATTTTTGAATTTATTAATCAAACCTTTTTATATACTTGGGATTGATGCAGAAGTTTTAAAAATTACTGAATTAAATAATCCTGGATCTTATGGGAATTACTTTTCATTACTTAGCCTAACTTTTATATTAAACATTTTCTTAGACCTTGGCGTAAATAATTTTAACACTAGAAACATTGCTCAAAATTCTCAGTTAATAACCAAACATTTTTCAAGAATATTTTCCTTGCGACTTCTTTTAGGAGGTATATATTTATTTATCTTATTAATCATAGGCTTTTCGCTTAATTACTCCAATTATCAAATCAAATGGTTGATTCTTTTAGGTTTTAATCAAATATTAATTGCTATAATTTTATTTTTCAGATCAAACCTTTCCGCACTTCTTAAATTTAAAGAGGATAGTATAATTTCTGTTACAGACAGATTGTTATTAATAATTTTTTGTGGTTTAATTTTATGGGGACATGTTTTTGAAAATAAAATAACCATTGAAATTTTCATATTAACACAAACTTTAGCTTATTCATTGACAGCTATAATCTCATTTGTTTTAGTCTATAGGCACGTTCGTATTTTTAAACTTAGTTGGGATGTTCCGTTTTTTTTAATGATCATTAAAAAGAGTTTCCCTTTTGCTTTATTAATTTTTTTAATGTCAATATATTATTATTCTGATGCTGTAATGCTTGAAAGAATTCATCCTAGGGGAGATGTTGAGTCGGCCTCTTATGCCCATGGATACAGATTTTTTATGGCGTTTAATATGATAGGTTTTTTATTTGCTAGCTTACTTTTACCAATTTTTTCAAAAATGCTTAAAAACAAAGAAGATATAAAATCAATAACCTGGCTATCATTTAAATTAATTTTTTGTTTTTCTATAATAATTGGTATTTCGGTTTGGTTTTTTAGCAATGATATTTTGAACTGGAGATATCAACTTATAAATGAACAACTATCACATTCATCAAAGTCTTTTGAATGGTTATGCTTGTCTTTTATTGCTATATCATGCACTTATATTTTTGGGACATTATTGACCGCTAAAGGTGAAATGAAATTTCTAAATATATTAGCTGGAATTGGAGTCCTAATAAATATTATTTTAAATATTATATTAATCCCAATTAATGGCGCTGAAGGAGCGGCTTTTGCCAGTATGATTACCCAATATTTTACACTTATTTTTCAACTCATTATTTTTATTAAGTTGTTTGGTTTAAAATTAAAATTTGAAAAATTATTTCAAATTTTAATTTTCTCCATTGTTTGTTGTATTACACCTTTATTTTATAGTCTTTTTGAAATGAAATGGCCATACTCCTTTATCTTAAGCATAATATCTATGAGTGCATTTGCGTTTATAATTCAATTAATTAAAATAAAAGATAGTTTAAAATTATTACAACAATACCGCTCTAAGTTGTAGCCTAAGTAACTATAACTTACATTTGCAACTTTAAAATTTATTTACATGGATAATTCTAATAATGTTGAATTCAACTCATTTGATTTGATAACATTTATATGGCGTAAGAAAAAATATTTTATCGTTATTGGAGTTTTGGCAGCAATTGTATCATCCATTGCTTCCTTAATGATTGAAGAGAAATATGAATCAACTGTAACTCTATACCCTGCTAAATCTAGTTCTGTAACCTTTAATGAGGTAATAACTGAAGACCAAAGTGTTTCAAAATTTGGTGAAGAAGATGAGGCTGAGCAAATGCTTCAAATTCTTGAATCTGGAGTTATTAGAAATCAAATAATAAAAAATTACAACCTTATAAATCATTATAAAATAGATACCTCTTCCAAATATGTTTTAACAGAATTAAATGAAACATATGCTGAAAACATTAAATTCAAAAGGAATAATAATGGTGCTGTTTTAATAACTGTATTGGATATAAATCCGGACACAGCAGCCTTAATTGCCAATGATATTGCATCACTATTTGACAGCACTAAAAATGCTATGATTCATGAAAGAGCTCAAACTGACTTTAATATTAAAAAACGAAAATTGGTTAAACTTAAAAATGAAATGCAAATTTTAAGAGACACCATGTCTAAATTAAGCAGTATGGGTGTCGTAACTGATGATGCTTATAATGCATTGACTGAAGCATTTATTCTATCCAAGGAAGCTAAAACAAAAAATGAATTTGAACAAAAAATGAAAATGACTGAAAAATATGGATCTGTTTTAAAATCATTTCAAATTGAAATTGAATTTCTTTCTGAAAGATTAGCCACTATGGAGACATCGTATGAACAAGCAGAAAGTGATGCAAATAGTTTTTTATCTCATAAATTCATTGTTGAAAAAGCATCTCCATCTGAGAAAAAAGCTTATCCTGTTAGATGGCTAATTGTAGTAATGTCAACACTTTCTGCAATCGCTTTTCTTCTAATAATTATGCTTTTTTCTGAAAAAATTAAGCGTATTTCCACTTAATGAAGACACTATTTATTTCTAAAGCTGGTATTCTTTTATCCTCATTAGTTTTTATTATTTTAAATGCAATATTACTAGTCAATGAGTTTTATTTTTTGTTGCCATTTCCTATTTTACTGTTTATATTGTATTTGGGTGTTTTTAGATTAGACACACTGCTTTTATTAATTGTATTCTGCACACCTTTATCATTTAATTTTGAAGATTTATCTATAGGTGGAATAGGTTTTTACTTTCCTACTGAACCATTGCTTTTTATTTTAATGTTGATTTTTATTGGTAAATCAATTCTTAAAAATGATTGGTCAAAACATTCACCACATTTATTACATCCTATTTCTATAATTATATTTTTTCAATTACTCTGGATTTTGATCACATCCATATCAAGTGAATATCCTTTAGTATCATTTAAATTTTTTCTTTCAAGATCATGGTTTGTTGTTCCTGTTTATTTTTTTTCTATTCTAATCTTTAAAAAAAATCTTGAAAAAGTTTATCAATTTTTATTAGCGTTTGTCATTCCTCTTTATTTTGTTCTTTTAATTACATTATTTAAACATGCTAGCATGGGATTTAGTGAAGAAGCTGGGCACTGGGTAATGTGGCCATTCTTTAAAGACCATACGTCATACGGAGCAATAATTGCTCTTTTCATTCCCATTATATTAGGATTAATAACATATTATAAAAACTCTTTTACTGTTAAATTTTTTCTTAGGGCTGCTTTAGTTATTTTTTTAATTGCTCTATACTTCAGTTACACAAGAGCGGCATGGCTGAGTGTTGTTGGTGCTCTTTGTGTATATATTTTATTTTATTTTAAAATTTCATTCAAGTGGATTGTTTTGTTATTGAGCGGTGTTGCAATTGCATTATTAATTAATTCAACAGAATTAGAATATTTATTACAAAAAAATAATGCTGAACACACTACAGAAAATTTTTCTGAAAGACTTGAATCAATGTCAAACATTTCATCTGACGCTTCGAACTTAGAACGTTTAAATAGATGGAATTGCGCCATTAAATTGTTTAAAGAAAGACCCATACTTGGTTGGGGGCCTGGGACCTATTCCTTTGTTTATGCACCTTATCAAGATGCTAGTGATTTAACCATTATTAGTACAAATTTTGGCGATGGGGGGAATGCACATAGTGAATATTTAGGTCCTTTAGCTGAACAAGGAATATTAGGAATGATTTTGATGATTTTAATGTTGA
>CEUK01001649.1_pt1 | contig 16140 bp, 14 predicted proteins | sample 356451 | NCBI WGS metagenome assembly CEUK01 (sample SAMEA2622843, study PRJEB7988) | marine metagenome | isolation source: saline water (ENVO:00002010), including
CATTCGATGGATCATATGATAGTGGAGTTTTTATAAAAGGAGGAAGTTTATCCAGTGATCCTCAGTTTGTTCCCTTTGAGAGTTCAACAGTGGACGTAGGGACCAGTAATTTATTACCGGAAGGTTGTTCAGATGGAATCCTGGAATTGACCCGAACAGAGGACATATGGAAATCATTTGATTTAAATTATCGAATTTACGGAACAGCTCAAAATGGAGTTGATTATAGTAATTTAACAGGAACTGTCTCATTTCCTCCGGATATTAGTGTTGTTGATTTAAATATTATTCCTGTTTCCGATGGTATTTCTGAAAGTAATGAAACCGTAATATTGAGATTTCCAAACCCTTTCATTTGTGAAACAGATAGTGTAGATTTTACTTATACAATTAGTGATTTATCGTTAATAAATCCGAAATCGGATAGCTTACAGTCAAACTGTCCGGGTGATCAGGTTACTATTAAAGCAGATTTCACGGGTGGATATCTGCCTTATCAGTATTTATGGGATAATGGTGGTACAAGTATTTCAACATCCGTTTCTCCAGACACAACCAGTGTTTATAAGTACATCATTACAGATGTATGCAATACTGTTGATTCAAATATTTTTAAGGTTATTGTGCCTGATAATGATTCATTATTTCTTACAATGCCTAATGATACAATACTTAAATGTCTCGGGATGAATTTTGATATTGTTCCATTAATATCAGATGGTTACACACCATATAATACGAGCTGGTCAACGGGAGAGGAAACAGAAAAAATATCTCCTCAAATTTTAGAAAAGAAAACATTTACCCTGGAGGTTATTGATGCCTGCGATAACATTAAAATTGATTCTGTGACAGTGGATTTGGATTATGAAGATCTGATAGTGAATATATCCGGAGATACTGTGTCCTGCCCTGATGATTTGGTTAATTTTAGTGCTTTCCCAAGTGGTGGAATTCCTCCATATACATATTTTTGGGAAAAAAATGGAGATACATCGCCACGCACTACCTTTTCATTATCCACTTCAACAACCATTATTGTTTCGGTTAGAGATTCATGTGGAATAATACCCACGGAAGAAAGTATTAATTTAACTATTCAGAAACCGATTGCGAAATTTATTGTAAACTCTTCTGAATTGGAAACAGATGAAATCGTTTATTTTATTGATGACTCGGAGGGTGATATTGAGATATACGACTGGGATTTAGGTAATGGAAATGTTTCCAGTTCATATAACCCAAATACAGTTTACAGTGAAGATTCTATTTACACAGTAGGACTTACTGTTACGGATAGTTTAGGTTGTAAAGATTCTATCAGGCGGGATATCAGAGTAGTCCGATCTATTTATTTATGGGTGCCTAATGCTTTTACACCAAATATTTATCACGATAATATAAATAGCAAGTTTTGTGCAAAAGGCACAGGTATTGAAAAGTTTAAAATGTTTATTTATAATCGTTGGGGAACTGAAGTATTTGCTTCTCTTGATATAAATAGAGGATGGGATGGTAATTTTGCATCGGGTAAACCCGCACCAACGGGTGTATATGTTTATAAAATTTTTGTGGTTGGTATATCAGGTAAGGAAGTCGATAAAGTTGGTTCATTAACCCTTTTTAGATAATTTACCGGAATAGTTTGGTGTTTTTTAAGAAGTTCGGTATTTCTTTGCAATTTTTTGAGCACATTTTTGGCCGTCGATTGCAGCACTCATTATTCCACCTGCATACCCGGCACCTTCTCCGCAGGGGTATAGTCCTTTAACTTGAATGTGTTCTAAAGTTATTTTATCACGTGGTATTTTAACAGGGCTGCTTGTCCTTGATTCTGTGGCGTGCAGAACAGCTTCGCTTGTGAAGTATCCATTCATTTTTTTTCCAAAATACAAGAATGCCTGCTGTAAAGACTTTCCAATTATGGATGGAAATAATTCTATTAAATCAGCACTTGTTATTCCTGGCTGGTAACTCGTTTTTGGTAAACTGGAAGAGATTTTAGCATTGACAAAGTCATCCATTTTTTGAGCAGGTGCAGCTTGTGACTTTCCACCAAAAAGCCAGGCCTTTTTTTCAATATCTGATTGAAATTTCATAGCAGCCAGTTTTCCGTGCTCCTGATAGGGTTGAAAATCTTTTTCATCAACAGCAACAACGATTCCAGAGTTGGCATAAGGGTTATTCCTTTTGCTGGGGCTCCAGCCGTTTGTTACAACTTCACCAGGGGAGGTAGCGCATGGGGCAATAATTCCTCCAGGGCACATACAAAAACTATAAACAGGCTTAAATTCAGTTTGAGCTACTAAACTATAGGATGCCGGAGGAAGAAAATCTCCTCGTTCATCGCATTTATACTGAATTGAATCAATTAAGGATTGGGGATGTTCTATCCGAACTCCTAAAGCAAATGGTTTATTTTCGATAGCAATTCCAAGTTTATTGAGTTTTTTGAAAATGTCTCTTGCGGAATGTCCGGTTGCCAAAATTAATTCTCGTGCTGCGAAATCACCTCTATTCGTTTGAACACCAACTATTGCGTTTTTATCAATTTTGAAATTATCAACCCTGGTGTTAAAATGTATTTCTCCTCCGCATTCAAGTATAAACTCACGTATTGAAATAATAATTTTTGGCAATTTATTGGTTCCAATATGAGGGTGGGCATTAATTTCTATTTTTTCATCGGCTCCATGCTGAATTAGAATAGAAAGAACTTTCTTGACATTTCCCCTTTTATCTGAGCGTGTATATAGTTTTCCATCAGAATATGTTCCTGCTCCACCTTCGCCAAAGCAGTAATTTGATTCGGGGTTTACAATGTGTTTTTTGTTTATTGCTGCAAGGTCTCTTCTTCGTTCACGAACATTTTTCCCTCTTTCGAGAATGATTGGTTTTAATCCCAGTTCAATGAGTTCTAAAGCTGCAAATAGCCCTGCCGGACCGGCTCCAACAATAATTACAGATGGTGATTTTGATATGTCTTTTTTTGTGCAGTAGTTTATAGATGTTGTCGGGATTTTTTCTTGAATTCCCACTTGAACTCTTAATTGAAAAACAATTTTTTTTGACCGCGCATCAATACTTTTTTTTAGAATTTTAAAGTCAATAATCTTCTGAACCGGAAGTTTTAATTGTTGCGCCAAAGATTTTTTGATTTCATTGTTGTCTTCAATATGTTTTGGAAGGATTCTGATATTTACCTCTTGAATCATCCTTCGAAAGTAAATGAAATTGTAAATGTATTTGAACGAAAGTTATCAATGATATTTGTAAAAGGAGTATTGTCTTTAATAATCATATTTCGAATCCCTTTATCCCATTTAAATTGTGGTGAAAATTTAAAATATTCTAAAAAGAATTCAAAGCCGAACCCAACTGTATAACCAAAGTCCCATTTTTTGAGTCGAACTACTGAAATACTTTCCAGAGTGTTTTTTTGCGATACCATATCGTAAGCAGCAAATCCTCCACCGGTTAAATAAGGTCTCCAGTTTCCATAACGCTCTGCTTTATATTTAATTTCAACCGGAGTGGAAACATATGTTGATTCTGATTGCCGTTTATCCAAAAATAACCCGTGTTCGGTGGGGATTAAATATTCAAAGTATCTTTCTCCAAAGATCAGAGTTGGAAGAGCTCTTATATCCCAGCTATTTCCCACATGAAAGTCCGTAACAACTCCTATGTTAAAACCAGGAGATGATTTAATGTTAAGTGAGTAAATAGTATCTTCAGTAAAAATAGAATTGTTTACAGTTAAATTGGCATTCAACTGATTTATTCCCAATATCATACCAAAATGTACTCTGTTGTTCTCATCAAATCCTTTTAAGTTCTGGTTTACACCTCTTTGACCGAGAAGAGAAGAAAAGGAAATAATTAGTATTAAAATCAAAAAACTTTTCATCTTAATTTTGTTCCGACATATATAGATGCTATACCAAACGTACATGCAACAATATTAGTCTCTTTAAAACCTGCTTTTTTAAGAATATCAGTAAATCTTTCGCCGTCAGGAAAGGCGTTTACAGAATCAGGTAAATAGGTATAAGCTGTTTTATCTCTGGAGATTAGTCGTCCGATTTTTGGCAGGAGATATTTAAAATAAAAGAAATAAAGTTGTTTTACGGGGAATTTTTTAGGTTTACTAAACTCCAATATGATGACCTTTCCACTTGGTTTAAGGACTCTGTACATTTCTCTGAGACCTCTTTCTAAGTTTTCAAAGTTTCTGACACCAAAACCAACTGTTATTCCATCAAAAGTTTCATCTTCGAAATTAATTTTTTCTGAATCGCCGACTTCTAGGCTGATTTTACCGGATAATCCTTTTCTTTTAATTTTTTCAATCCCAACGTTCACCATTCCTTCTGAAATATCCAGACCTATAACCTCATCAGCTCCTGAATTAATATTTTCAATGGTAAAATCACCAGTTCCGCAAGCTATGTCCAGTACTTTTTGCGGATTAGACTGTTTTAGTATTTTAACGGCTTTTTTTCTCCAGATAATATCTATACCCATTGATAAGGTATGGTTAAGAAAATCATACTTAGGTGCAATATTGTTAAACATTTTTGCAACTTGTTCCTTTTTTGAACCTTCTTCGTTTTGATATGGTTTTACTTCAGATGAATCCATAGTGCAAAAGTACTAAAATGAAAGGATATTGGAAGTTTCAGGTGAACAGGTCATTTTAAAAATTAAATTCTTTACTGTAATATAAGTGAAGGTAAATCTGTCTGGCTACCCACGCATCTGTTGCTGCATATCTTAATTGACTTTCATTTAGCGAATAGGCTTCCCAGTTACTTGTTTGTTGACGTTTACTTATTCTGAAACCCAGAAGCATGGCAGTAAGATTTCTTGCGCCAATATTTTCAAATTTCAGTGTTTTGCAAAGAACATTGAGATCTGTAAAATTATTGTGCTGAAAGGCATGAAATTGTTCAGACAATTCTTTCATGTCTTGAAGTATAGCGATGCCAATTTTTTGAATTTGAGGATTTTCAAAAATATTTGCCAAAGAAAATGGAAACCCGGTTTTATTTAAACGAAATAAATAAACTTTATTTTTTGTTGCGATCTGAATTAAAGCAGTTTTGTTTAAGGTTCCTTTTTTAAAAGAAGGACGAGTTTCTGTATCAACGCCAATAATATTCTCACGTTCAATCTCCTCAACTGCATCAGCAATTTTCTCCAGGCTATCCACTAAAACAATTTCACCCTCAAATTTTCCAAGGGGTAAACTATTGACTTCTGATTTGGTTATTTGAGTTTTCAAAATACTTAACAAAGTTAAAGTAACTTTGTTGTAATAAACTATAAATTAAATGAATTATAACGAATCAGATTTTAAAAAGTTGGGATTTAGAAATAAAAAAGGCAGTAAAGGTGTCCTTGAAGCTTGTGCTGAAGTTGTTCCCGGAGAATATATAACTATGCAACTATCTGTTTTTAAAGATAAAATCTCTTTTTTGGGTATTGAGGTTCAGGGAGCAGTAGCAGATGAAAAGAGGAAGGAATATTTAAAAAAGTATTCTCTTAACGAAATTCATAAATTATTCTCCGATTACTAGCCTCGTCTTTTTTTCTTTCTCAGTTTATATTTATTGTTGAATACATCAGTTGGAGTGATGTCAAAGTGAAATTTATATCCCACGGAAACTTGAATAAAAGCCTCCTTATGGTTGATTCTGGGCATACCGTAAATGGAATGATTTCCCCACCTGTATCCAACTCCAAAACCTAAATTTATTCCATCGAATAACCAATATCTATTTTCTTCGGATACGCTACCAATAAAATCCCCTTTATTATTTAATGAATCTCTTGTACTTCTGAAACCAGGCCCTATTAAAAAGTCAAAAGTTAAAGGATGCATATCTACTAATATTCTTCTGAAATTAAAATCAAATTGGTAATCACTATATTTTCGTTCATTTGAAGGTGCATAAATATGAAACTCAGGACCGATGCTGTTTTTTCTCAGGAACCATACATGAGATCTTAATTCAACTCCATTTTTACCATTCAGAGAACTATAATGGTACCCACCTTCAAAGGAAAACATTGTTGTGGGTAATAGATTGCTTTCATCCTCATCCTGAGCGATTACCAAATTGAAACAAATGAACAAGGATAAAACCAGGATTATCTTTTTCATATTTATTTTTTTACACAAAAAATGGGTAAGCTACTTATATCGCACCGCTACAACCGCTTACCCTTGCTACCTTCCGGTCCTGGGGGAGTTCAGCAGGAGCTGGTCGTATAAGACTTACCCGTCTCCAAATTTAATAACAAAGGGTAGATAATACAAACAATTAAATTCTTTTTTATTTCTTTGGTTTATGAGATTATTCCTTCTGAATCTTCTGAAAAATTAACTTAATTTCTATTAAAAAGTTCAGGGGTATTCATTTTTTAATCCTTTATATTTACAATTAATTGATATTAGAAAATTAACTAAATGAAAGATTATTCAATTGTGATTCCTCTTTTTAATGAAGCTGAATCCTTGCCTGAACTTCATAACTGGATTCAGAAAGTAATGCATGAAAACAATTCGACTTATGAAATTTGGTTTATAAATGATGGTAGTACCGATAATTCATGGGAGGTAATAGAGGAACTTAAACAAAAAGACCAAAATATAAAAGCAGTCAAGTTTCAACGAAATTATGGCAAATCAGCAGGGCTTTTTGTTGGTTTTGAAAAAGCAGAAGGAAAAGTTGTTGTTACAATGGATGCTGATTTACAGGATAGCCCGGAAGAATTACCAGAGATGAGGCGTATGATTGTTGAAGATGGATTTGATTTAGTTTCAGGATGGAAAAAGAAAAGGTATGATCCTATATCAAAAACAATTCCAACTAAGTTGTATAATTGGGCTACTCGTAAAATGAGTGGAATAAAATTAAATGATTTTAATTGTGGTCTTAAAGCATACAAATACGACTTGATTAAAAGCATTGAGGTTTATGGCGAAATGCATAGATACATACCAGTTCTTGCAAAATGGGCCGGGTATTCTAAAATAGGAGAAAAAGTTGTTCGTCATCAAGCAAGAAAATATGGGTATTCAAAATTCGGACTAAATAGATTTATAAATGGCCCCCTTGATTTATTATCAATAATATTTGTAGCAAGATTTGGAAAAAAGCCAATGCATTTATTCGGGGTTCTGGGCGCTTTTCTTTTTTTACTTGGTCTTGCAGCGGGTGGCTATTTATCCATTGATTGGTTGTTAACTTTTGTATTTGAAATAAAGAATCAATATTATCCTATAACTGACAGGCCTGTTTTTTTCTTTAGTTTGGTCTTTATGATTATTGGAACACAATTATTTTTAGCTGGTTTTGTTGCAGAATTGATTACGAGAAATTCAAGTATTCGAAACAATTATAAAATTTCTAAAGTAATTAGCTAATGACTGTTTCACAAAAGATAGGTTTAGCTTTCAGGTCTTTTGGAAGTGCTAATGATTTTATTAAAAAACATAATTTATGGCATTTTGTTTATCTCCCGGGTATTTTAAATATTGTTCTTTTTTACTTTTCATTTAACTGGTTTATTGGCAGTGTATCAAGTTGGGTGACAGGAATATTTGATTTGGATTGCGAGAATGAATATTTTCTCTGGTTATGCTATTCTGTTTCCAAAATCGCCGGGTTACTGGAGTTTTTTGTTAAGTGGTTTTTATATGTTGCTTTTATAGGTTTGTATTTGAGTTTCTACAAAAGTGTTTTATTAATTATGTATTCGCCTGTTCTTGCTTATTTAGTTGAAATAGTTGAAAAAAAACACAAAGGTATTGACGAGCCTTTTAAAATGGAACAATTCATTAAAGATACCGTAAGAGGTATCGTGCTTGCTGTTCGGGGATTGTTTGTGGAAGGATTAGCTGTTTTGTTTTTGTTTATAATGGCGTTTATTCCAATTATTAATATAGTGCAACCTGTTTTATTATGGTTAGTTGGCGCTTACTTTTTAGGCGTTAGTATGCTTGATTATACCCTGGAAAAAAAAGGGATGAATGTTAGTGAAAGCATTACATACAGTAAAAAAAATAAGTCTTTGGTTATTGGGATAGGAACTGTCTTTCAATTAGTATTCTTTATACCGTTTTTGGGTTGGATGTTTGCACCCACTTATAGTGTTATTGCTGCTTATTTCGCAGTCGAAGAACTGGAAAATATTGAGAGTTAATGAAAAATTATCTTAGTCTCTTTTTGTTATTAATGATTTCATTGAGTTTGTTTTCCCAGGGTAATTCTCCAGTATGGGAAAAAGATTATGTCTGGGGTGGAGATGGCAATGATTATTTAATGGATATTCATCAAAATGATATAGATCACTCAATTCTTGCTGCCGGACATACATTTACAAGTTCAGATCAAGATGTTTCCGGGTTTAACAGAGGTTATTCAGATTATTGGGTAGTTAAGGTCGATAGTGTTGGAGGACTTATTTTTGAAAAAACATATGGAGGAGATTCCATTGATAACATGGCTGCCATAATTCCTACCGGAGATGAAGGTTATTTATTAGCCGGGTCATCAGCATCAGGAAGAAACGGTGAAAAATCAGAGAATTCCAAAGGCGGATTAGACTATTGGATTATTAAGATTAATAAAGAAGGGAATATTCAGTGGGATAAAACTATAGGCGGAAGTGAGGATGATATTTTAACTTGTGCTATTGGCAGTGAAAATGGTGGATTTTATATTGGTGGATATTCCTCAAGTGGTATTTCAGGAAATAAAACTCAAACTACTTATGGTGCTGAAGATTTTTGGCTGGTAAAACTGGATAGTGCCGGAGGAATTGAGTGGGATTTAACCCTGGGAGGCGATTCATCGGATATAATGAAAAATATTGCGCTTAACCCCTTGACAAAAACTGTTCTGGTAGGTGGATATTCAATTTCCGATGTAAGTGGGACAAAATCTCAAAATGGCTATGGAGGTTATGACTTCTGGTTTAATAAAGTAGATTATTTGGGTAGTTTGATAAGTGACAAAACAATGGGAGGCGCACAAAATGACTTTTTAGAAGAGATTCGGTTAAAAGTACATACTCCGGGATATTGGATTTCAGGAACTACTTATTCAATTCCAGGAGGAACAAAGTCTTCTCATTGTTTTGATAATGGTGATATTTGGGTTTTAAGCCTGGATACGGCTCTTAATGTTGAATTTGACAGGACAATAGGTTCGTATAATTATGAAAGATGCAAGGATATGGAGATATCACCTGAAGGTTCCGCAATTATTGCGGGTTGGTCTAATGGTAATGGCGGAAATAAAGTTAGCAATACTAAAGGAGCTCAGGATTACTGGATTTATAAGTTAGATACTCTTGGAAATATTTTTTGGGATAGAAGTTATGGAGGTTCTTCAGGAGATAGTCTGGAAGCGATTTATATTAAATGTGATAGAGGAATATTAGCAGGTGGCTATTCGGAGTCATCGATCTCCGGAAATCGTACTAAGTCCAATAAAGGAGGTAGTGATTATTGGGCTTTTGAGTTGTCAATACCAACTCGTCCATGGTTCAATGCGCAGAATATTTGTGCCCGTACTCCTTTAACTTTTTATGATCAAAGTGATTTATCGCCTGATTCCTGGAGCTGGAATTTTGATGACTCTTTTTCTGCAAATAATACGTCAACGGATCAGCATGTAGTTCATACCTACATTCAACCGGGTGTTTATAATGTTTCCTTAACCATTAAGGAAGGTTGTCAAAAAGATACTTCGGTTACAAGAGAAATAACTGTATTTGAGAATAGGGTTTTAGGAAATATTGATTTAGGCAGAGACAGGAGTCTTTGTGGAAATATCATTGAAATATTTAACGTTCATAGTGACGCCCCTGACAGGGTAACCTATTCCTGGAGTACAGGAGATTCGTCAGAGTCAATTTTTGTTGAAAATAAGGGCTTGTATACATTAACAATAACTGATGCTAATTGTTCAGCAAATGATGATGTTTTAATAGATACCTGTCCGGAGTTTGGAATTCCCGAAGCGTTCTCTCCTAATGGAGATGATAAAAATGATGTTTTTATGGTTTATGGAGTAGGACTTTATGAATTTGAATTATTAATATATAATCGTTGGGGGCAATTAGTCTATAAGACCAATAATCAAAATGAAGGATGGGATGGAACAGTTAATGGAAAACCTTGTCAAATAGATGTTTATGTATACAAAATAATATACAGAGGTTTAGGGTTAGGACAAAAGCAAAAAGTAGGTCAAGTTGCCCTGGTTCGATAAATGCGATACTTTTTCCTTTAAAAAGTCATCAATTTTTTTATTTTTGTTGTTTGGCAAAATTAGATTCTAAAGGTCTGAATGCATTAAAATACAGAGAATGAAACAAACTATAGGACTGTTACTGTTTACCATTGTGTTGAATTTTTCTTTAACTGCACAAAATTTTTCTGCACTAGAAAAAATAAAAATTAGTGAAGCAAATAATGCATTTTTTGCTTCATACTATGAAGAGGCTTTATCGATTTATAAATCTATTTATAATAAGCACACAGGAAACGCTTTTCTAAATTATCGAATCGGTTTCTGTTACCTGGAAATGGGCGATTATCAAGATGCACTGGATTATTTTGAGGAAGTTAATGCAGGGAGTTTAAAGAAGAAAAATGCAGATTACTATTTTGTACATGCAAGCACTCTTCAGAGATTAGGAAGGTATGAAGAAGCTTTAGGGAAATATAATGAATTTAAGCAAAAAGCCAGGGGGAAAGATCTAAAGTATTACAGTGTTGATGACTTTATTTCTGAATGTAATTATGCTCTACAGTCCATAGAAAGTCCCGTGTCTGTCTTGATTGAAAATTTAGGTGATTCAATTAATTCCAAATATCATGACTATCATCCATCCTTAACAGCTGACGGGAAAACTTTCATCTTTACATCACGTAGAGAAGATTCCAAAGGAGGTGTGCAGCTGGTGGATGGTCACTATTATGAAGATGTATATGAAGCGAAATGGAATCCATATGAAGAAGAATGGGGTACTTCTAAACCCATAGAAGGGGCTTTAAATTCCGAAGAATTTGATGCTAATTGCAGTGTTTCTCCTGATGGACAATCTATTTTGGTATACAAAAATATAAGTTCAGAGAATAAAAAAATACTTGCCCCAATTGGAGGGGGTGATATATACTTATCCAAGGTCGGTTCAACCGGAAGGTGGTCAGCTCCAAAATTAGTTGATGGTATTAATTCCAAAGCAATGGATGGTGGGGCTTGTTATAGTGCTGATGGAAAGTCAATTTATTTTATCAGCAATAGGTTAGGTTTAAAACTCAGATATTCTTTTTTAACAGGGTTTTTTACACCTCCAGGTAAAGAAACTCAAGGAGGGAAAGATATTTGGGTTTCGCATCAACAAGAAGACGGTACCTGGGGTAAGCCAATGAATTTAGGAGATGTTGTTAATACCTCTGAGGATGAATCCGCTGTTTTTATTCATCCAAACGGTAAAACACTTTTCTTTGGATCAGAAGGTCACCATGATAAAAGCATGGGGGGCTTTGATATATTTCGTTCAGATTTTAAAGATGGAAAATGGACAGAGCCTCAAAATCTTGGCTACCCTATAAATTCTTTCAGAGATGAGAAAGAGATTGTAATTAGTACAGACGGTAAAGTTGCCTGGTTAAGTGCAATTAGAGAAGAAGGTAAGAAGGATTTTGATATTTATGAAGTAGACCTGAAGCATTACAATGTTTTAACCGGTGAAAGTGAAATTCTTTCAATACTTAAAGGAAAAGTTGTTGATTCATCAACAGGTCTGCCCTTAAAGGCAAAATTAAGCATCCAGGAAAAGGATATGGAAAAATCAGCGATTTTAAGCTCTGGTAAAGATGGGAGTTATTTCAGTACTTTTGCTTCGCATAAAACATATGTAATTCGTATTGATCTTAAAGGTTACAAACCTTTCGTTAAAGAGGTTTATTTAAACGCACCCAAGCCCGTAAAAAGCAAGAAGAAAAAAAAGAATTCTTCATTAAGAAGGGAGAAAAAGAAAAAAACAACACAAACCCATACAGTGGAATTGAATTTAGAACTGGAGAGAGAAAATCCAATCGAAGTAATTAGCAAGGATTTGTTTAAAACTCAAATAATAGCATTTAACGCAACAGAAGGTGGTTATGAAATAAATGATTTTTCAAAAAGTATTCTGGAAATGTATGCCCGTCAGCAGATTCAAGCGCCTTCTATTGTACTGGATATATCAGGTCATTTTGAAGATGTTGATAATGCGAATATGGAAAGTAAGAAATTAGCTGATCTGGTTATTAATTATTTAAAATCAAATGGAGTTCCTGAAAATGCTTTGAAAGTTCATTACATGGGAGATAGTGAGCCGATTTCAGATAACGATACAGCTATTGGTAGATCTGCTAACAGGAGGGTTGAAATAAGAATAGTTTTTTAAGCTGATTTCTAATTATAAATTATTTTTGATTTAAAGTATCTGGCTTTATATTCAACGAATCGTTGGTTTTAGGCGGCGTAATATTATTCTCGTTGAATTCTTTTTCATTTTCTATGAGCATTAGGGTTCCAACCACAATAATTAAAATAATAAACATACTCACTTTTCTGTTTTTAGGAGAGTGACGCTGGAATTTATTCCATGGTGTTCTGTATACCTTATGAGTATAAGCTTTATATGCTGCATCAAAATCCATTTTTTCCCTGATTTCGTTTTTATCAGGTTTTTTCGGATTTATTTTAATGGTATATTTTTTTTCTTCTTTCATTAGTTGCAGTTGAAAATTTATCGTTTTAATTGGCTTCCATAATTTTACTTTTCATTTTTTTAATTATTCTATGAAGTTTAACTTTTGCATTTGCAACTGTAATTCCCAATATTTCACTTATTTCTTGATGGCTTCTTTTTTCAAAGTATTTCATTTCGACCAATGTAACTTCAGCTTCAGATAAAAAGTTTAATGCTTTTATTAAGTTTTCATTGGTGAGGGAAGGGTTTGATTCGTTTGGCAGTTCTTCAGTAAGTTCAGGAATTTCATTACTATCTATGCTGATTGCACGTTTTTTTTTATTATTTCTGTAGTATAAATTGAGTTCGTTTAAACCGATTCGGTAAAGCCATGAAGAAAATGGAAAGCCCTTAAATTCGAACTTCTCAATATTAATCATCGCCTTAATAAAGGTTTGTTGTGTTAAATCCTGTGCAATATTTTCATTCTCGGATCTTCGCAAAAGAAATAAGAAGATGCGTTCATAATATAAATTATATAGATGTTTGAAATTTTTTCGGTCTTGTTTAGCAATTGAAACAAGTTTTTCTTCTGATATTTTCTCCTTTTTTTCGTTCAAGACCTTTTGGAGCGGTTTACTTTAATAAATAAATTCAAAATTTAAGATTAGTTACAAAATTTGTATCTAATTTTTAAAATCTCATTATACTTGTTGTATAAGGTAAATTTCCATGTCAAAAGTAAGCCTTTTATTTCTTTCAGTCTTTATGTCGCTATTTTGTTTAAAAGGACAAAATTACGTTCAGTTAAATGATAGTGTTGAATGTGGAGCTTCAAATCATATTTCAATTTACGGTACTTATGAAGATGTAAAGGTGCTTGAGGGTTTTTTGAAGAATTGTAGTGATTTGGAATATATAAGAATTAAAGGTTTTTCTTCCGGTGAACATTGGAATCATTTATTTTCTTTATTGTCCCGGCATAGCAGCTTGAAAGGTTTGGAATTGTTCTATAATGATGGTTTAGAAAAAGTGCCAAAGAAAATTAAGGAAAATAATAGTTTGCGAACGATTTCAATAATTGGAAATAAAGATCTGAATTATGAAGATCTTTTTAAAAAATTAATGAAGCATGATAACCTTCAGAAGATATCATTGGTTGATAATAAATTAAAGGAAGTCCCCGGAGCATTAAAAAATTTAAAAGGGTTAAAGAAACTTCATATTTCCGGTAATGAGTCTTTAAATTACGAACATTTAATTGATAACTTAAAAGAAAGTAATATTGAAGAGCTTTCTATTCCATTAAATAGCTTGTCTGATATCCCTGAGAATATAAAATATTTGAAAAAGCTTAAGGTTCTGGATATACGAAAAAATTATATTTCGGAACTTCCCGATGAAATTTCTTTGTTGGATAGTTTAAATGAATTTATGTCCGAGGATAATATATTTTTGGATGTAAATGAAGAATTATCCAAGTTGAAAGAATTAAATATAAGGTACCTTTCATTTGACCCGGTTAAAGAAAATGAGTTTGAGAAAATACGATCTATTTTCCCGAAAGCAACAATTGAGCGAAACGAAAGTGAATTTCCTTTACTGGATGATGGTACATCATTAATTTGGGATAAAGGTGAATCGTTTGATAAATCGAAATTATCCGGAAATGAAAATTGCGATAAAGCAATTAAACAATATTATGCTTTGTTTTCGAAAAGAAATGAGTATTTCAATTACGATTCATTAGGTTTTTTTGAACGCTTGTCAAATTCACTATATAGTTATAATGAAAAAGTTCTCGCAGATGGGAGATATGAAGGTGTTCGTTTAATGTCTCATAATAAACTTTTTAACAGAAGAGATGTCAATTATCCAAAGCACAAAACAAAAAAAGGAGAAATAGCATTTAGTATTTGTCCAGATGGTAATTTATATCCTGAATTAAAAGCATTTAATAGTATGCTTTGGATTTACGTAGGAGAAAAATCCAGGAGGGATTTTTTGAAGCGATACATTAATAACAAATCATGGAAAGATGTTTATCTGGAGTATGATAAATCAAACGAAACTTTTTTTGTGGTTATAAAAGGAGATTTTTTAGAAAAAATTCCAGCTTATCCCCGATATGTAAACCCTCAGTCCAGTTTGAAAAATGCTAAATTACAGTATGATAAGAAATTTAAAATGTATGAAAGAAGATTGATGTTACGGTCTTTAAGATTTAACAAGGAAATTGAGAGAGAAAAGGTTAAGAATAAATTACGCAAAAAGAAAAGGGAAAATCAAAATTGGTCAAGACTTAAATCCTATATGTGTACTTATGAAAAAACTCTCAATAAAGATGGGTGGTTGAATTATAAAAATTATTTCATTTCGAGTAATCATACTCAACTGGATACCGTTTCAGTAAGTCCGGTATCCTTAAAATTAAGCTCAAAAGTAAAATATATATCTTTCAGAGAAGGGTCAGTAACCGGAGGTAAGAATTTTTTAAATTCAGTATTGGGAAAGGTTAGTCTGAGTATAGCTCAGGCTTCAGGTTCCAGGCTACCAACTAAGTGTTTTGTTTATTATCCTGAAATAAATGAAATATATTGGTTTAATGGTGATTTTGATGGGTTTATAGAGTTTAAAAATAATTTAAATTTTATAGTGGCTTTTTTAAAGGAAGACCTGATTAGTTTTTCAGTTAAGGAGGATTTTGTAAAAGAGATTCGATCTGTATTTCAGGAAAAATCGCCTTTGGACTATTCTATAATCAAACCTTTTAAAAAGTATTCTCTTCAGGAGTTTTGGAATATGATGGAGTCACTTAAATAAAGTATTTGGAAATCGAATTTTAAGCAATCTATTTTAACTAGTTTTGCATTAAAAAAGCAATCGTGGACAAGTATAAAGGATTAAAGGATAAGCTATCTAAGCAAGAATTTCCTTGTAACTATATGTTCAAGTTTATTACTACTCAGGAAAAACTAACTGAATTAACACCGTATTTTAAGGACGCTCAGATAAAAACAAAGCCTTCCAGCAAAGGAACTTATGTGAGTTTTACAGCTCTTGTTATGGTTGTTAGCGCAGATGAGATAATTGAACGATACAAATCACTCTCACATATTGAGGGGTTAATTTCTCTTTAATGAATTTTATTGCACATTTAAGAAAAATGAGAGTTGAAAATGGGACACCTGTAAAGTATTGGCTGTCCACTAAAACTGGTGAAATTTTACTAAATGATTTTATTGGTAAATACATTACTCTTGATTATTTGGGACAAATTAATTGTCGGGTTTGTGATCGATTAACAAAAAAGTCTTTCGGAGAAGGATTTTGCTATCCCTGCTTTGTTACTGCTCCTGAAAATTCAGAATGCAT